>Ga0335072_10001536_pt1 | contig 37355 bp, 41 predicted proteins | sample Lox_Sample_21_FD_206725 | JGI IMG/M metagenome (GOLD analysis project Ga0335072, IMG submission 206725) | Soil microbial communities from Loxahatchee National Wildlife Refuge, Florida, United States - Lox_Sample_2.1 | ecosystem: Environmental > Terrestrial > Soil > Wetlands | place: USA... | reverse complement strand
AATATACTCTTTCAGAGGACGTTTCCTCTGACCGCTGATCCGTGATTCATGACTAATCGAGGGCTGTTCTAGGAGAAAGCCAGCATTATCGACGTTGTCGAGAATGATCACCCATTTTCCTTTCTGTTCATCGCGCAGCCAGTTGTAAACCAACTCAAATATGCTGACATTCGTGTCTCTCCGGCCAGGAATCTTTGCTTTATCTGCAATGTCCCGAAAGCTTTGTTCGAAGCGAGTAGCATTGCTTGCATGGACCCAGAATACCCATGTGTCTGGCGACCTTTCTCGCATGCGGTACGAGAATTCGATTGCAAGCTGTGACTTACTACATAGATATTAACTTCAAGTTAGAACTGCTTAGCCCGTTACGGCTTACCCAACTCCACCCAACCCTACAAGTGCCACTCTAAACGCCGGTTTGGAGCATTTCTCCCATAAAAGATTGTTGATAGTTGTTCGATCTACATAATCAACGTCGCGTAGAAAGGGAACATTTGTAGATGGGTTTTGTGGTGTTTCTTGCCGTTCTACAGAGGTTTAGTATCAAGAAACTTCGAGTTGCAGTGACGTACCAGTCGGAAAATCTACATTCAAGGCATGGATTGTGACTTCGTTTGGCATATTCTGACTCCAATCTACTGCCCTAGCTATTGCATCTCCTTGCATTCTTGACAAGAGATCCTCTAGCAATTTTCGCGCGGATTGAAGTGCCACACGTTCTTCAGCGAGCGCTCTGATCGCACTCTCTTTGTCTTCTGCTTCTTCATCTGCTTCCTGTCCAACAATTTCAAGAGGTAACTTCCCTGATATCTGATTCATATCTGCCAGTTGTGCCTCTGTCGAAGATATGGCGGCGGTGATCTCAGCACCTCGTCTCGAAATGCTGCTCTTGATCTCCTCAGTAACGTGTGTGCGGCGGATAGAGCTATATCTAAGTGCCAGAGTCAGCATTCCATGAGACTTAGCGGTTTGCAAATACCCATTCACGCACAGAGTAGCTATTCCTACGACCGAATTAATGGTAGTCTTGCAGGATTGAAGCTGCTGAGATATTGCTTTAATTCGTTTTTGCTTGAAGAAGCCGACATTCACTCGATCTTGCCATGACAGCAATTTTTCATCTGAGTGTTTAGTCCACCGCTTGAGGTCGGCATGAAACGATTCGCAAGCGTCAGTACAAGTCTTGATGGTTAACTTCGACTGCTCTGCTACGGCGTTTCCGAGCAAAGCCCACTCTTGGTCTGGTACTCCTTGAATCGATTTCAAAGCTGTGTCGACGCAGATAAGGTCTTCTTTTAGCGCTGAGATGGCTTTTGGAGCATCAATAACATCCTTAAGATCGTCGAGAAGTAGTCGCGTCCCGTGGAGCGCGGCGACCACGACCCCCACTACGTTGGCAGCAACACTGAGGCCGTCAGTCATCTCGTCGAGGTAAGAAGGCCTTAGCTACACGTATTTTAGTCCTCGAGATCAGAATGCTAGAGAACCGATGCAGCCGAGAGGCAGCTCAAGGGCTACTACTCCATTGTGCTAGTCAATTGTAGTTCTGAAATTCTTATAAGGCTGAGCGGGAGCGAAGGAGTGATCGAACGGTATCCCCACATGCGGTTCGTGGACGCTTTCCCTCAACAATGATAGCGTAATCATCGGGGTAAGACTTCTCGACGAGTCCAGCATCTAAACATGCCTTAATTCTTCATCCAAACTCGATTTCATAGAGATTCTTTATCGTACCGGGTACTACTGTGTCTGAACAAGAGTCACAGAGATAAGTCTTCGTCTCTCAACATCTTGGAGCCATTCTATGCCCTCAATCCCAACAATCGCTCTCCGCGATACATGATCTTCCAAAGGAGCTAAAGATCCTGTATCGTTAATCGACTATTGATGAATTGATGCGATGATTTTTTTAGGAAATGAATTCAACTCAATCGTTTGTCGTGCGTATATCAGAGCCAATCCCGGCTTTAACATGATGAAAAGCTAACAATTCACTAGTGCGTTGAACATCACTGTTATGAGAGGGGTACACGGAGTGGACGGAGAGCATTCATTCCGTCTAGATATGTAGCTGCCTAAGACATGGAAGGCTATTAAGAGCCAGTAAAGCAATGGGCGCAGATGGCGCGCAGGCAGATATCGAGTCGTAGCAGCAAGACCCGTCAGAACCTTTGAAAAGGTAGATATAGCAAACAGCATACCGTCGAACCGTAAAGAAAGGATAAGCAGCACAAATATCAAGCTAGCCGCAACAGCAAAGAAATATGAAAAGAAAATCACCGTCCCAGTAAGAAATTATGCCGACCCTTGGAGGTAAGTGATGAACAACAAACCCCTACAAAGACTGTGGACTAAAAGAGTGCAGGATATCAGCCTGGTTGAGACTACACCGTAGGTGTACTGCCCAAACGCGGCCTTGTCCGCTCTCTATCCAGCGTCTGGACGCAAGCGCCGACAAATCGTAACATCGTGCAAACCCGTTTCGCCGTATACAACTCATGTCACTGAAGGGGTGGACGCATCGACTTCTTGACAAGTAGCTTCATCGCCGCACACCCAACTTTTTTTCTCCTGACCCACATTTGAGACGTTTCGTCGTTGCAGTAATGTTGTCATCCTAAGCAATGTCGAAAGGGGATATCGTCTGCAGGTTGCAATACCGAGGAAACGCCTTTTGAGAAAGAGCAAGCATATGTCGACAGCAAGATGTGGAACCACAAAGGCTATTGCTTAGAGGTAATCAGACAGTGATACCTCTTTACAAGTGGTAGGGAGGGTAGAAAGGAGAGGCGCCCGGATAGCCGTACGGGAAGGTCATCGGGCCACCAAAGGCTGGATATCCTGGTGTCAACGGAGCATAGCCAAAACCGGGATGCATCATGCCGTTGAGCTGAGCATCACGAAGAGCCTGTGGAGTACCCCGATCATATTGCGACATGCGGAAGCGGTCGTCATGATGAAAGCCGCGATTGCCACGAGGAGGATACAAGCCGACGGTGGCAGCCATGTCGCGGCTACGCTGAAGCTAAGGTGATGTTAGCAGATATCTTGCTAAGATTTAGATGATGAAAACATACCTTCTGAAGATTGGTTGGTGGCGGGAAAGGCTTTTCCTGGCCACACAACATGCCATCGGCCTCGGTGTACCAGAGTTTAGGACGATGCTCCGGAATCTCCTCCATGACGCAAGAGTTTTGGAAAAGATCGATGAGTGATGCAAGGCCTTGACGAGTGGCATAAGAGACTTCGGCGATCTTATCAGAGTTGTACAGACCCCATGGACGACCATTGTGCTCACGTAAAAAGTCGATGATGTACTCCGGCTTGGTGAAGTTGATGAAAGCATAGCCGACATTGCATTGGTTCGCGAAGTCGATACGGAGATAGCTGAAGTCATAACGACCAAAGCTAGTCCTATCGATGATCTGCTTCAGTTCGGCAGCAGTCATCTTGTTTGGGATATTGCGAAGCATGATGGTTGTGCGGATGTCTAGACCTGCAATGATCTTCTGTGTATCCACCGGGTTGGAGTTGCGTGCGCTACGCGTGTTCTTGGGCCCCGTGTGTTCCATAGCTGAGTGGTACAGACGGTGTGGGTTTGCAAGTCCCGGAGGGTTAACAGGTCCCGACGAACCGGTCCAAGGGTTAGTGAAATTAAGCCCGGGTTGGCCGAAAATAGGGCCTGTATGCTTAAGAGAAGCAACAGCCGGTTTACGAAGATCCGCGTTCGTCGTGTTGATGACGCTGGTGGCGGATTTGACAACGCTGGCAACAGGGTTGCCGAAATGAAGCTTGACTCCATTTCCAGGAAAGAGCACGGAGTCGTTACGGACTTGGCTCATATCAGTCACCGGCGTTGCTGAAAATCGCCATGCACGGATCGAAATGGTCTGCAGGAAGTATTAGCATCTGTAATCCAAACAAGAGCTTGGGAGTAAGGTGACTTACCGGATACTTGAGGCCATGCTTGAGGCCAGCCCACTCTTGATACGCATCATTTGCAGCCTTGAGGGAGTCGTAAGTGATCTTCATCCGGATGTAACCTGAGACTTCCTCTGTGATCTCGCTGGAGTAGATGAGACCGAAGCGTGAGGCTTCCTCGATTGCAACCGTGCGAAGCTCTAGACCGGCAGGAGGAGCAGAGACGCCAATCGTGATTGTACCTTCGGTGGGATCATCGAGAGTTGGGTCGAACTCCTTGTACATGAGTCCATCGATGAAAGCGATTTGAGCCTGGTACGGAGTGTTGGTACGGAGCCGAGAGCGCCCAGTAACCACTGCAAGGCTAGCCTCGAGGATGCTGTCGAAGCGAAAGACAAACAAGCTACCAATATCATTCACAGTCTTTGGCTTCATGGAGATGGCGCCTTCAAAGACTCCCTTCTGCATACGAGGTGAGCTCCTGTCCCTGGGTCTATCCCAATAGCAACTTACCAGGAAGCCAATGACGAAGCCAGTACTCTTAACATCGCTGGGCACAACGATAACATAGCGCGTCGCATCAGGTTCAAGTTGAGAGGCGGGCATCTTGGTCTTGGACGTGATCTTGTGGCTAAGATCGTAAGTTGGCAGGTGGGTGATGAAGGGTTGAGCCATGCCACTCATCTGGCCGGTGGCACGAGGTGTAGACGTGAAGTTGTCGTCGGGAGTTGAAGTGGCTGTCAGCTGTGCGAGCTTTGAGTTGCTGGTCGGTGGGAAAAGCTGAGCTGATTGCTTGGAACCGGTCGGGGTGAAAGTGTTGGCAGTGGCAGAAAGACCCGACATACTGTTACGCAAGGCAGTAATGTCCAACGAGTCGGTGGGATTCGGAGGGCTGGCGTCGGATGGGATGCCGAAACTTCTAGGGACTGCACCGCCCCTGAAGCGTGCCGTCTCCGGCGTGTAAGTGGTTGCAGCGGTGGTCGGAGATTCGACAGACTCAACGGAGCGAGTACCGTCAGAGGCCTGACTACCGCTGCGCATCATGAGCATGGCAGCTGAAGAAGACATGGTTTAGATGGAGGTCGACTTGACAGCGAAAGACGAAAGTAGGAGGCCGGCTTCGTTCTTGTCAGTACTCTCGTCGAGAATCAACTAAGGCTCAGATGAGGTTCTGAGCAAAGGCCGATCAGTATACGACAATGCACAGGCAGACTCCAGTCGCTCTGATGGAGCGTAAATCTCAACAGCGCTCGCAGGCTCTAGTCGCTCTGATGGAGTGTAGATCTCAACAGCGTGAGAAGGGTCGGGAAGCCGATGAAAGGCAAGAATGAAAACCGTGGGATGCGGTGGTAAGAAGAGCCAGACAACGAAGAATGGATGAAGAGGCGGAAAACCGTTGCAGGAAGAATGGATGAGGTGGATGGAAGGGTTCGGGGTGGAGGTGGAGAGGGAGGTGAAGGTGAAAGAGATCAGAGTGGTTTAGTCAAAGAGGAAGAGAGGGCGGGCGGATGAGCCACGGTTTGCTGCTCGATGACTGGACACAACGAGCAACTGCGAGCCGGTGTTGTCCTTTCCTCGAAACACTGTAACGTAACCAGACAGTGTTGTTCTCGATTTTGGGTTACAACAGCGTAGCAACAGCGTAGATCTGCCCGACTGCAACCTACCTTGGGGAGCAGGTGCAGGAAGGAAACACGAAGCATTTAGATCATATTGAATTTCGCGACGGCTGATTGGTGTTTGCAATTTCAGATAGCATTGCAGCCGCGAGAACATGTGTATCGCATCTTTCAGGCGCTTGGTAAGACTAACAATCAATCACACGTTGGTGGGCATCCCAAACTAATTCCTTCCTAAAAGGCAAACTCACTATCAAGCCACCGACCAGCATTTGCGTGTGCGGGAAAGTAATAATTCGTTACGCTTGATTAGCGAGAAAAATAGGGGCCTAAAACCAGACCCACAGGCCACACGCGGCTCAACGCTCACCGCCCAGCAGGCTTGACCCACGAAACCTCACATCTTAAGTTTGACCCGTGATGCAACATGCCCCATACCTTATAATTCCCATCGCAACTTGACATCTCGGCCTCATCTAATTCGGATGCGCAGTGTGCCATACGCTTGCATCACCGAAACTGTCACCTGATGCGTTGACCGCTTCAGTTCCCGCTATTATGCGATTGACCCGTTGAAAGCCGGCCATTCTTCATTGCTGCCTCATCTGACGCGAAAAAACCCTCCGCTGTCGAAGAGCGAGCAGCTGCCAAAATGCCTTATGCATACGACAATGTCGATGATGTGACGGCTGCCGTCCAGCAGGTGAGTCGCTGTTGGCTCAAGCGCTGTCGATACACCGGAAATCTAATCCGTTCAGATCACCATCACGTCTTCCGACAGCGACTACATCGATCAACTCATTCCCGTCATCAAAGATGCTCGCTATTCCGACCGTGTCGGCCAACTCGTCAATGCTCTCAACCAACTGTCAGCCGAAAAAGAAGCCGAAATCGAGAACATATGCAATACCAACCACAACGAATTCATCACGTCCGTTAACCAGCTGCAGCGAGTTAGAGAGTCAACAATGAATCTAACTTCAGATATTTTATCTCTGAGCCAGGCAATTCAAGCGAGCACTGACAAACTTGCTCAGCAGAAGAAAGCTCTTGTCGACTCACGAAGCGTCAGGCAGAACATCGACGAGACGGCAGCCGCACTGAATGCTTGCCTGGAAGTTCTCAGACTCGCAAACCAAGTCCATGATTTACTTGCCAAGAAAAGACACTATGCTGCATTGCGCGCCCTGGATGAACTTCGAAATGTTCACTTGCGTGAAGTTAACAGATACAAAATTGCAGAGATGATCGAGAAATCTGTACCTGCTACTCAGAAGTTGATATCGGAAGCAGTCATGACTGATCTCAACACTTGGCTATATCGAATCCGAGAAGCTTCTCAGTATCTTGGCGAAGTTGCCTTCTATCACACGGAAATGCGACGTACGCGCATGAAGGAGCGCGTGGAGAAGACACCAAAACTGGGCACATTCAAATTGAACTCAGCTATCGAACTGGTTGCGGACGAAAGCGACGACTTCGATATTCTCAACAACGAGGAAACAGAGACTCAGGTTGACTTTTCGCCATTGTTTGAGGCCATGCACATTCACGAAACACTAGGCCAAACCGATCATTTCAAAGCCGAATACGCAGCAACCCGGCGAAGACAGAAGGAACTTACAATTCCTACAGCCTTGGATCTCCTGGATGAAGAAGAAGCCGACCTCAGCAGTCTTCTAGAGAGTATCGCCGGCTTCGCCATAATCGAAAAGGCTACCATGAAGAAAACAGAGAACTTCCGCGCCACAGTCGATGTCGATGAACTCTGGGACTCAATGTGTCAGTCAGCTATTGCACTCATATCCAATGCCTTGACGACTGTAGACAACGATGATAAGCTATTACGAATCAAAGGACGCATCACGCTCTTCACCCAGACTATGGATGCCTGGGGATACACCACCGCTTCGCTAAACGCACTGCTCATGACTGTGTTTGACAAGTACTCACAACTCTTGAAAGATCGTTTCAGCGAAGATTTTCAAGAGATTGTCTCAACGGACGATTACATGCCGATGCCTATCAACACTCCCGACGAGTATGATAAAGTCGTCAATGTGAGCTGGTATACTCCCGACAAGTCACGAGACCAGCTTACCTTCCCTTGTGTTTTGCCATTCAGCCAAATGTATCCACTTTGCTGTATTGACATTCGCAATTTTTTGAACCAGATTTATCGCTTTTCGGACGAGAGCTTTCAACGAAGCAGCGTTATTGACGACACGCTTCAAAGTAACTTAGACGAACTTCTCTGTGAGAAAGTATGCGATTTGCTCGTAGAACGGCTCGCATCGCAATACCCAGGACAGATCGTTCAGATATTGACCAATCTCGAACACTTTGAGACAGCTGTGATCGAGCTACAGCAATTACTCTACGACGCGCGCAGCTCGTCCACGTCGGCCGGACCCGTCGACCTCAAAGCGCTGGAGCAATTCCGCGCGGCTAAAAAAACGGCAGAGAAGCGCATCTTCGAGCTAGTGAACAGCAAGATCGACGACCTGGTGGAGACGGCCGAGTACGACTGGCTCGCGACAACGGCGGCCCCCGAGCCATCGCTGTACATGCAGGAGCTGACGCGGTACCTGTCGGCGAACATGAGCTCGGTGCTGCTGGGGCTGCCGACGGAGATCAAGGAGCTGATCTACTTCGACGCGCTGGCGCACGCGGCGACTATGATCCTGCGGCTGCCGCAGGACGCCGCAGTCGCGAAGATCACGCCGGCGGCCACGCAGACGCTGCAGCGCGACGTGGCGTTTCTGGCCGACTTCGTCGACGCCCTCGGCAACCCCGTCCTCCGCGAGAACCTCGACGAGCTCGTGCAGACGGTTGCGCTCATGCAAACCGACAACCCCGATGAGTTCTTCGATGTTAGTCAGGCGAATCGCAAGTATGGGCGCGTGGATCGCGCCACCGGCGCGATTTTGCTGGAGAAGGTTAGGGAGGGCGCGGCTGAGGCTGAGCGCAGGGCTGCGGCGGGAACGGGCAGGGGCGATACCTTTGCTAATTTGGGTGCTAGGTTTGGTATCAATAGAGGATAAGCTGTGCTATGGTGGTTTTGGGACCAAGACGGAGCTACTTCTTGACTCGGACTTGTCCTCCTTGTGAGCAGGTATGCTACCTTGGAAAGTTTGGGCATCGACAGTGTGGAGCATTGTGCTGTTAACAAAGCTTGGCTGCAATGAGCGTTATTGGGTATGATTTCTAATATCAAGTGTATTATATGGAGCAGAAGTGTATATCCGGAATGATTATTGAGAATAGTAGACCTTGGCTACAGACGCATGATTGTCGTTGTGCTTGACCATTCGTGCTGACCACACAATTGAAAGCGATATATGCACCTCAAGCACAGATCAAGGCGTAATTGAGTCGAAAGACTTACATTCATCCTCCACGAAACTTTCGGCGAGTGCACTTTCCTAGTCTAAGAAATTATACATGCCTAAAGCATAAACCCGCTACCCATACTCCCTCTTATGCTACTTGACGATGTGTTCTGCACGAATCTTACAAGTACAACCCCTCAGGTTCCCCTTCGCTCTTCGTCTTAAGCACTCGTTCTCTTGCGGCACGGAAATCTTCCATTTGTACCCTCATCCGGCGTTCTCGTAACGCCATCAGTCCTGCTTCCGAGCAAATAGCCTTAATGTCTGCGCCACTGAGATCGTCCTTCTGGTTGATGAACTCATCGAGGTCAACGTCATCCGATAGCGACATCTTGGAGGTGTGCAGCGTGAAGATCTTCTTCTTGGTTGCCTCTGTATCAATATGTTAGCCATGCTCATGATTTGCAATCCTGCTTCAAGTGGAATACGTACGGTCTGGGTTCTCAAAGAGAATCTTGCGGTCGATACGGCCAGGCCTGATCAACGCCGGGTCGAGAGTCTCGATCTTATTTGTCGCCATGATAACCTTGACATCACCTCTGTCGTCGAATCCGTCGAGCTGGTTCAAAAGCTCCAGCATGGTTCTCTGGACTTCACGTTCACCTCCACTCGTGCTCTCATAACGCTTCGTGCCGATGGCGTCAATCTCGTCGATGAATACGATGCTGGGTGAGTGCTCGGCGGCAACTTGGAAGAGCTGTCTGACGAGTCTCGGACCATCACCAAGGTATTTCTGGATGAGTTCGGAGCCGACGATACGAAGGAAGGTTGCAGAGGTTTGGTTGGCTACGGCTTTGGCGAGAAGAGTTTTGCCGGTACCAGGAGCACCGTATAGGATGACTCCCTTGGGTGGTTTGATGCCCATCTCTTCGTAGAGCTCTGGATGCAGTAGCGGCAGCTCAACAGCCTCGCGTACCTCCTGGATCTGTGACTCTAAACCGCCGATATCTGCGTATGATTCCGTCGGTGCTTTGTCCAGCTTCATCACTGATACCAGTGGGTCCGAGTCATCGGTCAGTACGCCCACTACTGACACTGACTTGTGATGCAGTAGGATCGATGCTCCTGGCTCGAGCAGGTCTTTGTCTACGAACGACATGATGCTGACGTAGTATTCGGGACCTGTAGCCGATGAGACGATAGCGTGATCATCGTCGATGAGCTCCTCGAGGTTGCCGACGCCCATGGGACTACCACGCATATCGTCAACTCGAGAGCGCTCGTCGGCGTTGCGGTCCAGCGCGTCCGAGTCGCCACCAGCCGACGCCGGTTGTGAAGTAGTGGCAGCCTTGGCTTTACGCAGACGCTCTTGGTTCTCGACATATTCTTCCTCAAGCAGGAGATGGTCGTGGATGCGTTGCATACGTAGGTATCGGAGCTTGCATCGTGCGGACGGGTAGATGGTAGGGAGCTTGGCAGCAGCATTTGGTCCAGCTGCCTTTCTCTTCTTACGGCCGATACGAGTTGTTGGCTGTGGTGGAGGCTCATACTTGGGTTTGTCCTTTTTCGAGTCCTTCTTATCCTTTCCATCGCCAGCTCCGCCGCCAGGTATGTTTGGATTGGACTGATTCGCGCCCATGGTGAAGGCGGAGATGGAGTTGCGAGCTTACGGGTTTAGAGGATGCTGTACGGAGGGCTTCGGGAGGATTTGGATGTAAGCGTAACGGATGGAGTGATGAGAAGAGGAAAATGAGTAGATGGAAATGCTTAGTGATGGAAGGCGATGGTGTTGTAAAGCTCCTAAAAGTACGCGCATTGCGGCTGCAGGCTGGTTCTCAGGCGTCAAGGACCAAAGGTCATACGGAGTATCTTCCGATAAGGCGGCTTTGGTCGGCGAGGCTTCGATTGACGACCGACGCATTCGATCGATTCAACACCACGCACATCACCTCTTGTCCACTCCTCCCGTCCAACTCCTGCACAAACTGCCAACTTCGCCTCCTCTTGCCATACCATCCTCACCTTCTCCTTTTGGCTTTAATTCCCGCGGAACTTCCCTTCTCGTTCAACGTTCGTCTGTGCCACCACCAGCTTAGCCTCACTGCCGCCGCTTTCGCCCTGTGGACACCGACAGCCTTATTCGGCTGGGAGTGGGGCTGCACGCAAGTCTGCTTGCAAGACAGTTTCGAAGGAATCATATCTTCAATCCAAACATTCAACACTTGCTGAAGTCGTTATAGGCAGCCAGGATCTGAGTCACTCAGTTCGCTGCCATCGACCCGTGCCCCGCAACCAGGCCGCACTTCTTATACTTCTTTCCCGCCCTCCTCGTCAAACCATTCAAACCTCTAAGAAACTCCAGCCTAGCAGCTATGTCAACTCAGCACAAAACTCGACGTATCGCGAAGGAGATCAAAGACGTCCACGATGACCCTAAATGTCACGTCACCGTCCGCACAATCGCTGATGATGTGACGAACTTGGTCGGTACCTTCGTGGGACCACCGGATACGCCGTATGAGGATGGGAAGTACGAGGTAGAAATTAAACTTCCAGTCGAGTATCCATTCAAGCCGCCAGAGATGCGATTCATTACTAAGATCTGGCATCCTAATATCAGCAGCCAAACAGTACGTATCCCTTCAACCCATAGAGAATTTCCTTGCTGACTGTGTCTTGTAGGGAGCTATTTGCCTCGATACCCTTAAACAAGGCTGGACTCCAGTCCTCGGCATCAAGACTGCTCTCCTCTCCCTCCAGTCCCTCCTTGCCACTCCCGAACCTAAGGATCCACAAGATGCCGTGGTGGCCAGCCAGATGATCTCCAAACCTGAAGACTTCAAACATAAGGCTCGTGAATGGGCGGTCAAATATGCCGGAGCTCCTCGGAAGGATGCACACGAAGGTTCTGGTGGTGCCACGGCAGCTTCTCTCGCAGAGAAAGCAAAGAAAAGGAAGGAAGAAGCACAACGGGCCTCCCTAGCACAGTTAGTCATTACTACCACTCTCTTGCATGTAAATCATCGTTTACTAACATGTCTTTTAGATACCGCGGTTACAACAAGGACCTCGTCAATCGCTTTGTGGAAATGGGCTTCGATGTGCCAGCCGTCGTGTCTGCCTTCGAATACGTAGGCATCGACCGCAATGGTGGACGGGATTACGAGCTCGAGGAGGCATATATGGGTGATATCACGGCAAGGCTATTCGGCGAAGACTAATGGTATGTCTTTACCACCGAACCTTATATCGTTTTAGAATCTACGTTCTGGCATTGCATGGATTCGGAGCGCTGCATTTTCAACTTTTGGGCAGTGGCGTTTGCGTATCACTTTTGTACCCCTAAAGGACTCAATTGCCCAACCATCTTTGCTTTGCAGGAGTCGAATGATAATCCGTCAATCTACAGCCTGGGATTGACTTTGGGCATCTTACATTATCTTCGAGACGACATTATGCTAGACATACGAGCAATCGCAGGGTAGATTAGGACCTTCTGTCTGATGATATCCCCTGCTAGCTTGGATTGAAATAAAACTCCACATCTCCATTCTTGCCATTACAGCTCACTATCCGTAGAGGTCTTATCCACTCTTCGGTATGAGATGATGAATCTAGTGTTGAGATCTACTTATATCCCAATTCTCCTCGAAGAAGCCATCGATTGTCCCATTTAGCCTTTTCACCACATTCCTTGCAAGATACTCATGCAATGCGCGGCCAGGGTGAAAGTCATCGGCCCAAATACACCCATCATCGTAACCGCCATAACAGAATTCATCATTTGCACCAAAGTCCTCAGGATTATCGAGAACGTGATTGAATAGCGGCACCGTATCCACCAACACGGGCACCGCGTCGCCGTGCTCACGGCCAAAGCGCTCAAAGCGCTCCCGCAGCCTCGTATTGAAGTCCTCGTACATGACCTTCTCCAGCATCTGCCGCTTGAGCGGATGCTGCCTGACTCTCGGCGCGCGCTCGATAGCCGGCACGCTCAAGAACACGAAGTTCCGCGCGCCAAGCTCGTACAGCCGCTCCACCAGCTCGAAGTAGCGCGCCACGGTGGCCGCATGCAGCGCGGTGTGATTCTGGCCGGCCCACTCCAGCGGCCGATCGACGTCGTTGATGCCGAACCACACCAGAAACAGCGCGGGCACATCGCTCCCCGCACCAGCCCAGGCCCGCGGCGCGACGTCCTCAAACACGCGCACCTGGTCCTCGAGGGTGCGCACGCCGGGCCCGCAGCTGGGCACGATGGCGTTCGCGACGGTGGCGCAGTTGAAGGCGAAGTCGAAGGTCAGCGTCAGCGTCGTGTTGTAGTCGGCCGTCAGGAACCCCACCCAGTTCTTGCCGCCGGCCAGGTTCGCGCCGGGGAACGACGGGTTGCCGATCGGGTTGCCGGCGCGCGGCTGGCCCGCTGCTGGGTCGAACCCGAGCGCCGTGTACGAGTTGCCGCTGCGCGTTGCGTTAGTGGGCGGGGTGTGGAGAGGCGCGGCGACTCACAAGACGAAGAGGTAGTTTGCGGACGGTTCGTCCGTTTCGAGTGGGTGTTGGAGCGTCGGTATGCGTGTTGCTGTAAGGGTGGAGACGAAGAAAATGAGAATACAGATTTGAACAGACAACATCGTGCCAGAAGGTTGTCTCAAACGTTGTCTCAAACGCTTTCTCAAGCTTTAAACAACGAAGTAACCATTCAGGGTGAACAAATAAAGTCTATGCAAGGTAATGAATGCGGATTTCGCTTTCTTCTGCGGCAGTTGATCAGTTCGCTTTGACCAGTTCGTCCAAATTTCACCATCAGCAGCACCATGGGATCTCATTCCAAGCTCTTGGCAGGGTCACTCATAAGTCGAAGTGAACCTTTACACGAATCCAAATGTAGATCACCTGATTGAGAGCTGTGCAACTTCGCACTGGGTTGAAAGACGATGTTGGCAGTTTACTCGAATCACGGTGGACACGAAACTCCGCATCCCAGCCTGCAGCCAGCCACGTCTGTTCTAGAACGGCACAACCCCGATAACATCGGGTAGCGAGCTAGAGTATATAAGGTAATGAATAGGCCAGCTGAGCTCGTTAGAAAACATTCTGGCCCTCCATGCTCATTGCTGTGCTTTGGCGAGCGCGACGCTGCATCTTCATATCAACACGTAGGTCAGTACTATGATGGCTCATTAACTTCACGCAGTTCGACATTGGCCTGTTTGCCTAACCAGTCACGGAAAACTACCTAGTTGATACCGTTCCTACAGTCACAGCCTTATCTGACCGTATTAAGTGCAGGTTCACTCTACAACATTATATCTGTTGACTACATGCGAACACACTTCACTGTTCGTCATTATCTCTACTCTCGTCGACTAGTAGCAACGGCACTGCCGCTCAGCTACGCTCAGTTAAAGCGATCTAGCCATGTTTTCAGACGATAAGTTCAATGCTTCCAACACTGCTCTAGGCTACGTGAATACGGTGGTGACCTTACTCGGCGTCATATGGGCTGCCTGGACCGCATCATGGCATCTGGGCGTTCAACATGCGACCAAGCATCTGGGGCCCGTATGTCGAGATGAAGATCTGATGGGTTTCTTTGTTGTGAAAGCCCCGAGATGGTGGTGGGCAATATTTCCTTTCTTCGGCATGCCTCGAGTGTCTGTCCCCGTGGTTCCCAACGTCTCTGCGCTTATTGCGGCCGGCGATGATGGAATTTTCACCTCATCTATGTTCAATTCGATTCTACCTGATCGACGCAAAGTATCCTGGAATGCTGTCTATGAAAGATTCTTCATAGAGCATGCTTGGTATTGGCTACGACCGGCCATGCAAGGTGTCGAGCTGCTACGGCCTACATGGTTTGTCCCGAAAGAACTTCTCCAATACCATAAAAGAGCAGAGGAGGCCGTTTGGGTAGAAGTTCGCTGGGCTGATGACAAGTACCCGATCTCGATTACCAAGGTATTTCCCAAAGCACTTCAAAACTTGCAAACAGCGCCGATATAATGTTGATAGGTCATGTTCTATCTTTACAAACATTTCCGACTGTTCAAGAATGCGAACACCGGAGATTTGTCAATATCTCGAGATAGAATCCCTTTCGTAGATCGCCACCTTCTTTACTACCGCTGGAACATTCATAAAGGAAGAAAAGAGTGGTGGGAGAGGAATGTCAAAGATGAATCAGAAGACGACTCTCTCCCCAATGAATTGGTTGGACCGATGCTCATTAAATGCCAACTCGAGCTTACAAAACCTGGCACAGATGTTGTACACAACTTGCCGGAAGCCACTCAAACCACCAACGAGACTAAGATCACCGAGACTAAGATCACCGAGACTAAGATCACCGAGACTAACGACATCACCGAGACTAAAGACGTCACCGAGGCTAACAACATCACCGAGATTAAGGACATCACCGAGACTAACGACATCATCGAAACCAACGGGATCACCAAGACTAACGACATCGCCGAGACTAACGCGATCCCCGTCTCTTTCAAGGAAAGTAATGATTCGCAATTCCCCGATGACGTGGAGAACACCCCCTCTGTGATGCTCCAGTGTTTTGCTCCAATAAACGATGCTGTCAATAGGCCGGGTGACAAGATCAAACCTGACCCTGGAATTATCGCTGCTCTCAGAGGTATCGCCAGTAAGCCTCTCGATAATGTTCTGGCTTGGGCAAAGAATCTTCAGGAAGTGTGGATTCATAACGATGCACCATGTATCGAAGTCTCGGATGCTGAAATCGGCGCTCTCGCTCTAGCAATGGGAGTTACCCTCAAAATCGACGACAAGGACTCTTTACCCAGCGGACCAAGTGCTTTTGGCGCATCTATTACTTCGTCGAACGATGGCAGTATGACGAAGCTCAAATTTTCCTTTGGTTTCTGGCACCAAAATTGGTACTGGGCTGGCAGCGGATACCAAACTCTCTTCGCGAAGTTTATAGCCTGCGGCTGCCTCCCGTTTGCCCGCGACACGACTAGACTCCAATATTTTGAAGAATATGGAGTTCAGACCGAAGTCGTCCACGCCGTTGAAATCACGCCAGACGTATTTGATGGTATTAGGAATGGCGACCACATATCCGCTGGCGAACGAGGTTGTAGCTACTCTTCTAAGGCCTCCGCGTATTTGGATCGGCTCCCATCTTCGGCGATATGCTACGTGTATGACCAAAGGATCCAGACGGAGGATGGATATCACGGACTGATTCAAAGGAGCAATGGCGAGTATGTAGGTTCATGGGTTACGGCAGTGACAAGAATCGCCTTTGGAGGACTTGTGCCAATGGCAACCAAACCTCTCATCAAAGCCGTGCAATTCACTGTCGGGAGAGGAAATGCAATAGACGAAGGAGATGCACTCGAAACTTTGATCAGCTTCGTGATGGAACAGACAAAGCAGGCAGTCGGCAACAATTCTCTTCGACTGTTCGGTATAAATCGAGAAATCGATGACGAGATGAATAAAAATAATAATAAGGTCGATCTCTGCGCCATTCTGCGCAAACCACAGCCGCTTCGATATATTGTTGAAGTGCTTGTAAGATACAACACCCTTCTCGAACGCCTCATGGCAATGATGGCCACTGTACATCCTGGAGAGCAGCCAACAGACTTGCTTCAACAAGTTTTCCATAAATGTCAGGGAGATATTTATAAGTCCTACAATACCGCTCGTGAAGAATATAAGAAAAAGAAGAGCATGGAGAGAAGTGAAGGGAAGGTACCTATCGAGATAGAGAAGCTACCGAGAGAGGTAGAGAAAACGAAGGAAGAGGAAAACCCCCTGGAGCATCTCCGGAAAATCCTCTCGGGTGAGATACCTCCACCGGATCAGAGTAAACACCCTACAATTGAGGATTGTGCATTGGTGGCTCTATACATCATCAAAGCCTGGACGAATGTTGTCAAAGTCGTTGATTGGGGTGATCATGTGAAAGACAAAACTGGCGACGACAAGAATAGTGGCCTCCAAAGCGACGAAAAAAGCACGAGTGAAGTCGACGGTGATGAATACAGTGACATTCCTAAGGGAGGTAACAAAGCAATATCTAACGAAGCTGATGAAGTGTACAAGCCAATTCCATTCTCAATGCTCCCGGATGTCGCCTTGTGGGAGTAAATGCGCGCGGAAATCGAGGGAATCCATAGGGCCTGATAAGTCCCCATCACGTATTGTTGGATTGAAGATCAAGAAATATATCATTGGCAAAGGCGTGTAATAAGTCTTGCTCAACGTATGGGGGACGCTGAGAACTCGGGCAGGTTCAACACTCAATTTCTTTAAGGAGAGGCTTTCCTGCCGCCTAAAACTGATTCTGTCATGAAGAGATGCTTCCACGGCCGATTAATGATTACACGAATCGAACTTCTTTCAGAACATTAATAGTCTCACATCACTTTCGCACGAGAATGTAGCACAGTGGCAAGTGGCCAAGAGGCTCTCAGATAATTGATATGAAATCCTAATTGCCATTGAATCCATCAGTACATAATCATCCAATTCATGAACCGTCATCCAAGCTGATCACTCATACCATAGCGCCAGCCCATTGAACAGTGACAACTTTCCCGGGCCAGCTGTAGCACCACAATCCCGCAAATCAGATGATGTCCGTAAGCACGCCAGACCAGCGCCGAAACCCACATCCCATAAGCATCCATCCGAGTAAGGAAAACAAAGGAAATTCGTAACAGGGCAGATGTTCGTCATCGTCGCTCGTCGACATCTAAGTGTGTTCACAGCCATCCTCTCGGCTCCAGGACAATTTCGTTGATGGTCTGGACCTTCATCTCCCATTTTGTCACTTAACAGTTCATACACTAGGATCGACGGCAGCAGGTAGGTTGTTTATTAATTTTGTGAAGCGACGAGGCTTCCAATCGACAATGCATAGGAAGCGTTTAGAAGAAGGTGGTTGAGCTGCGGCCCAAGGATGGGCGGCTCGAGTCGCTGTGTTGAGGCTGGTTGGCAGCCGGCTGAGTTACGCCTGAAGTATTACCACCAGCCGGATAGTGATCGGGATGATGGCCAATCTTCTGAAAGCCCTGCAAGATGTCGACGCCCGACTCGGTTGAGTCGCTGGGTAGGTTGACGCTCAATTCGAGGAGGTTCTCGTTGGAGAAATCGAGATCTGGAATGTTCTCTGTCGGCCCAGTATCGGCTGACTTGACTGGCGATGGCCAGAAGTTGCCAGGAGACTGAGGGAAGACAATCCGATCGTGAGCGTCGAATTGGAGGGTCTTGGACGGCGAAAGCTCAAAGCTGTGGTTGAAGAGCAAGTCCGAGTTTGCATATGTGTCGGTGATATCGGCGAGGACACCCGAGGTAGTATTGGCACGCTCAAGGCGAGGACGCTTGTTCGGACGTTTCTCAGGTGAGCCTCGACTGGCAGGTGATCGCATTGGCGAGTTGTAGCTGAGTAAAGCTTCATGAGGGTCAAACGCGTACGTCTCCTCGAGCCAGCCACTTCTAGGCACCTTGAGTGACGATGCGCCAGCCTCGTATGTTGGAACCTCCAGTGACTTCACCAGGCTTGCATCAGGAGAGGCCAGCATTTTCTTGATCTTGGCGCGGTGATTCTTGAGATTCGTATTGGGAGATACTGACACCATAGGTTTCGCTGGTTTCTTGAAGACGACTGGCGGCGTAAGAGGTGGATGTGAAATTTCAAGAGGGCGGAATGGAGATGAAGTAGGCAGGCCGATGGCAGTCGATGGCCTTATGGTTGGACGTGTCTTTGAAGGGCTGTCGTATGACGAGCTTCGAATACGTGCAATTTCTTCCTCTGCCCTACCACGCTTACGGTTCGGATGGCCAAGACGATCGAAGTCGGCGTCTGAGGTGGACACATGCAAACGAGGATCCTTTTGGACCGATGACTCGATTGACGAGTAATAGCCGCTATCACCAATACCAGCGATGGAAGCAAACTTGCGCTTTCGTCCACCAGAGCGACTAGTTCCAGGAAAGCGTACAGCAAAGGGAGGTGTAGAACCTCGCCCGGTAGTCGGAATGGCCTGTGCTGGAACTGGAGGGGGTGAAGAACAGAGCTGGATGGCAGGCGGAGAAGAGCAAATGTTCTGAGTCTGAATGCCTACAGCAGAATGAATATCAATGCCGTCATGAATGGCTGGATCTGAAGCTGGAATAGTAGCGTCGGACGACAGCTCAGTCTCGTCAGGGAATTTGCTAGAGTCAATGTTCTTAGGTATTGATGGCGCAGCGTAGGACAGAGCGGACGACGAATTAGAGGACCGGGTCAGCTCGGAATTGGAGTTGATAAATGGTGCAGAATCTGAATTTGTGTTTCGACGCGGTTTCTCCTTCAAGAACTGAGCTTCAGAACCAGGCTTGATGGCCCAGTAATTACCCTTCCCTGGATCGTCCTTTGGTCGCTCCTTTTTCTCGAAGGCTTTGTTCAAGCTGAGGTTGTGGCGAATGCTGTTCTGCCAGCCAGACTCAGAAACCTGATAGTAACTGAAAGTTTCAGAGATCCACTTGTAGATGTTTGCAAGAGTGAGACGTCTGTTTGGTGCTCGAAGAATGGCCATGCCGATTAGCTGAGCATAGCTGTAAGGTGGCTTCCCTCCATCGTCTTCTGGTGTGGGGAGTGAAGATGGGAGTGGAAGTGAGGAGCCGTCTTCGGTCAATTTCGGCTTCTTGATGCTCGAGCCATCATTGTTGGCATCCAATGGAGAAATATCTGAAGCCCCACGTTTTAGTGTTGCTGTTTGATCGGTTGTCACGTTCTTGAATGCAGCTCTGATGTTGGTCCGGTCCTTGAGGGCTTCAACAGGAGCGGAGTCCATCAATGTACGTTTTACTGGCGCTTTCTGATTATAGATCTGGTTATGCTGTGGTGGTATGCTCTGGTCGTAGCCAGTAGGAGTAAACATGTTCTCCTGGTCCAGATGAAATGTATTAGATGGATTCATCATGAACGGTGCCTCTGTGAGACTTTGGATTGACTTGGTCGGCGGTGAGATGGATGTCCGCTTCTTCTTCTGCAGCGAATCGGTGAAGATTGAAGCTACTTGTGGTGGTGCAATTCTGAAAGAGTTGAGACTTGTCTCTGAAAGTGCCTCCGGAGGAGGTGATGATGAACGGCCATCGTGTTTTGTTGGTGACAAACCCAATGATGATATGCTAGAGGGATTGAACTTGACGTTCTGATTGAGATTCGCGCCAGACAATGGGCCTAAAGCGCGATGAAGTGCTTCGTTTGTCTGCTGGACTCGATTTGACTGTTCGAAAGGCTCGTCTTGATAGATTTCGAGAGCTGGCATAGCTCTACGCGTCGTGGCCATTGTCGTGAGTGCCGCAATGGAAGATGGGGCTCAATGGCCCTCTTACTGAGTTGAATGACGCGTCGTTACGCGTGAATTGGCTTGACGTTCCGATGTGTGGACGATTTGTCGTTCATATGGCCGGCCCACACAGGCCGAGGTTTATGTCCAAGGCGTGACGGCGTGAAACGGCTGAATCTGTTGCTGCAAACTTTTCTGGACGTGTAGACGACGTTAAAAGTCCCAAAGACCCTACAGCAGACATAGTTAGTGTTGAATTGTGGTGTGTAAAACCCAAGGCGTCCATACTTAAGTCGTGATGGTCGTCGAGCTGAGCTTAGCTTGCAGCTGACGGTCGGCGGTTCAAGCTGTCCTTTGCAGCTGCGGAACGAGGTTAAGGCGCAGATGGGTGGCAAAATATGAGAGGTATCGATGTGAAGATGACAAAGATGCAGAGAGTTATCAATGAGCAGACGTAAGGACCGGTGGGCGGGAAAGAAGATGCAGGTGGAGGATGTGAGGAGTTTTGAGGCGAGGAGAGTGTGAGGGTGTAAGAGGGCAGGAGCAGCGATGGAAGGAGGGGGGACGCCTATACGCCGCCACAGGCCCAGCTCGCTCCACCAGCGCCTTCAGCCTTGGACCTTTTAGCGCCTCCACCACTCCAAATGCTAAGCAGGGCGCGGTTTGGCGGCGAAGAATTTGAACGTGACCGCGCGTAGGAAAGCTACGATGTTCCGATCGCGTTTTGCCGGGCCACCCTGGGTTCCTGGCTGCACAAGAAACGCCGAGCTACCCGACGGTCGTTTGCGTTTATTCAGAAAAAAGACTGATTTCAAAAGGATGGGCTTGCTAGGTAGTCAAAGCGAGAGTAAGGCTTCTTTCTCTTTCGCACCATGCGTCGACGCTTGGCTGAACATTCGTTCTTGGCCTATCGCGCAAGGATGAACATCGCTGCAGAACACCATTCGCGCCGACGCGCCGCGCTCCACGTCAAGCCCAAAGCTGACCGTGAGCTGCTGGCCAAACGATTACCCATGTCAACGCTGAATCGCTTTGAATGCAGCTGCTGAAACCATCCAAGGCGTCAGCACTGCATAATGAGTACGATGAAGCATGGGCTTGTTAGTATCCCAGCTACGCCTTCACTTTCACACACACACTCAATGCCATTGTAAGCTAAGGGACGTGTCAGTGATCTTCAAGCTTGGCAAGGTGAGATAAGGTATACAGGACAAATTATCTTTCGAAGTCGATTTCTTTCTTGTCACACTTCAGTTGCAAGAGAACAGGACGTAGACCTTCTTGTGAATGCACATTTCTAGCTTCGAGTCAAGCTGATCTATCACTCCATGTCGCTTTCTAAGCATTGACGGCAGTTGGTCAATGTGCAATGACGTCCATGACGGCTCCCAATTGCCAACGGCATGCTCAAGCTGGACTTTAGGTGCTAGCGTACTGCTCGCCTGATGCCGTTAAGGTCAACTCCAGTCGTCACTTGAACGATTCGTGATTGGAAGTTAGAGATCCACTATGCACCATTCCTCTTCTGGGATATCTACTCGTTTCGTGAAGTACTAGTGCGAAAATTTGCCAACCATTCAAGTGGATTGGAGTAGATTTGGAGTACGAATTGTCTTTCACGACCGTCATGGCCATTGGCGGTGTCATCTCGACTCTCCAAATCAGACATTGTAGATATGAATGGTGTTGTTGACATGGCTTCGGTCGTAGAAGTTGTTCTAATGGGCTCGCTTTCTGTACGGTTGGTGGGAGTGCTTTCGCAATTCTGTTGTTTGAGCTCCCGCACGAGCTTCAAAAGCTCCCTGACGGCCATGTGTTGATCAGTCGAAGCGGAAGAGGCCACCTTGGCGAGTCCTCTAGAGCGAATTGTTAGCAATATGTTTTCCTTTGGGACATGCCACTTACAGTATCCTAAATTGTAATGACATAAGAATCGCCGTCTTACCCCGCTCCAAACGACAGCGAAGGTCTCGAAGTTCGTCTCTTTCGGTTGACAAAGAGAGGGAGTATTTCATCTTGTCGAATGGCCCACCGTGCAGGCAACTCTGCACAACGTCCAGTCTCCTATTCATCTCCTTCATCACCGTCATACATGACCTCAAGGCAATTTCGATGTCGGTGGTCTTGCGGCCCGCCGCGTATAGTTTCACCGGTCCAAAATCTGGCTCCCCTGAATTTGCTTGCCGCTCTTCTTCGGCCAAAGCTTCCACACGTTTTAGCATCCATGAAAGCGACTTGACTTCGTCTCGGACCTCCGCAAGCTCAGGCGGCACATTTTTGAAATCCTTGACGATTCGTTTGATTTTCAACCCAATGTTTCCAGCCAAGCCAAGCACTGCGATGATACTTGCTGATACGGAGAGAGGATCCATATCGATTCAGTGGAGGAGTTTTGATGCTGATAAGGTAATGAGATTTGGTTGCACACCGGATGTTTCCGAGTTCATCGTTTTGTGAGGCTGAATTCCGCCTCAACTTGGTGGGGCTTATGCGGCTGCGCCCCTTTTGGGCTTTGTATAAGTAGGTATCGGTGTGTGTAGCAGTGAGACTCCTAGCCTTGAGCTGTAGAGCTTCTTGTTGACTCACAATGGCTGCTCATTGGTGTCCGAAGCATCGCGTGGGAAATGATGCTATCCATCTCGACGATCTCGAGGTTTCTTTTCACCGAACACTCCGGGTCCCAGATGGTAATGACAGTACTACAAAGCTGCCTCCTACACTCGGGCGGTTTCCGCTTTACAATGCAACCGAATATGCCAACAAGCTGTCACCTGAGATGGCAAAGAAGGGTGGTGTTTTCTTTCCGATGTATCGTGAGTTGTCTCTGTCCCTTGAAGACGTAAGCCGCTGCATGGCACAGAAAATTGCTAATGGCCTGTAGAGAGAGAAGCCATGTGGATCAAGTTTGTTTCCCAGAATCCCTACGCAATAAAGCTCTTCGTCGGCGGTGTCAATGCTGTCTCTGGACGACCACTACTTAGTCCTCATCAGCACAAGCCAGTCCAGGACTACGTGATAGTACCAGATCAGAAGTGGATCGACGGCATAGCGGTGAAACCCGGAGTGGTACGGCAATTTGTAGCCATGCCCACTGGAAGTGGATACTCTGTTGAAGTGCAGGTCACTGGCAAGGAAGAGTTCGCAGGAATGCTATTTTCTGTTACGCCTCGAATGATGCCCAGTCGCAGTGGCGGCTTTCATGACAGAATTCGAAATGTGAAAATAAATGTGGTATCATTGGGTCATAACTTCACAATTCCAGTCTCATTGGACGATACCGTTGACGACTTGAAATTTCTCATCCACGGGCAGGAAAACATATCACCTTACCAACATGAATTGGGCCTTTCTGGGCGCAATTTAGAAGGTACACATCTTTAGTCCCCTTCTCAAGGTCGTCACTAATCCTGTTGTCCACTAGGTTCCAGAACGCTGGCAAGCTACAACGTCAAGGCTGTAAGTCTTAATATTCGGCTTCTCAGACAAATTTTAGACTTTAATGCATGATAGGGTTCAATCATCCATCTTCTGTTGAAACTCCGTGGTGGAATGCAGATCTACGTCAAAACACTAACCGGCAAGAAACTCACTATCGAGGTAGAGTCCTCAGACACGATTGATAATGTCAAGACCAAGATCCAAGACAAGGAAGGTATACCTCCAGATCAGCAGAGATTGATATTTACGGGAAAGCAACTCGAAGGTAAAAAGCGTAATAAATGATTGACTTGAATTCTAACAATTTTCAGATGGCAGAACCTTATCAGATTACAACATCCAAAAAGTGAGTTGCCCGGTCGCAGATAAGAGGGCGAACTTACACAACACTTACCCCTACTCATATTTTCTAGGAATCCACATTACATCTCGTCCTTAGGCTGAGAGGCGGCTACGAACCACCCTCGACTGAGGAAGCCAAGGACGAAATGGGCATAGCTGCAGGCGGCCAAATAGATCAAGCAATAGTTCAAGATCAGGGCACCCATCACTGGCATAGCTCAGAGACGAAGTGGTTCAACGTCCAGATCCTCAATAGTATCCGCTTCCAGCAAATCACTGGCCTTCCACCTCCCGAGACACCGGCAAACGCTCGAACGTACGCTGAGCACGGCTATCCATTTTTCGATATGTGGGAAGAGCCCACAGCGGTGGCAGGGAATTTCTCGGGCGTCAAATCGATCGGGCAGATTGACGGCGTAAGTGAGTCGCCGCTACGACTACGAAACATCATTACCATTGGACGTCGAAAGAGTTCTAAAGCTGAAGCACCAGCAAGTCCGAAATGGAAATTCACAGACTTCTTCCGTAAACGGAGTACAAGTCCACCGGCTACTGCGACCGCTGCAAGTACTCCGCCGCATACAGACTCAGATGGTGCCTCTGAAGTCACCTTCTTCCATCATGATGCTACGTTGCCCGTATTTCGTTCTCTAGAGGAGCTGGAGAGAGACCTCGCTTGATACCACAGGGCATTGGGCACTCATATTACCTCCCTTTTGAATGCAGAGCATACTGCGGCAATGTCGTTGAGCTACAGAGTGACTTGTTGGAAATTGTTCCGTGATATGATACATATTTTAGTAGTAAATTCTAACGTTAATGCTCTGACCAGTACTAACTATTTACCCGTCACCTAACTCCTACCCGCCATCGACCTCATGCCTACCATGCATCGACCTCTATCTTCTGCCCGCTCTCTAGCCCCTGCGCGACATATGGCTCCGGCCGCGCCTGTATCTCCTTGTGATGTGGCTCCCGGCCGGCATCTATCTCCTGCCCGCCATAGCATACACTTCTCGCCAGACAGATGGGTTCCCGGTTGTTTCTTGTTTCGCATCGAGCTGTGCCGCCCGATCGATGAGCATTGTCTGGGTAGCTAACGAGCCTCGTTTGTTTCCTCATCTAGTGGGATTGCTGGACGATTGTTGAATATCTAAGCCATTTACGTTCAAGTTCACATGACATCCCTATAGAGCTAGTGTAGCTGAATGTGTATGTGCACGCTCAAAGGAGTGAAACCGATTTCGTTATGGACTGTAGCAGTCTTGGAGATCACCCGTTCCGATTCAAATTGTTTATCCACCGAGACGCGCCTGCTCTGTGATACATGCCTTGTCCATGAAATGCCCGCCTGGGCTGGAGTCGAAAAATAGGTTCATATACGCCGATTTCCTTCATGCAACATAAACAGAATCCTGCCCTGGGGTATCATAACACGCCCAACTTTTGCTTCAACATAACTCATACAATCTCGACGCCGGCCGAAATGCAAACTCAGCGTAACATCCTAATCGCTGGATGCGCATCCTCGACATCCACAGCTGACACATTCAATAGCATGATCTTCCTTTAGCTGTTCCCTTGGAACGCGGCAGATGCAGGTGCTGTTGAAGTTCGTCTCTTTGGTTTGAATGCACTTAAGGCAGCACAGCTTCTCATAGCCTTGCTTCTTCCATTTTGCAATCAAGGCCGAGTCCGCATATCTATTCTTCAGTAGCCAGTCATACAACTCCTTGCTGATGGCTTCCTTCTCGTAGTACATTTCATAAACATAGCGCGACCGTTGATGGTTGATTTGGTAGATTGGCCATAGTGACTCGTGCCGTTTCTTGCCGTCATTAGACTCTAGTTCAGCATCCCGCAACTTGTTTGCGAACTCTAGGAGAGTGTCTTCGATATCGTCAAATCCTTCTGGAGGAGCCTTCTTGTTGCGCGCGGTTCGTATTGGAGGCATCGCGGCGAGCGGTGGAAGCTGCAAAGGACAGGCGGCGAGATAAGATCGTTAGCAAAGAGATCCTGTATTGAACCGAAGTTCTCTACTTGGTGCCGTCGACAAAGAACCCGTAGAAAAGCTCAGTGTTGAAGGCGAACTTGGGTAAAAAAAGATCGCCACCAAGGCTACTGCTATAAATCGGGCGGTGATTTCCAATGCGCTTAGCCGAAGTTTTGCCGGGTCATGCTATCAAGCTCCGGTTGTCTTCGCACCCACTTCAGGTGAGCTTGTCGGAGATTGAGCAGCTTCAACCGTCCAACATGATCAATCCTACGTATCTTGCTCAGAGGACCCGAGCCTGTAAGTGTCAATTCCACTCTCGAGCTAGCTATGACTCCGCTAACTCTTCGGATAGCCGTCAATTGGGCCGATGCAAAGACAAGAGTGCTCAAGTCCTATCGAGATTGGTTACGAGCTGTACGCGCTCAGTCCTTCGTAAACATGACGGCAACATAAAATCTAACGGCTTTCGTGATCAGGCACCCGAAATTCAGACAATGTACTCTCTAAACATGCCCGTCTCAAGGATACGCACGAAGATACGACAGGAGTTCGAACGCCACCGATACGTCGCACAGCTACCTACAATCGACGTCCTCCTTTTCCATTCGCATCAAGAGTTCCAAGAAACCTTAAACTACTGGAAGCAACTATCGCATGTTCTAAAATATTTCCGAACAGAAGAAGATCCTAAGGCGAAACTCCCACGAGACTTCATTGGAGGTTTCTTAGAGGTATGTGTCACTTACCCAACAGCATCTGGACAATGAATTAATTAATCAACGATCTCTAGGGTCGAAATTAAGGCACCGAGTTTGTGAATGCATCCATGTACATAGCAAAATAAGGGATAAAATAAGAACATATAGTCTATATAAGTTCACATCTCTCACACGTCTTCCTCGGCCTCCCAATGACGCATATCTGGATGCGCCTGCGTTCTCTAGCTGGGCGTTCTGACCTCAAGCATTGTTGACGTAACATTCCTCCAAATTCCACATCCTTCTGGCCTACTACTTGCAATCCGGTGGACGAGATTTCGTTCAGAACGTTGATGACTTCATGGTTATTCATTCGTCGTGACACGTCAAGGTGGATTCTTTTTGTGATAGTCTTCCCTTGCTGTCTCGAACTTCTCTATCACAACATCACATAGATCAGATAGGTCATCAAGACCCTTCTCTAGGATGTCTTGTACGTTGACCTTGTCTATATAATCGTCAGCACTAGATATAAAATGAGTTATTTGGCAAAACGTACCATATGTCTGTATTCGCAGATGCATTTTATTTTCAGCCGGGTGAGGTATCGAATAGCCGCAAAATTCTACGTCTGGGCTGTATGAATATCAGTAACTGCTTAACTAGAAGGAGGTAGACAAGCTTACTTCTTCATGATGATATGTCTCAAGGCATTTCCGAGAGTGTGATCCTCATTAGTGAACTCAAAAGATGCTGCGGTCTCCGTAGAGCCAGGTAACTTTATAATTAATGTTAGCTTTCCGTCTGATGTCAGCGATTTTATACATACAATCCGAATGGTCTTGGTTATTGGTTCTGCTCTATCGTTTTCGTCGATCTCGCCGTTACGCTGCTCCACGCCTGCGGTAGTATCTGGCATCTCCTCATCATGAATTGGCTCAGCCATGTTGTAAATTTGCCCTGTAAAGAAGATTAGATATTTGTTGAAGAAGCTCGACGTAAATTTGCGATTTGGGCGGAATCGAAGGCAAGAAAAATCTTTGTTCGGAGTAGCTCCGCCAAAGAAAGCCCCTCCGTAGCTCTTCATGAAAGGTTTCCACTCCGCAACCTCAGAACCCAATTGACTCACCACCACACTCTTCACAATGAGCTCGCCTCGCCGAACGGCAACAATAAGCCGCGACACCAACGAAACCAAAATCCAACTGCGGCTGAGCCTCGACGGCGGACCCCTCGAGCCCTTATCCGACACGCTCACCAACGGCTCCACCAAAACGCACGCGTCGCAGAGCTCCAAATCGCAGGAGATCCACATCGACACGGGCATCGGCTTCCTGGACCACATGCTGCACGCGCTGGCCAAGCACGCGGGCTGGAGCCTGCTAGTGCACACAAAGGGCGACCTGTACAGTAGGTGATGCGCCGTCCAGCCCCATCCACGGCTCTAACGGCGCCCAGTCGACGACCACCACACCGCCGAAGACACGTTCCTGGCGCTCGGGAGCGCCTTCAAATCCGCGCTCGGCGCGTCCACGGGGCTGGCGCGCTTCGGGCACGCGTACGCGCCGTTGGACGAAGCCCTGTCACGAGCAGTGGTGGACCTGTCGAACCGCGCGTACGCGGTCGTCGAGCTGGGGCTGCGCCGCGAGAAGATCGGCGACCTGAGCGCTGAGATGCTGCCGCACTGCCTGCGCAGCTTTGCGGGCGCTGCCGCGCTGACGCTGCATGTGGACTGCTTGCGCGGCGACAATGATCATCATAGGGCGGAGAGCGCGTTTAAGGCGCTTGCGCTGGCAGTGAGGATGGCGGCTGCGAGGGTGGGCGGGCGCGAGGGCGAGGTCGTGAGTACGAAGGGGGTGCTGTATTGAGCTGGGAGTGGCTTGGTTTTGGCATGGGGTCATGATGGGTTGGGATAGATACACTTTGGGACGAAGATCGCGGTGAGTGCTACCACAGTGTATTTTATGGATGGGAGGGATTGGATTCGTTCTACTGATCGCACGGTTCGCCGAAGAGTACAGTCGGCCGGCGCGAAATAACAATAGAAATCCACAAGCCTCCTATCAAGCCCTGACGCCTTTAAGCATCCCGAATTCTCTTTTGGTCTATGTTCGCCGCCGTGTAACACGGAACAAAGGAAACAAGCCTACTCTTACATTGGTGATGAGGTCAATCTATGCTCCCGCAAGTGTGAAATAACTCAAAACACTTTTCCGGTCTGTCTCCTTCCCTACTGGAAAGTATCCGGGTCGGCGCTCCCGTCGGCCACAGCAAGCCTCTGCTTGAGCGTCTTCGCTTTCTTGCTGATGCCCTTCCTGCGCTTGCCGGGCAGACCGCCAGCGGGCACGCCGCTGATGGGCGTGGCCGCACCGCTCGGCTTCGCAGACTGGTCTTCGAAATGGCCCTCGCCTGGGATATGTCAGTCACCGCCAACTAAACGTAATGGAGCTCTATACCTTCGTGATACATGTCATCGAGATTGACCTCCTTGCGCTTCCCAGCCTTGCGCTTGCGACCCGTCTGGCCACCAGCGGCAGCAGCAGCGGCACCCTCAGCCTCGAGCTTGCGCTCCAGCTGCTCCAGCTGCTCGGCCTGGTCGTCGTCGGCGAGCCACATGGCGATGTCCTTGGTGCGGTTCTCGCGCGAGCGCGTGTTGAAGTCGACGGAGCGCTCGGCCTGGCCGGAGATGACGACGCGCTGCACCTCCTCCTTCTGCAGCGCGCGCTTGCGGATGCGCTCCTCGATCGTGCCGCGCGTGATCATGCGGTACACCGTCACTTGCTTGGTCTGGCCCAGGCGATGCGCGCGGTCCATCGCTTGGCTGTCGATCGTCGGGTTCCAGTCGCTGTCGTAGAAGATCACCGTGTCTGCGCTCGTCAGGTTGATGCCCAGACCGCCGGCGCGCGTCGATAGCAGAAACACGAAGATCTCCGGGCGCGTTTGGAAGTCGGCGACCGTGTCTCGGCGGTCTTCGAGCTTCGTTGAGCCGTCCAGTCGGCAGTACTTGTAGTTGCGGTATGTCAGGTACTCCTCCATAAGGTCGATCATGCGTGTCATCTGGAAGTAGAGCAGGACACGATGACCGCCTTCCTTGAGTTCACGCAAGAGCTGGTCGAGACGTGCTAGCTTGCCGCTGTCGGTGACGAATCGCCTCATGCTGGGCACTTGGATACGTGTGAAGCGCGACACAATGTTGTCAGGTGCGGGAAGCATGCTGTGGACTGGATACTGAGAAAATTCGACGGTGGAGTCGATAAGCGCCTCTTCCGTCTTCTCGGAAAGCGGGAAGAGGGCCTGGCGCATGGGTATATTGAAGAAAGTTCGCTGTTTCTCGAGAAGCATATGTTGTGTAGAGCAGAAGATCTCAACAGGTGGTGCCGACACAGATGGACGTGCGCACAGCTCCATGGTATTGAGTCGCTCGGCTTCGAAAGTTGTCCGAGCAATATTCATGAGATTGTGCAGATGACCTTCAGTGGTGATATCCGCGAGGGCCTTGCGTGGATTTCGATCCACGATGTTGAGCATTGCATGAGCGGGTGTATAGTCATTCTCATCGTTTCCATCGTAGAGAACACTGAATCGATCGAGTTTCCGGTCTTTGCGCTTGAGATCCAGTGCCCGATCGAATAGATCCATTCGAGGTTGAGTTGCAGCTTCACTGGCAGAAGTGTCGATGAATCGCAACCAGGAGAAGGCACCGTTTTCACCGCTGCTCTGGTTGATGTTTTCGGGAGTCCAGATGTTGAACACGTGGTTCAAATACTTGTTTTTCCAACCTGCCTTTTCATTATATCGGCCAGGCAAGTCCAAGCGACCTCCTTGATGGTAGACGAGACGTGGCAGAGCAAACTCAATCTCGTTACGGACAGAGTAGGCAACATTAACGTTATTGCCTTCTCGCACAAAGGAGGCCGTCTCAGCAAAGTAGGCAAAAGACATTGGCGAAGTGGTATCCGCACGCTCGAATAGATCAGGATGGTTGCAGACTTTGCGGAACTGCATGACAAGGTTCATAAGCGTTGCTGTGTCTTGATCGTCACCACCAGCAGCCTTCTCGATAAGATCCATGATACTGATCTTATTACGTAGATTGGTATAGTAGGCTCGCTGTCGATAAGTGAGGTCACAGAAAACATCAAGCTCAACTTTGTCACCAAGCTCTTTCTGTACATGCTTCTTGATACGGCGCAGCATGAATGGCTTCAGGATCATGTGAAGACGTTTCAGTTGATCCTCATTGAGCTTCGTGTTGCTTTGCGCGTGGCTTTCAATGTCTTTGGAGAACCAGTCGCTGAACTCATCGTGAGAGTCGAACAAGCTAGGCATAATGAAATGCAGTAGTGCCCACAACTCTTGCATGTTGTTCTGAATTGGCGTACCGGTAAGGAGGAGACGGTTACGGCAGTGGAAGCCAAGCAGACTCTTCCATCTCGAGGATTGCGATGATTTGATTGCCTGCGCTTCATCGAGGACCATGTATTGCCATCTCATCTTTTGGAAGTAGGCTGCATCTTGAACAACGAGCTGGTATGAAGTAACCAGGACGTGGAACTCCGACTCCTTGCGGTATGTAATGTGCTTCCTGTCCCAAGTCTTGCGCAGAACCTTTCGCTCTTTAGCGCTGCCCCAGTAAGGTAGAACCTTAAGGTCAGGAACGAATCTGGTGATTTCCTGATGCCAATTATGCAGGGTTGACGCTGGAGCGATGACCAAGAATGGTCCCCAGATGTTGTGATTTTCAGCGAGATAGGACATGACAGAGATGGATTGTACCGTCTTGCCTAAACCCATTTCATCGGCCAGAATACCATTAATGCCTTGCTCGTACAAGTTAACAAGCCAGTTGAGACCCTTGAGCTGGTATTCTTTGAGCTGACACGACAGCATCTTGGGTTGTGGAATATCGATGCTCTGCAAGCTTGTAGGATTCTGGAAGTTCATCTCTCCATCATCGAGCTCCTGAAGTTGATTATCGACGCCTTGATTGAACTCTTTAGCGCGCTGTTGAGCTTCCAACACGGCATGTTGCGCGTTTGCCATAGCAGCTTGTTCAAGAGTTGCATCATCGCCATCGAAGTCAAGATCCTCAAAGTTTGTGACTTTGGAACCGAACTTGCCAACGCTATCTGGAATGTTGACGATGTGACTATCAGGTTTGGATGCGACAAGATCAGTAGATACTGTAACGTCGTCGGTGGATCGTTCGACCTCGGCCGTCTTGACTTTCTTGCCGATGAAGTGAGAGTACAGTTCCGTCTGAGATATAAGAAAGTTAAGCTTGCGTCGCTGGCGGTTAGCTTCACGTTCTGCTTCAGCTTTCTTTGCATTCTCAAGCTCGATTCTCTCAGCCATCTTTCTTTGATCACGCTCGTCACGTTCATTGCGTTTCCAGAACGACAACATCTCTCGCATACTACGTTTAGCACGAGCCTGAACATCCTTCGTGCTCTTGTTCGTCTTGAGCTGCCAGCGACGCGCTTCCTTGGACGCAAGTTGAGCTGTTTTGCGCAGGTTCGATTGCTTGACTTCGGTTGATTCCTTTTTGATCCTGAATACCCGAGGAACATCTTTCCTTGAGATGTCACGCCAGATGGATTCATAGATCTGATGATAGGCCTTGGAGGTATATGGGACAATATCGGATGGCATCGAGTCCTCACGGTCGGCAAGACCTTGGAGGCGAGAAAGTTCCTTGGGAGCAATGTGAGGTGGATCATCACCACGGTCAAGCGCAGCTTGTGCAGCGGCAGCTTGGTCCTTCTCCGCCTTCTTTTGCTCGCGGCTTTTCTTTGGTCTGTTGGCCCACCGACCTCCTCTACCACCTCGTCGTCCTTCACGCGGAGTCTCGTCGTGCATGGAGAAGCTGCCTATCAAGCCGCTTTCAACACCATTCGGTGTAGAATCACGACGCGGTGCAACGCCATGGAGGAGTTGAGTGGCCTGACGGACCTTATTATCGTGTTTTCGCACTTCTCTCAAGAGACGTTCGCGCTCTTCCTCGTTAATAGCCTGCTCGGCAGCCGTCATGGCCTCATCACGTTTCGCGGCCTCATTTGCGACCAGTTTTTCTCTGCGTCGCTTACGCTGCATGTCCTTCTTACGTTCTTTCTCTTCGGCAATCTCGTCCGCTTGGACTTGGTGCCAAGCCATTTGTTCATGAGATCTACTGTAATCTTCTCTCGCTTTGATGGCGTGTGCCTGGAGAATGTTTAAGATGCGTTGAGTATAGTAGATTCGGCGACGCTGAGACGGAGTTAGTAGCCGGGTCTGGTTGTGACATATCTTCCGCTACATACCTTTCGCTTCACGGATTCGCTCGCTTGAACGGCTAGGACCCTCTTGAGCCCTCGTTGAATGTACTCGTTTCGACTCTCGTAATCATCCAGTGCATCATCGATGGCATCGATTCTAGCCAGTTCAAGGTCGATCTCCTTCTCCTGAGGTCGCCAGCGAGATTGAGCAGCGGCCGGCTGCACATCATGAGAGAGTACGCCATTTTGCACAGGCATATCCACACTTTGCTGGGGAGTGAAGTTATTGATGGCAGGGAGGAGAGGTGGAGATTGCGGGCGTTCCTGCTTGAAAGGAGGATAACTGTTGGATGCCTTCGATGATCGTCGAGAGTCGTAAGCTTGTTTCGGTGGAGTAGACTCATGATCGTTGCTTGAGACGATGCTTGATAAAGACATTGGATCAGCCGTCCGTTTTTCCATCTGCTTCATGTTAGCTGGCTCCGATAGGTTTATCTCGGATGCGGTAGCTACCTCTTGTGATGATTTTTTAGCATGTGTTGGTTGCACTGGAGGTGGAGGGCCTCTACTGTACGGTGGATACAGTGGTGATAGAGGTGACTGCGGAAGACCGTCCGGCCGAGTGCCATTATACGCGTGACTCAGCTGCTGTGACTGAGCCATGGGTGAAATCTGAGGGAACGCGGCGGCGATGGGAGAGTGGTAGGGTTTGTCGTACGATGAGGGATGATTTGGAGGGCGAGAGTCAGGGTAAGCGTAGTTGTCTCGACGCTGTGGTGTTACACGTAAGCAATGAGCCAATAACAAGGGATTCCGACTACGGTTTGCGATGAAACCGATGATTGGGAGAAAAAAAGTTAGGTGTTGAGAAAGTAGATGTGCACACGAACCTCTTGCGGAAAGCCGTCGTAATGACCGCCAGGCCTCGCTACATCATTTCGGTCACCTGCATCCTGGGTGGGATCGTAGTACTTTGATGCAGGAGTTTCTCGTCCGAAGACGGCGGCAGAAATGGGAGGTAAGGCGGTTTGCTGCGGTGAAGTCGGCGGAGGATTGTGGTTGGCGAAGCTCGGTTGTAGCGACAATGGCGCGGGCGTTGACGTTTTGGAGTGTTGAGGCGAAAAGCCGTACGAGGCCGGAGCTGGTGGGCTCGTGTGGTGTTCCCTTTCCATGGCGTCTTGCCGGTCCGGTCGCGACAAACGATCGGAATCATCGCGCTGCAAGACGGGATGATGGTACATGGCCGCGAGAGGGCAACGGGATGGGGACTGCGGCGCTTATATCGAAGCTGCGCGATCCATGGGCAGGTGGACGGAGCGGGTTGGGCGCGCGAGGGTGAGAAAGGGTGCGCGCTCAGCAGCTCGTTTGCTGAGGTCGCGACGTGGTGGTGTCGAGGGAGTCGGGCTGGGATGGGGTGCAGACGGTGGTGGATGGATGGGTGATGGAGGGAGATGGGAACAAGGTTTGAATTAAAATGGGAATGGGATGGATGATGGGTGCAGCGGCGAGAGGGAGAGGGAGAGCAAAAGCAGAGGCTCTTTGTCGACTAGTGCGGACCTGATCATTCGAACCTGATGATGCACTTGCACTTCACGTATTATTGGCGTGCAAAGCATGCAGCACCGCGGCTTTGGGCTCGTCGGTTGCGGATGGGCGGTGCACCGCCGGCATTGGGCTTTGATTGATTTTTGGCTTCTTTCCGCGCGCTCATTGAGGCTGCCAGTGTACGTCTGATGGCCAGGAGAAGTGTGAATTGCCCTCGGCGGGCCGGGAAGCGTCGCAGCGGGAATCTGCACGAGTTCTGTTGGTGTGGCGCTTTGAGTGGCTGTAGCATGACAACTGAGAGTCTCCCTATCACCCATTTTCCCTCTGCCTTTCCGCTCTAATAATTACAGCACGGCGCAGTTCAGCCTTCAGCGTGCGCTTACGGACACTATCACTCTCGATGCAATCTGTTTGGGTTCATGTGTCTGGGCTGCGTGGCCTCTGCGTCTTTGGCTTGGCCTGCGATTGGGGAACGAAAAGAGTGTGTCTGGAAGCGGGCTCTGAAAAAGGATTGCATTGCTGGCGCGACCGAGCGACTGCACGACCGCGACCGTTTCTTCTCCTTTGATGGGCTACGGAAGTCAGAACGGCGAAGCGAGCCTACCTTACCTTAACCAACCAACCATTGCAATCCTCCTACAGCCCGTAACGAATGTCGCCTTCACCCTTTCTCACGCATCACACCCACAAAGAATTCTGCGCCACATTAGCTAGAGTAGACGAATGCTTCATCTTGCAATTTACGGCTACTAGTGGCTTAGAGACAACAATACAAAAAGTGACATTGAACCCGTTCTAAAAACCAACATTCAAGTCATGTGACCGTGATTGGAGTGACGCTACTTCCCACCGCCATCGGCGAGATTTGCATCGTAACAGCTCATAGTTCGACTTAGAGATACGCTCATCGTGCGATCGTGCCATTGCTCACTTCATTCTGGATGCGCAATGGTGGCTCCGCACAGTTGATAGGCGTCCACCCTTTCAGCCTCGTTGATGACCATCGACTACACCCGGAGATCGCCACGAACGTGTTCAGTCGCTACTCCCCTCAGTGCCGCTACCTTCTCACACCGCCCACGGTTGCCGAAGTCATGCCTCCAAGTTCACTCGTCTCTCAACCGTGCAATCATGGCAGAGATTGTAAACTGAACGAGTCTAAGAGAGATTGCGACGCCGCATAGTCTGATAGCAACACGTCCATAGTCCTGCAATAGTAGCCGGTAACCCGAAACCAATCCCAACCCCCAATGCTATCTTGTTGGCCTCGCTTATGCCCCCAGAGTCGCTACTTCCAGAGCCACCGGCGTCCGACGCGGTAACTCTTGTCGTGGATGTGACGTGGATAGTAACTTGTCCCGTTGTATCTGGGCCCAAAGTTGTCGGGTTGGCTGCGAAGATGTACACTATTATAAGCTTATGTTGACTGATTTGGAGTAGAAGCGGCCGAAGCCGACTGATAAAGGGAATAAAATAGAATTGTGACCCACCTGCGAGTGTGGTTCACAATGGAAAAGCAGCCATTATAGCCGTAACTAAAGCAACGAAGACCAGCAACTCACCACCAGAATTCACGGCGCCGGATGAAGATGAAGCAACTGTCTCTGTCACTAATGTCACAGCTGTAACCGTGGGCCCTGTCCCCTCGACCGTAGGCGTCACGGATGTGGTCGCGGGAGAGTCTGCCACAGCTGTGAATCCTGCGCCTAGGCAGTAATTCTCATACACGCTCTGCGCGCCAGAGTAGTCACTTTCCCATGGCCCAACGGTACATGACTGGGAGACGCAGGTGCTGATGAAGGACGTTGCTTGGGCGAAGAGGTCGGTCGCACAGTAGCACTCATTCGGCGGAACAGGTTGGCAGCCGATAATATATCCGACCTGTGAGGCACGACTATCGCATCCTAGGCAGTAGGCTGCACATGGTCTAAGGCTTGTCCAGGCTGGATACTCGCATAACGAGTTTGGTGTGGCACTGACTAAACGGAGGTAACAGAGAAAAATGACAGATATGAACACAGAGTTGTAAAGATCGGAATGTATCATGACTCCTATTCCGCGTCGTGTATTGCCGAACACATAGTAGTGACATCTGTGTGGAGGTCAACGTTCTTATATCGGGCGGGCTGAGTCAAAACCCTTTTCGGGTGCCAAGGGAAGCGGAATGCGCCACGGCGGCTGTCTAGGCTGACTAGAGTCTTCGAGTGGGCGGATTCGATAACTCGCAGCCACGTTCTGAGCCGCAAATGATATCCCAACAAACAAGCGTGGCCCTAAAGCCAGCAATCCCACATCCATATAATTCGTTTAAGGTAGCCTCGTGCTCTCTGTAGGTGTCTGTGGCTGATGGTCGAACACTTTCAGCTCCAGGTAACAAGCCACAAGATTGCCAAGCCGAATAGCAGTGGAATCCTGTATCAAAGAGGGGATTTCCGGGTGACGACATTAAGAGAGGCTAATGGTAAATTTACCTGCGAAAATGGATCACACTCATGCCTTTTCGCGTACTTGAAGATTTCTTCAAGCAAACGGTACGACGTGCGTCCTGGTAAGACTTTCTGGTGATTCTTCTTATTGGTGATGTTCTGCCTAATAAGATGCGTGCCCTTAGCGATCAAGGGAGTAGAGAGCCTTGGCAGGAGGCGTTCCTTCTCGTAACACGTCTCTCACTTCCCGATATTTGTTATCACACTGGCAAGTTCTCTACGCCCGTACCTGCTGTCGCCATCACCTCTTTACCGTGAAGAAGTCTAGGCGTTTGATTGTGGACCGAGCTGAGGTTGTCGTTGGTGTTAGGACGGTACCTTCCCTCCCCGCTACGCGGGCCAAAAGGACAGGATATCCGAAGCTGGCTTCGGATTCTGGGTACCGATATATGTAGTTCCTAACAGAATC
>Ga0335072_10001535_pt1 | contig 37370 bp, 23 predicted proteins | sample Lox_Sample_21_FD_206725 | JGI IMG/M metagenome (GOLD analysis project Ga0335072, IMG submission 206725) | Soil microbial communities from Loxahatchee National Wildlife Refuge, Florida, United States - Lox_Sample_2.1 | ecosystem: Environmental > Terrestrial > Soil > Wetlands | place: USA... | reverse complement strand
TTCAGCGTAAGATTGTTTCCTACGCGGGTATAGGCCACCTGCGAGTCGGTAACCATTCCAAGCACGGCAGCTGCAACACGTCCAGGTGTCTGGCCTGTTGGGTAACCCTGGGCATAGAGCGCTGAGAGGTCGATCAGGCCAGCGCCGCTGGTGTCGCCGAGCTGATAGGTAGTGGTGAAGTTGATGCCGCCACCGTTGTCTGTGCGCTGGTGGTGGTTGTAGTTGTGCTGATACTGACCACCGAACTGGAGCAGATGGTTGCCCTTCAGCATGGTGACGTCGTCGCGCAGGAAGTTATCGTGACCGTCCCAGAAACGTGTGCGGATGCTCTGTGTATCGACGTTGAATGGCGCCAGCACCCCGGTTGGACTTTCACCAAGCGGTTCCAGAGCTCCGCCCAGTCCGCTGACCTGCGGCGGAGCATTTTTATCCGACCATGACCAGAAGTTGCGCAGGAAGCTGTAGTGAAAATCATTCGTCACATTCGCGGAGATGTTGGTCGTCAGTCCAGTCACGAAGTACCAGGGCTGCTGCGGACGGTTGGCCGTCGAGGTCGGAACTCCCAGGCTGTCTCCGGGGAAGAAACCGCCGATATCCACCTGGTTGTCGACCGCGCGCGTCAGCTTGTAGAAGCGATAGCTGGCCATCCAGTGCCATTTCGGGCCGAAGTCGTGGTCGAGGCGGGTAACGAAGAAGTTATCGTTCTGAGGAAGTGAAAGGTTGGCTTTGTATCCGATTTCGTTCACGCCGTCGCAGCGGGTGCCAAGTATCGCTCCGCAGCTTGGGTCGTTGCCTTGCGGCTCATATTTATCCCAAAAAGTCTGGACCAGCGGGTTGATGCCGATGCCGCGCGGATCGAGTGTGTTCAGGTTGTATGTTGTGCCGTTGAACGCGACAATGCCATTCCGCATATTTGCCGATGGAACCGCTCGTTCGTAGGTCTCTGAGTTCGGATAGCGCCAGCCCTGGTAATTGGCGAAGATATACGTCTTGCCGCCCCACCAGTTCGGGAGCACTGGCCCACCAGCCGCGGCGCCGAACTTGCTGTAATGGTAATCCGGAACCGGCGTGCCGGACAGGTTGTTGTCCCAGGAGTTCGCGCTGAAGTTGTTGTCCAGATAGTACTCGTAAACAGTGCCATGCCACCGGTTTGTGCCGCGTTTGGTAACGATCTCCACCTGCGCGCCCGCTGAGTTATTGAAGTCAGCCGTCTGATTGGCAGTGTTGACCTTGAATTCCTCCACGCTGTCAGCCGGCGTCGGCAGCACGCCCGTTGGACCAGGTGCAAGGTTCCCGTTCTGGTTCGATACGCCGCCCGTCGGATCGCCGGCAAAGGACGGCGTATACACGCTCATGCTGCCGTCCATGTCATTCGAATTGTTTCCGCCATCGAGCGTGAATGTGCTCTGGTCCACCACTGCGCCGGCTACGCTGCCGTCGGGACTCACGCCCGGCTGCAGCTCGGTGAACGTATTCACGTCATGCCCAAGGCTGGGCAGCGCCTGAATCGCTTCCGGCGCAACCGCGCTGCCAATCGTTGAGTTCAACGTCTGCAACTCCGCGCCGGTTGCGCGCACTTCGACGGTTTGCTGCGCGGTGCCGACCTGTAGCCTGAAATTAGCCGTGGTCTGCGTGCCTACGGTCACCACCTGACCCGCAATCCTGGAAACGGAAAAGCCTGTCTTGGTGACTGTAATTTCATATCTGCCCGGAGGCACGTTTACGAATACGTAGTGACCGTCGTCATTGCTGATGGTCGCGCGCGTAGTGTTGGTTGCGGGGTCGGTCAACGTAACAGCTGCGCCCGGCACGATTGCGCCGTTCTGGTCAGTCACCATCCCAACGACTGTTCCTGTATTTGTGGCCTGGCCGAACATGGCAGTCGTGCTCAGGCATGCCAGAAGCACCACTGTCAGAATCGACCAACGAAGTCTGAGTTGCGGCATATGAACCCCCTCCATAACAGTTGCAATGCTTTCTAAGTAACTTCTTGTCGGAGTGAGAACCGTTGTTCCTCGTAAATGAGACTGGATTCAGCTGCTTCTTAACCAGCGCGCATTAATCAATTCGGCGGCTAGTATTAACCATAGAAACCAAACAGGACAGCTGGTTCTCTACAGCAACAACTGCACGACATCTTGTATCTTTGGTATCGACTATTTATAACGATTCGCGGCAATCGTCAATACAAACTTCATTCGTTAACTTATCTACTACTGCACAAGCTGTAAAAGATAACTACGATGGATAATAGTCATATTGCATAAGACAACTAAATCAGCCTCTTAAAGGTATAACCAACAAAAATGCAACAGGTATAAGTGCTTCCTGCGCGCCACAAAGTTTGCGCGCACTCTGCAGGAAGCAAAGTCTCAGCGGAGTGAGTCTTTGGCTGACAAGCACTATGAAGCTGACAAGCACTATGAATATGAACGGATGGCAAGTCAAGAATAGTAAGAAAACTACTACAGGCGATCAATTTTGTTTATGGATTCGTGAATTGGCCGCTATGGATGTTCCCTTTGCTTCCGGGTCTAAAGTTATTCAATAACTAATAACTAATAACTATAAGTGCAATCTTCTCGTCGTTTGAAAATCTACCTGTATCGTAGCGCATAAGTCGAAAAAGAACTTCTCCTTGAGACTACCTGACGATGGCGTGTTGCCTCCCGCGCTGCCAGCAAAGTATGGTGACGACCGGGAAAAGGAAGTATTCGGAAATTGCGGACAGCCAGTGGGAAACGCTCCCGTAATTGCGGATACCTGAACCTCCAAAGAAAACGAAGACCAGATAGGTGGTTAGCAGAACGAGTACTCCTTGCAGCGCAGGCTCGTCAGGAAACAGAAAAGCCTCCGCATCCGGCAAAACTTTCGCAAGGAAATGCCAGATCGCAACCGCGAAAGGAACACCGAGGACAAGTGCAATCACCCAGGCGGAGACGTTAAGCCCCCGGGCCGTCGTCGCCATGTCGGCGTGTGTCGTGAAAGTTCGAACCGGCACGTAGGAAAGAAAGTTGCCTACGCTCATCGCGCATAGCCAGAAAAAGAACATGGCCCACGCGCGTCTCTTCTTCTGTCTTGCCTTTGCATAGAGCAAACGGCTAACGATGTACGAGATTCCATTGCCGATGAGAACTCCGGCAACCGCGATCAAAGAGGCTAAAGGACCACGACTGGCCGCGAAGATCGGACTGTAATCGACATTTTCGTCAATATCGTTCTGAAAGAGGATGTTGTTTAGGTTAATGCCACCATAGTTGAGAGCCAGGGGATTGGCCTTGAAATGAAGGAGCCACGCAGTGAAGCTGTGCGCGTACTCATGCACCATGAAGCCGATGGCATGGGCAAGCCAGAGCTGGAATATGGCCAGAAGCCAAATAAGAGCAGTTCGCGGACGCATTTTTCGAGCCTCGTGTTTGAACGGACATCCAAACTATACCTTCCACCATTTCGTGGCCCGGGAAAGTGGTAACCATCGCAGAATCACCAGGGGCTCTTTGAGCACACTCGTTCAGGCTCATCTTTCAAATCTCTCCATCGCTCCGCTCGGCTGACGCCGTTCCGTAACCTTCAATTTTGGTGCAGATGAGTGTAAAAGAGTGTTACCCTTCGGGCGAAGTTTAGGTTCATAGTCCTCACTACGCAGAAAGGTTCTAACTATGAGTCGCAACAAGATCCTCCTCGTAACGGCACTGCTATCGACCGGATTGCTCTTCTCCGGGTGCAAAAAGTCTTCGGATCAGGAGCAGGCCGCCGCCCCACAGCCTGCGGCCGCGCCCGCCAGTGCACCCGCTTCCAGCCAGCCGGCGCCCGCGGCATCATCTCCCACTCCAAGCACGACCGCAGCAGCACCCGCTGCTGCTCCAGCGCCTGCTCCGGCGCCTGAAGCTGCCCCACCACCACCGCCGCCGCCCATCGTCGTTCCTGCCGGCACTACGTTGTCGGTGAGGCTCGGCACCGGCCTGAGTTCTAAATCCAGCGCCGCTGGAGAGGGATTCACAGGCACGCTGGCCAATTCCGTGTCCGTGCGAGGAATAGACGCGATCCCGGCTGGGTCTCCCGTCAGCGGCACGGTCACAGATGCCAAATCCGCAGGCAAATTCAAAGGCGCAGCCAGCCTCGCCATCACCCTGCAATCCATCTCTGTCCGCGGCACAAGCTACCCCATCGGCACCAGCGTCTATAGCCAGCAGACGACCGGCAAAGGTAAACGAACTGCGGGATTCATCGGCGGCGGGGCCGGAGCTGGCGCCCTGATCGGCGGACTCGCCGGCGGCGGTAAGGGTGCAGCCATCGGCGCGCTCGCCGGAGCCGGAGCCGGAACCGCAGGCGCCGGCTTAACCGGCAACAATCGAGACATCACCCTCGCGCCGGAAACCGTCGTCAGCTTCAGGCTGACTAACTCTCTCACCCTTCCGCCGCACGAGAGATAAATAGGCGCGACTACAGAAATGCAGAACGGCCACACCACACCTGATCGGCTGTTCTGCATTCTGCGGCCGATTCCGGGCAAGTCCCAGTCAGCCTAAATCGTTGACAATAAATGATCTGCGTACCAAGTAGCCGGGAGAGGGATGTCACATCTCGTCTTCCATGGCGATTGAACGCCACGGGCAATGACGGCACCCTGACTGGCAGCAATACCCGCGCTTCCGGTGATACGCCTCCGTAAAGACCAGGTACGGCCCATCCATGTAGTAGTCCAAGCCTTCAACCAGGGGCTGGCTCTCGTCAGGCTGTGGAGGGCTGCTGCTCATAAATTCGATTCTGTCAGACTGTGCCGAGGAACGTTCCGCGAAGAACATTCCAATCGATCGAAGCGGGCCGTGAAACACGGGGCCCGCCCCGAACTGGCCGAAGGAGACCTTCAGTTCACTCAACTCAAAGGTAGCACCGAACTCTGTGTAGCCCATCCCGACGAAGTCAGGACGGGAGGAGCCGTGGAGCCAAACTCCCGAGCATCCAGAGGGCACAGTACCGATTCATCAAATGTCACCCGATTCCCGGCAACCGCCGCGACGCGCTCACCGGGAACAACAATGCCGATCAGGTTCAACGGATCGGCAGCCGCAACCGCAACCGGTTCAAGCTTAGTGACGCTCCGGCGCGCCTCGCGCAGGGAATCGAGGGCCGCAGGCAGCGCGAACTGCTCTCCGCCAAACCCGGAGACGAACCGTCCGCCGCGCACCTCGCCGCGAGCCTCCATGCGCCGCAAAATCCCCGCCAGCTCGCGCCAGCGCGGCACGGTGGTCTCCCGCTCCAGCAGGTCGCGAAAAACGACGCCGTAGCGGGCCAGCAACATCCGGCAGGCCGACTCGATCTCGGCCTCGCGCCGGACGATGTTGCGAGCTTCAGGGACAGCGCCAGATTGAATATCGATCGGCGGATCCAAAGCCCGAAACAGACTCCAACGCCCCGTCGCCTGCTTCACCCGCGCGCGCGCGCCCGCCGCCTGCTTCCGGCGCGGATCGATCAGCACCCGCAGGCTGTCGAAGCCGTCCGCTGTCACCAGCCCCGCCGCCACCAGCTCCCAAAGCGCCAGGTCCAGCTCGGCCGCGGGAACGCCGAGCTTGCGAACGAAATCGCCGGCAAACATGGCCCCGCCCGAGGAAAGGATGTCGCGCACCCGCCCGGCAAGCTCGCTGAGACAGGCCGTTAGGCAAGTTTCCGGAACCTGCCTCTGAGACAGGCATAAATCCATCCAAAGCGCCTCTTCCCGCACGAAAAACGTCACCGGAGCCATGCTTGTAGGCACCACGCGCCGAGGCCCGCCCGACTCCACGGAGGCAAACGCCGGATGGGGCGAAATCCGCCCCCACCCGACAACACCCGATAAACAAAGTGCATCCAGCCACCGCGGATCATACCCCGCCACCCGCTGTGGCAAAATCGACCGCTCCCACTCAACCGCCGGGGCCTCAAACCCCTCAAGCCCGCGCAGGGCCTCCAGCAACCCCGCCTCGCCGGAAAGCTGGGCATTGCGAGCCACATGCTGCCATCGCAGCAGCCACCGCATGAAAACCGAGGGTGAAACAGGCTCAACCTGCTTGCGCAACGCCACCAGCGTCCGCTTGTGAATCCGCTGCAACAGCCGCCGTTCGCACCACTCGACATCTTCATCTGCCAAAGAGCCCAAAGACCCACTGCCCTCGAAAACGCCGCGTAGAATCGTCCCTGCCATCTCCAGCCGAAGCATCTGCTTCCAGACTTCGCTTGAAGAAACGCCGAGCCGCTCGGCAAGCGAGCGCGACGAAACCGGGCCAAGTATCGCCATCCATCCCTGCACGGACTTGCGCAGAGCTTCATCTACATCCGTAACAGTTACGGATACAGAAGGCAATTCTGCAGCGACTCGCATCTCCGGCCAAAGCAGGCGCAGCCAATCGGTGCGCTCAGCAGCGCATATGTAGCTACGCCTACCACCCGCAAGCGCAATTGCGCCGCGCCCCTGCTCTTCAAGCCGCGCAAAGAAAATGTCCCAGTCACGCGCCGCGGGCTGAGCCAAAATATCGACAGGTACAATGACCAGCGAGCACAGCAAATCATGCAGTTCATGCTCGTCGCGAATGTCCGGCCAGATTTCCTCACGAACAGAAGCAATCGCATCCGATGAGAGCCTGCCTGCTTCACCCAGCAAATGATCGGGCAGCACGCCCCGCATGCTCACCGCCCGCGCGCGCCGCTCTTCAAGCGGCGCATCGTCAAGAAAAGCGTACGGATTCGCATTTAACATCTCATGCGCAAAATGCGATGGCGTGGCTGTGTCGACGGCAACGCAGCGGATCTTTCCCGAATGCATGTCTTGAAGAACGCGCTTCATTCCTTTAAGGTCCATCGCCTCGCCCAGCACGTCCTTCATCACTTCGCGGACAAGCAGGTGATTCGGAATTGGAATGTCGCCCTCGATGTTCTCCTGGCATGCCGCAACCTGCGGAAAGACGCTGGCAAGCAGATCATCCGCGCGCGTCCGCTGAATCTGCGGCGGAATCTTCTTGCCGTTCTTGAATCGCAGCAGTTGCAGGCTGCGTCCAGCATCCCACTTCCAGCGCGCTTTGAAGATCGGCGACGCCAGCGACGCCTGCTCCAGCAGTTCTGTTACCGTGTGTTCGGTAAGAAACTGGAAGACGTCACTCAGAGGAAAGCTGTGCTGCTCGGCAAGCGAGATGTTCAGCCCGTTGTCAGTCGCAGCAGCCTGCAGCTCAAAGTTGAAGCCGCGACAGAAGCGCTTGCGCAGCGCCAGCCCCCAGGCCTTGTTAATGCGCCCGCCGAACGGCGCATGCAGAATCAACTGCATGCCTCCACCTTCATCGAAGAAGCGCTCGGCCACAATCGTCGTGAGCGTCGGCACCGTGCCGAGTACAGCTCGCCCAGCCGCGATGTAGCCGATCATCTGCTCCGCGCCTGAGTCGCTGACGCCACATTCCTGCTTGAGCCACGCAACCGTCTCAGCAACCTCAGGACTCGACTGGCTGATGTAACCAGGAAGAACACTCGCCGCGCGCTGATCTAATTCCCGCCGCAACTCTGAGACGAATTGCGATAGCTCAACCGTGCGCTGAGGCGCCTCGCCGCGCCAAAACGGCACATTCGGAGGCTGTCCGTGAGCATCTTCAACGAGCACACGCCCTACACTGCTCTCAACCCTCTGAACACGCCAGCTTGTGTTTCCGAGCAGAATGATGTCTCCCGCTATGGATTCGATGGCAAAGTCCTCATCGAGCGTCGCGATCTGTACGCCTTCGGGTTCGGCAATCACGGCATAAAGCGCGGTGTCAGGAATCGTTCCGCCGTTCGAGACGGCAATCGTCCGCGCCCCGCGCCGCGCCTGGATGCACCCATGCACGCGATCGCGCAGCAGATACGATCCATAGCGCCCGCGGCTGGCTTCAACGCCATCTGTCAGAAGACTCAATGCCTCTTCATATTCATCACGAGTCAGATCGCGATAGGGCTGCGCTCGTCTCAGCATCTCGAAGAGCGCATCCTCTTCCCACGGCTCGGCGGCACAGGCCGCGACGATCTGCTGCATCAACACGTCCATTGGCTTGGGCGGAATCTCCAGCTTGTCGAGCAGACCCGATCGCATGGCGCGAACCAACGCGGCATGCTCCACGAGGTCGTCGCGGGTGGTTGCAAAAAAACGTCCCTTAGGAATCGCTCCGCGCCAGTGGCCTGCGCGGCCCACGCGTTGCATCGCGGCAGCAATTGCGCGCGGCGAGTTTATCTGGCAGACGAGATCGACGTTGCCGATGTCAATGCCAAGCTCAAGCGATGCTGTCGCCACCAGCAGGCGAATCTCGCCTTGTTTCAGTTTGCGCTCGGCTTCCAGGCGCAGCTTGCGCGAGAGACTTCCGTGATGGGCTGCGACATTCTCTTCACCCAGCAACTCGCCCATACGAAACGCCAGCCGCTCGACCAGCCGCCGCGTGTTCACAAAGACCAGCGTCGAGCGATGCTCCAGCGCGAGTTCGGCCAGCCTTTTGTAAATGCCATCCCAGATGGCATTGCTCGCGACTGCGCCAAGTTCTTCATCTGGGACTTCAATCGCAAGATCGAGGGCGCGTTGTTGCCCCACCTGTACGATCTCGACGCTTTGCGCCTGGCTGCCGCCGAGAAACTCAGCCACCAGCTCAATTGGATTCTGAGTCGCTGAAAGGCCGATACGCTGCGGAGCTTCGCGACGACCCGTAACCCAGTCACCCACAGAGAGCCGGTTTTCGCCTCGCACCAGCGCGTCCAGCCTTTCGAGCGTGAGCGCCAGATGCGCACCGCGCTTGTCATCGGCGACCGCATGGATTTCATCGACGATCACCGTGCGCACATGCCGCAGATTGTTGCGGCTCTTCTCTGCCGTCAGCAGAATGTAGAGCGACTCCGGGGTGGTCACCAGGATGTGCGGCGGCTGCTTCAGCATCCTCTGTCGTTCGGCCGGGAGCGTGTCTCCAGTGCGTACCGCTGTGCGAATCTGTGGAGTAAGGTAGCCGCGATCCAAAGCCAGTTGCTGGATTTCTCTGAGCGGCGCTTCCAGATTCTTCTGCACGTCATTCGACAGCGCCTTGAGGGGCGATACATAGACCACTTCCGTCTGCGGCCCCAGTCTGCCTTCGAGCGCCTGACGAATGAGTTGATCGATACAGATAAGAAATGCGGCCAGCGTCTTGCCTGAGCCCGTTGGCGCCGAGATCAGCGTTGGTTTTCCCGCCAGAATGTGCGGCCAGCCCTGTTCCTGCGGTTCGGTCGGGGTGCCGAACTTCTGGACGAACCATTCCTGTACGACAGGATGCGCCCAGGCCAGGCTCTCAGGAATCGCTGAGTCGGGCGCGCTTTCCTCCGGCAAGGCAGGCAGGAACGGCATTCGCTTATTCTACCCGAGTTTCGTTTCATGTTCGCCTGTCTTCGGAGGTTCAACGGTTGCCACCCGAGGGATCCCCCCTCCCCCTCCCTAACGCAGGCCGGGTTTTACGTGTTTTCAAGCATATAGCGGGGGATGATCCCCTGCTATCCGCCTGATTTCATTTAGGTTAAGTGCATTCTAGCATTTTCAATCACTTAGCTGGGGATTGCCTTCGGCAAAGAAAAAAATGCCCGCTTTGAGCGGGCCGCTTCTTAATTTCTGTTTCTATATCTATTCTACCAAGTCATGTGAAACAACATGCCAAACGTGGCGGGAATTATTCCGTTTAGAATGTGGTAATTGCAAAATTTCGATGCCGCCGAGGACTTGACAAATTTTTCCACAGCCTTAACAAAAGCCTTAGAAAGCGCCTACCCCTCTTTTATGCCTACACCACTTGAATAGAGGCATGCCGGTATTCCGGCGGAGGAATCATGAGCGCATTTCGTACTCGCAGGCCGTTGCTGGTGGATGCGGAGCAGTCAACGGAAGCGAAGACTATTACAACTGATCTTGGCTTTTGTAACGTCCAACGCGGGGACTGGATTGTTCGCGGGGAAAACGGGGAATGTTATGTGGTGGACGATGCTTTTTTCCAACGCACCTTTGCCCCGTTGCAGACTTATCCGTGGGAAAACAGCGAAGAGGGGCGCAGTTATGGTTCGTAAGACTCAAATACAACCCAAGCAGGCTATTCGGACTCCGCAAACTGAAGCGGTGTTTACGCAGTTGCTGATCACGGCGATGCGGATTTATGGGGACCCGATGTTGAGCAGGGGTAAGGCGGGCAGGACTCGCTAAAGCGTATAACTCGTTTGAAGCATCTCCGCATTTTGTGGACGGATGAAGTTGAGAATTCGTAAAGGTAAGGGCGTTTATGAGGACTTACTCTGGCAACGCATTACTAGAGAATCCTTCACGAGTTCATGCGCTTTCTAAACGCATAGTTCCACAGGGCCAGATTGATAAGCAACCCAAGAATCATGGCGGGAACGGCTGCATCGGGCCCAAACGTTCCGCCGGTGAGCCATGTTGCTGCACCTGGTTTCGGCACATTGATGAGGAACCCGTGATGGCTGCCGATACCGAGCACAGAGGTCTCGATGAAGTCATAGCCCAGGTGCATGCCAATCGACATCCATAGGCGTCCGGTAATGACATAGAGAAGCCCCAGCGCTATTCCGGCATTGATGATTATTCCGAAAATGCCTAGCCAGGAACCATGCGCAAAGTGGGCGAGGCCGAAGATGATCGACGAAAGAATAATTCCGGTCCGGACACCCCACACCCTCGCGAGGATACGAAGAATCACGGCGCGAAAAGCAAGCTCTTCAAGAACGGCCGATATGTAGCTGTCAAAGACAAAGTCGCTGAACCACCGTGACCATACCCCGCGATGTGCGAAGTACAGTCTGCAACCCCAAAGAACGAGCCACATCCCTGTAATGAAAGCGCCTCCTAAAAGGAAGCCCAAGGGAAGGTCAGAAAGCATCCGAGGGCCAATCTGGAGCTCCCAGGGTGTTCGCCGTTCAAATTGTCGGACCAGCAAGGAGTAGATCCAGCATGCCAAAAGCGGACAGGCAATCGGAGGAAGGTACACCCAGTTCCCACGCAGCCCAATCCATCCGGCTCCAAAGACAGAAGCGAAGAAGAACCCGAGAACGATTGCGAAGAGAAGCGCTCCCCACAGGAATGCCTTTGTCCTGAAGAGCCAGCCTGGAGCAAGAATTCCTGACGAGCCTGGGTCGAATGTTTTGCTTTCTATCTGCGGCATAGCGGCAACAGACGCCTGGTAAGGTCGAGCCAAAGTCCCATCCTAGCCTTCCCTGCAAAAAAGTGTGAACATTTGACGATAGTTTCTTGACAGCGTTAGGCGTAACGAGAAGTCGGCATGCGGTGAGTAAAACGGTTGTTAGCTACATGGGCGTTTTTCGCTACTGATCTGCGGCTCCGGCCACTGGCAATACGTCAATTCGAAGGACGACCCCGCGACGTGAGATATATGCCAGGTAACGATAGACTGAATAAACGAACATAGCAGGCAGACAGTCCGCACTCTCCGGGATTGCCTTGACGGTTTCGCTATCGTCTTTTTTGGAGCCAGCTACCTAAACTTTAAATCCGAGCGGTAATGGAAGATGCAAAATGATGCAGAGGTCCCCCATTGACTGACTCTTCTGATTTTCGGCTGACGAGAATGCCGCTCAACAACGGAAGCGGTCATATGCCCGCACTCGGCTTTGGCACCCTAATTCCCGATGCTGCCGTGACGATAACTGCGACCAGAGACGCACTGGAAGCCGGATTTCGACACTTCGATTGCGCGGAGCGATACCGGAACGAGCGCGAGGTAGGCGAGGCGTTGCAGGCAGGACTTGCCGCTGGAGGGATTGCGCGCGAAGACATTTTTGTTACCACAAAGGTGTGGAACTCCAATCATCGGCCTGAGCGCGTCGAACCGGCTTTCGAGGCGAGCCTGGACAGGCTCCGGCTCAAGTATCTGGATCTCTATCTGATTCACACTCCGTTTGCATTTCACCCGGGGGAAGAGCATGATCCGCGGGATCAAAGCGGCAATGTCATCTACGATGACGGAGTGACTTTGCACGATACCTGGAGAGCAATGGAAAGTCTTGTGGACAACGGCAAGTGCCGGGCAATCGGACTCTCGGACATTGGCTTGAACGAATTGCTGCCCATCTACGAATCGGCAAGAATCAAGCCAGCCGTGGTCCAGGTCGAAGCCCATCCGTATCTGCCGGAAACGGAGCTTCTGGAATTCTGCAAAGAGAAGGGGATTGTGCTTTTGGCGTTCGCGCCATTGGGTCACGGAATGAGGCCGGGACTGCTCGAAGATCCAGTCATTTCGGCCATTGCCGCACGGGTTGGCAAGACGACGGCACAGGTGCTGCTGGCGTGGGCGGTGCAGCGCGGCACGGCTCTACTTACCACACCCAAAAGCGCGGCCCGCGCAAGAGAGAATTTTGACATTTCTGCCCTTCCGGAAGACGCGTTTCACGAAATCAATCGTATTCAGACCAGGCAGAGGCTCAATGCAGTGGTGAAGACAGGCATCCCGGGCTTCATTGCACAAGGCAATTGAACGTCAAAACCAAACGACAGGAGCGGGCCATGGAAGAAGAACAAATACGTGAAGCCCTGAACGCGCATTGGCAGGCGTCGGCAGCCGGCGATGCAAACGCGGAACACGATATTTACGATGACGATGCCATTTGTGACTATCCCCAGTCAGGCGAGCGGATCCTCGGGCGAAGCAATTTGCAGGCCTTGCGGAGTCATCATCCCGGCAAGCCGTCGGGGTTCGAAGTCAAGCGAATTCTGGGAAAAGGTGATCTCTGGATCACGGAATACACAATCACTTACCAGGGGCGGCCAGCATACACAGTAAGCATTATGGAGTTCCGCAACGGTAAAGTCGTGCACGAGACGCAGTATTTCGCCGATCCCTTCGAGGCGCCCGCCTGGCGAAGCCAATGGGTTCAGCCGATCGCGTGACGCCGCATTGAGACCCGATGAGTACCGATGAGGATGACAGGCCCATAATGAGTGCTTCCTACTCTAGGCTTTGGCTGCGTCTACTTTTTCGGTATCCACGCCGAGTTCGTTGAAGGCGGCCTGCGCTTTTTTGGCGTCGAACTTGCCGTCACGTGCCAAGCGGGAGAGCGTGGCTGCGACGATGGATTCGGCGTTGACTTCGAAATGCGCGCGCAGATGTTCTCGATTATCGCTGCGCCCGAAACCATCCGTACCGAGAGCCACCAGGCGATTCGTGAGCCATGGCGAGAGCTGGTCGGCAACCGACTTCATGTAGTCCGTGGCGGCGATGATGGGGCCCTTTGAGCCCTTAAGGGCTTGCAGAATGTATGGAGTCTTCTCCGCTTCCGCCGGGTGCAGACGGTTCCAGCGCTCGATTGAAAGCGCCTCGCGGCGCAGTTCGTTGTAGCTGGTCACACTCCAAACATCAGCCTGGACACTATACTTGTCGGCAAGGATCTGCTGCGCGCGGACTGCTTCATTCAAGATTGGGCCGCTGCCAAACAGCTGCGCGTCAGGCTTACCTTTAATCGCGCTCTTGAACTTATAGATGCCGCGCACAATGCCCTCGCGGACTCCCTCAGGCATTTCGGGCATGGCGTAGTCTTCGTTGTACATGGTGATGTAGTAGAAGACCTGTTCATTCTCCTGATACATGCGGCGGATGCCGTCCTGCAGGATGACGGCGAGTTCGTAGACGAACGCCGGGTCGTAGCTGAGGCAGGTGGGGACGGCGCTGAACAGGACGTGGCTGTGGCCGTCCTGATGCTGCAGGCCTTCACCCAGCATGGTCGTGCGACCGGCAGTGCCGCCCATCAGGAAGCCTTTGCCGCGCGAGTCGGCAAACGCCCACACCATATCGCCGACACGCTGGAAGCCGAACATCGAGTAGTACATGTAGAAGGGGATGGCCGGTGTTCGATAGTTGGAATACGCGGTGCCCGCGGCGGTAAATGAGGCCATCGACCCGGCTTCGGTAATGCCTTCCTCGAGAATTTGCCCATCCTTCTCTTCGCGGTAGTAGAGCAGCATATCGAGATCGTGGGGTTTGTACTTCTGCCCTTCGCTTGCATAGATGCCGACCTGGCGAATCGCCGACTCCAGACCAAAAGTACGGCCTTCGTCGGGGACGATGGGCACAATCAGCTTGCCGATCTCCGGGTCTTTGAGCAGGTGGCGCAGGATGCTGACGAAGCCCATAGTGGTTGAGACGGCGCGCCCCTTCGATCCAGCCGTCCACTCGCTGAAGTAATCGAGATCAGGCGCTTTGAATTTCAGCTCCGGCACCTCGCGGTGCGGCATGTAGCCGCCCAATACGTTGCGGCACTCACGCATGTACCGCAGCTCGGGCGCATCCTCTGCCGGCTTATAGGGAGTGCCATGCGTCGCGGCTTCTTCGGGCACAGGAATGTCGAAGCGCTTTACAAAGCTGATCAAAGCTTCGTCCGTCATCTTCTTTTCCTGATGCGCAGCATTGCGCGCCTCGGTGGTGCCCATGCCGTAGCCTTTGACGGTTTTGGCGAGGATGACAGTTGGGCCGCCGCGGTGCTCGACTGCGCGCTTGTAGGCGTTGTAAATCTTGATCGCGTCGTGACCGCCACGATGCAGGCGAGCGAGTTGCTCGTCGGTCATGTCGCTGACGAGTTCGAGGAGTTCGGGATACTTGCCGAAGAATTCCTGGCGCACGTAAGCGCCGCCCTTGGCTTTGAATGCCTGATACTCGCCATCGACACACTCTTCCATGCGCTTCAGCAACAGGCCTTTATGATCGCGCTCGAAGAGTGCGTCCCAGTCCGAGCCCCAGATGACCTTGATCACGTTCCAGCCGGCGCCGCGGAAGACGCCTTCCAATTCATCGATGATCCGCTTGTTGCCGCGTACTGGCCCATCCAGCCGCTGCAGATTGCAGTTGATGACAAAGATGAGGTTGTCGAGCTTTTCCCGCGAAGCGACGCTGATCGCGCCGAGCGTGTCGACTTCATCTGTCTCGCCATCACCCACAAAGGCCCATATCTTGCGCGGCGTTTTTTCGATCAGACTGCGGTTTTCGAGATAGCGCATAAAGCGCGCCTGGTAGATCGCATTCAGAGGCCCAATGCCCATCGAAACTGTCGGGAAGCGCCAGAAATTCGGCATCAGCCATGGGTGCGGATAGGACGAAAGGCCCGGTTTATCGCGGAGCTCGTGACGGAAGTTCTTGATGTGGTCGTCGCTCAGGCGGCCTTCAAGATACGCACGCGCGTAGACGCCGGGCGAGGCGTGGCCCTGAAAGTAGATGAAGTCGCCGGGTTGGTCTCCGTATTTCGCGTGGAAGAAATGGTTGAAACCGACTTCCAGAAGCGTCGCCAGAGACGAATATGTGGAGATATGCCCGCCGATTCCCGCGTCCTTCTTGTTCTGGGCGTGAACCATCGCCATTGCGTTCCAGCGGATCAGCGCTTCCACGCGGCGCTCCATCTGCCGGTCCCCTGGATACGCCACTTCGTCATGTTTGGGAATGGTATTCAGATAGGGAGTTCGGATTTCGCCGGGAGTATTGATGCCTGCTTCGCGCGCTCGCCGCCGAAGCGCACCCATCAGTTCGGCTGCCTGCTCCGGACCTTCGTCGACGACAATCTGATCGAAAGCCTCAATCCACTCCGCAACTTCTTCAGTAAAGTCCGCCTGAGCGGGGACCGCCAGTTTCATAGCCATAGGATTTCGTTTCCTGAGGAGTATGAAGGGCTCAGACCGCCTTAAAGGGCTGATGGATAAATTGAGATCCCGCTTTGCTTTAAGGAATTCGGCAGTGGCCGCAACTTCTCCCGACACTTTAATTTTCGCAGAATGTCTGCCGCTACGCTACGCAAGCGCGCACCGCAACTTTCAAGTGTAGCGCAGTCTGACACAGGGCACGCGGAAGCCGCACGCAGCCTCTGTGATGCCCGGTTGCGGAATGTTCACGGACACCCCATTGGCAGCCCGCGCTTCATAAGCAGCTTTTGCGATGGCGGCAATGTTGCCAGAACATTTACGATTCGCTCCGCAGCGTGGCCATCACCATAGGGATTCGTCATCCCCTGGATGGATCGCAGGAACGCGACGGTTTGAGCTTCTTCGATTTTGCAAAGGATCGATTCTGCCGTTGGCAGCGCATCCAGCACATTTGCAGGCCGTTCTCTTCCCTGCTGCCTTAGACCAACGTTCACGGTGGGCAAGGCAAACGAACCCGTCTCCATGATGCCGCTGCTGGAGTTGCCGATCATGAGTCTGACATGTTGGAGCAGGCTCCAATACGTCACAGCCGGCAGATTGATGAATAAACGCCCCCGGCCGCGATGGTTGAGAAATGCCTCGGCGCGTTCAATCAGTACGCGGCTGCCTGCATCGGCATTTGGGTAGCAAAAGACGAGTTGGCCGGTAAGTTTTTCCAACGCCGTGAAGAGAGCATCGGCTTCACTGATCGTATCGCGAAGAATGGTTACCGGATGGTATGCAATCAGCGTTGTTGGACTTGCAAGATCCAGTTTTAATTGCTTTTCGAGTTCCTGCACGGTCAACAACCGGCTTCGCCGCAGATGATCGAGCGACGGGGCGCCTGCCCGATGCACGCGCCATGCTTCTTCTCCCATGCTGATGACTCGCTGCCGCGCTGATTCGGTCGATGTGAAATGAATGTGGCTCATCTTGGTGAGAGCATTGCGAACCGCATCGTCGATCGCGCCTTCGCTAATCTCGCCACCTTCGATATGCGCGATTGGAATGCGCAGCGCCAGCGCCACCGATGCCGGAGCCAGCATCTCGTATCGGTCTGCGATCAACAGAATGAGATCGGGCCGCATCTGCCCAAGTGCGTCGGCGAGCGCAAGAACCCCGACTCCGATGCTTTTAGCCATGCCTACATCGCTGTCAGAACTCAGCAGACATTCAAGCTTCGCGGCAATGGGAAATCCATCGGCTTCAATCTCACGCACCGTTGTCCCAAATTCCGGTGAGAGATGCGATGCAAGCACGATTACCTTCAGATCTATATTGGGGTGCGCCTGCAGATCTTTCAGGGGCCAGTAAAGGTGGCTGTAATCGGCGCGCGAAGTAGTGACGACTGCGATCGTGCGCTTCATCGAAACTCCCGGCCTGAGGGTTGTGCCTGCGACTCCTTTGCCAGCGCTGAGCCAATGCAGCCGCCTGCACCGGTGATCAGGTCGCGCTTGCCCTGCATTGCACGAAAGATTGCATCGTGATCGACAGCGATTGCCGGCCTGCCGAGAAACTGTTCCCAATCAAGATATGTATTTGGCATGAGGCACAATTCGCTCAGCTTCGCGATGAAGGCGGCACGAGCGATAAGAAACAAGCTTTCTATAATTGATTCTATTGGTTGAGCACTGGTTCTGTGAGCGCAGGATCTACATTTTGGTCGGCCTGTATCTGGTTAGTCAGAGATGGTCACATTCAGAGGAGTCGAAGCTAAACATCTATGAGCGTAGCCCTGTTTCCGGCAGTCGAACAGCTTGCACTCCTGCACCAGAGAAAGATTTCACCTCTCGAGCTTGTGGACGAACACATCGCCCGCATTGAACGCTGGAACCCTGTTCTCAACGCTCTCGTCGATTTTGATCCGGACCGCGCCCGCCAACAGGCACGCGACGCTCGAAGCGGACCGCTGAGCGGACTGCCGCTTACGGTCAAGGCATCCATCTCGACGAAAGGATATCGATGTGAAATTGGCAGCGTATTGCATCGCGGACAGATCCCGCAAAAGGATGCGGAGGCTGTGGCACGTTTGCGAGATGCCGGCGCAGTGATTCTGGGAACAACGAACTGCCCGGAACTCCTGATGGCATATGAAACCGACAATCTGCTATACGGCAAGACGAACAATCCCTGGGCCATAGAGCGCACTGCCGGCGGCTCAAGCGGAGGCGAAGCAGCGGCCACAGCCGCCGGGCTGTCTGCAGGGGGACTTGGCAGCGACAGCGGCGGCTCAGTACGCGAGCCTGCGCATTTCACGGGCATCTGCGCGCTCAAACCGACTCCCGGACGCATCCCTGCGGCCGGTCACTTGCCGCCCTGCACAGGCCCGTTTTCTACTCTTGGCGCCATTGGGCCGATGGCGCGGACAATCGCTGACGTGAACCTGTTGTTCAGAACAATAGCGAGGCCCGGGCCGCATCCCGCTGATCCATCGGGCGCTCCTGTCGCTTTGCGCGACATATCCATAACAGACACCAGACAAATTCAAATCGGATGGTTTGAGGATGATGGCCTGACTCCGGTAACACCGGAGACGCGCCTGGCGGTTCGCGCTGCTGCGACGGCTCTTGAACGCCAGGGCTTCCGTGTTCGGCCTTTTCTTCCTTCGTCGTTAGAGGCGGCGCGCAAGTTGTGGCATATCTTCTTTGTGCAGTGCGGCGCGATGTTTTATGCGCCGTCCATTGCCGGCCGCATGCAGGAACTCAGTCCTACTTTTCGCGGTTTTCTTGAAATTGCAAATGCGCAGCCTCCCTTGACAGCGGAATCGCTCCTGCAGGCATGGTCGGATTGCGATGTGGTGCGCAGCCAGATTCTCGCCGAGATGCAGGACTTTCCCGTACTGTTGCTGCCGGTGTGTTCTATCCCTGCTTTTCGCCACGGAGAACGCGAGTGGGCGATCGAAGGCCGCACACTGCATTATCTTGACGCCATGCGATACACACAGTGGTTCAACCTGCTGGCGGCACCCGCAGCTGTTGTTCCCATTGGACGTTCTACCGAAGGACTTCCGATTGGCGTGCAGATTGCCGGCAGGCCGTTCACAGACGAACTGGTGTTAACGATTGCGGCTGCAGTTGAAAACGAATTCGGTTATCACCCTCCTCCGCTTTCTTGAACGATACAATTTGTTTCGCGTCAATGAGTAATCGGCTCTGACACAGTGGGCTGGTAATGAAATTGAAACAGCTGTTTGCGCTCACCAGACTCGAATCGATCATTCCAATCCAATATGTACCGCAAGGAACGGTTGTCTTCCGGATAATGCTCGCCGGCCGGATATGGATACGTACTCATTTCATGGAATGGCATTTGCGCCACGGTGAAAGGCATCGCCTCGTAAAAGTCCATGTCCTTGACGAAGCCATTCGCATAGAAGAAGTAGTCGCGCTTCCATCCCGCTGGAAGCGGCGGCAATGACGCATCGTTGAACTCGGCGTCGATCTCTTCACCGCTGCCAAAGACAACATAGTGGTTGTCGATCTGTCGCAGCAGCGGAGTCACATCGCCGTACCGCGTGTAGCTGCCGCGCTGCCATTGAAATGGCCCTGTGGCACTGATGTGGTCATAGTAATAGGTCAGATCGCCGGGTGTTTTTCCATCGACCTGCTGCGGGTAGCCCCGGAATGCAAGATGCGCCATGGCCAGCGGCAGTTCCGTGCGTCTGGTGTTCGTTGCCATTTCCGGTCCATTGTCAACCAGCACCTGGTCCCAATAGATCTGCAGGTTCGTCCTGATGCGGATGCGGTGTACGCCCCGCGGCAGTTTGCCGGTGAGATCGACGACAATCGTTCGCGGAAGTCCTGCGGGGAAGCCCATGTCATCGATAATGCGCTTCCAGCTGCCGTCCGGCATTTGCGCTTCTACGAAAGGTGAAACCGGCTGCAAGCCTGCTTGCCACGCCGCATACATGGAACTCGCGCTGAAATACTCAATAAAGCCGTGCATGAAAAGACGCAGAGGATTCTGCGGCGACCACTCACCTAAATCAAGCGTGAGCGTGTGCATGTTTGCAAAGCCTGCATATTTGAGATTCGTAAAGTCCCTGACGTAGTTGTGATCGCGCTTTGCCAGCAGCTCCCGAACATCGCGTCCCTGATTGTCCCATGCGCCCGCAAGCTGCCGTCTTTCGGCAGAAGCGACAACGGTTGCTCCAGAAGCAAAAGGAGGCTCGTTCAGAAAGCGCTCGTCCGGATAGACCTCGGTTCCCGCTGGATGATCAACTGCAACAAGCCTTAACTGGTCGATATAGTTGATCTCTTCCATCGGCTCACCAAAGCGAAGGCTCAGATATCCATTGCGCGCCTTCAACTGGGAACCATCGACCTTGATCCATTCATCAGGGTCTGACTTATTTGTCGCCGAGGGAGAAACCCAATGACCGACGACAGCGGCGCCAATCACATCGGAGACAAACTCATACTTGCTGCCGTTCCATGCGAACAACACCGGGCACGAGCTGCCGCGGCGATCGAGTTCCTGCAGCGCAGCAGGCTTGTTGGCAGAGATATCCAGTTCATCTTGAGGAACGCCCGTTGGCCACAACATACGAACGACATCGGCGCTTTCGGCCTGGCCGAGACCCGCGATAATTTCAGTTGAGCCCTGACTCAGATATCCGCTGCCTCCGGCCACTTCAAACTTCTGCACACGGCCATCGGAAAAAACCTCCACTTTGGTTCCGATTGCCGTCTTGTTGTCAGCCAGGCCGGTAAGTTCAATACGCAGAGAATGATTGCGGTTCCCTCCGACGTTGCGCAATACGAGCGGCGGGGCGTTCAAACGGGTAACGATGAGGTCGGCAGCGCCATCGCCGTCAATGTCAGCGGCAATTACAGAGCGCGGATTTACGAGCTTCAGCTTACTCACACCGACTGCGTCGCTGACATCTTCAAATCCTTGCGAGCCACGATTACGCCAGACGCGCAGTTCCGGCCCTTTTGCGGTATCGACTACCGCTGCAAGGTCGATCCAGCCATCGTTATCGATATCGATCGCCGTCACTCCCCAGGCCGCAGTTGCGCCTGTGATGGGCAGCGGCACCCGCTCAAAGCGCTTGCCATCCACATTCCGCCAGAGGCTTATTCCGGGCGCGCCCGCATGGGTGACGGCAACGTCCATCCATCCATCTTTGTTGAAGTCGAAAACGTACACGCCCTGCGTCGGAGCGAAGCCGGAGTCCGCATACAGTGGCATGGCCTTGAAGGCGCCTTCGCGTTGATTTTCATAAATTGTCGGCGCGCTTCCGGCGCCGGTCACGACCATGTCCACTGCGCGGTCGTTGTTGATATCCGAAAGCGTAACGCCGGTGGTATTTGCGCTTCCCTCAAGTCCAGTCGGGCCGGTCCACTCGGTAAACGTGGAGTTGCCATTATTGCGCCAGAGAACGTTCGGGCCCTTGCCGCCCGCAAGCGAAGAGCCAGTCACAAAGAGATCGAGATCGCCATCATGATCGAAATCGATAAAGGTCAACCCGGCGGGACGATTCAACTGCTCGATTCCTACCTGCTTCGTTACATCCGCAAACTTTCCATGTCCCAGATTGTGGAAGAGGACGATGCGATCACTCAAAGCGACCGCCAGGTCGGGCAGGCCGTCATTGTCATAGTCGCCCACCGCGCACGCAACTCCCTGGCCCGCGGTTGCGAGGCCTGTCTGTTGCACGGGATACTCTTCAACCGCGCCATTCTGCAGGGGTCTGTAAATGCGAATGGCTGACTCGCCATCGCCCATGACAACAATGTCCTTTTCACCTTGGCCTTCGACATCAAGAATGCACGCTCCGCCACCCAGCGCATCCTTCGCCGCAGGAGGAACCGGCGATGCGGCTTGTCCACTCTCGGGCACGAAGCGCACGGGGATCATCGGCCCAACCGGCTGCTCGGGAGCCAGCATGTCCTGGACTGTGGCATTGTGGCCCTGTTCGCCATATGTCACGGTCAGAGGAGTGCCAATCTTCGACTGCGTAATCTTCTGAAAGCGCTTCAAGTGCTCGCGCGCATCCGCGACCTTTCCTGAACGCTGCAGCGCGCTCGCCAATCCAAATTGCGCGGACGCGTGTAACGGATTCAGTTGCAACGCCGCCTCAAATTCTTTAATTGCGTTGTCGTAGTCCTTCAGGTTGAGGTAGATCGAACCTAAATAGTAATGGCTATCTGCGTCATCTGGATCGATCTTGATGGCATGCTGGAAATCTGCAATGGCGAGGGTCGGAGTATCTCCGGTGAAATGCGTTAAGCCGAGGCTGTACCAGACGTGCACATTGTTTGGATCAATGGCAGCCGCCTGCTTTAGCGCCTGTTCCGCTTCCGGCAACCTGCGCAGATAAAGCAACGCGATGCCCTGATTCAGGAGAGGAATTGCGGAAGTCGGATCGATCTTGTGAGCTTCTTCAAATTTCGCCAGCGCCTTTTCCAACAACTGCTGATTCATCAGCGCTACGCCCGTGTTGTTGCTCTTCGCTGCGGCAACGAAATCCTGCGGCACGGCGGCAGGCGAGGCAAGGGAGAAAGCAGGAAGGTTCAAACTCAAAAGGGCGAGAACAGCAACGAAAAAACGCGCCAGCGGAAGAGCACGCGAAGCGGAAGGTTCGAAAAGGCCGCTACGGTGATCTTTCACAGAGATGGATCGAGAGACATTAGCTCGCATTTGACGTCACTCCAGGCAGTGAAAACCGGCCGATCTATTACCTGCTTGCGCTGTTGAAAGCGTCCACCGCAACTCAATTCTGGCTCTTCGCTGCGAAATGCAACCCTGCATCGATACTGTCGAGCAGTTTCCCCGACGGATCGCTCTTGTATTCCCAGAACATGATACCTGCAAGCCCGTGGTCGATGACGTACCTGCACTTCAGTGCGAGCGATTCCGGGTCTTCATACGAAACAAAGATCCTCTGGCCCGTGTTATACAGGTACGGCACCGATGCTGCTCGATCCCAGTACCTTGAAAATCCCTTATCCAGCATGGTTGCCGAGATATTTCCGTAGCCGGCAAAGACGTTTGGAACGGCCTTACCCGGTTGAAAGAGCCCGTGATTGATATCCGGCACATGTCCCCAGACATGCCCATAAAAAGGGACGCCGAGCACGATCTTCGCCGCCGGCACACCCGCATGTTCGTATTCCTGAACCGACCTGTCAGCCGATATTTTTTTTGGATCCAGAGGATCAGTGAAAAGCGGGGCATGATTTCCCGTCACGGAGTCGGAGGAAGGCTCGTAGTAGTCATAAGCCATTAGGTTGACGGTATCCACGTACTTCTGCACCTTGCCCATTTCCGTGTGTTCCAGAAACTCGCTGGAACCTCCGGTTGCAATCGTCAGAAAAAGCCGCCGATGCAGTTTCTTCTCCTCGCGATCGAACTGCTTGCGCAACTCGGCGAGAAGCATGGTGTAATTTTCTTTGTCTTCAGGACGGAACCTGTTCCCGGCGCCAATTAATCCCGGGTACTCCCAGTCCACATCCAGTCCGTCGAGTTGATACCGCTTGATGAATTCAAGCACGCTCTGGATGAAGACGTTGCGGCTTTCACGTGTAAGAGCCATGTCCGAAAAGTTTCCCGAACCAAGCCAGCCGCCGACCGAAACCAGGATCGTGAGCGAAGGATTGTCCCGCTTGAGCGCGACAAGCGCGGCCAGATTGGCAGGGTCAGACGAGTCTTCGGCGACAATTCTCCAGTTTTGAATAAGCGCGAAGGCAAAGTTGATCCGTGTCAATTTGCGCGCCGCGATCTCACCGGGCTGAATGATGGAGTTCTCGGGAAAAACGTAAGCGACGATTAGAGGTTGCGCCACGGCCGGCGAAGTGGCGGCGAATAGCGCCGGAAGGCCGGCGAATGCAAGCATCAGCCATAAAAGACAAAGTTCGCGCCTGGGTGAGCGAAGAGAAAAATACAAACCCAGGCTGTTGCGCATCCACTGCAAGGGAATCTCCTTCTTCAATATTGTTGCCTTCACGTGGCTTCTTCACCGCAGGAAGCGCATGTTGTACAAATTGGTTTATATTCGCAAAAACTATCCTGAAAGGACTGGGAAAATCATACACACCTTCAAACACCTCCTCGCTGTTTGCCCATTTGTATGCTTTGTTTCGGCCTCCCTGGCACAAGTGCAGGTACTGGTCGACCAGGTAGGCTACGATACGCTGGCAACAAAGCAGGCAATTGTTGAAGGCACGAATACAGATCACCCCCAACAGTTTGCTCTGATCGATGCCGACACAGGCAAAGTCGTATTTCAGGCCGCATTGCATCCCAGTGGACCAGTACATGCGTGGGCCAGGTGGATCTTCTGGACAGCGGATTTCTCCTCGTGGCAGAAGCCCGGTCATTACATTGCTGAAACAAGCATTGACGCGGGCACGGTGCGTTCATGCCCATTCGCTATCGAAGACAACCTTCTGGAGCGCAGCACGCTTTCGAATGTGATCTATTACTTCAAGGGGCAGCGATCAAGCGGACTGATTGATCGTGCAGACAGCCACTTACCGATACCGGGCGGCGAGAAAGGCTTTCTCGACGCTCACGGCGGATGGTACGACGCGACGGGCGATTATGGAATTCATCTCTCGCATCAGAACCCGACATCGTACTTCAATCCACAACAGGTCCCGCTCGTGGCATGGTCGTTGTTGAAGAGCTATCTGACGCTTGAGGCGCGTCATGATGACAACTTCAGCGAATATGAGAGGCGGCTGCTCGACGAAGGTCTCTATGGCGCAGATTTTCTGGTCCGCATCAAACGGCCCGGCGGTTCGTTTTATGAGTCAATTACAGCTCCCGGAAAAAACAAGCTGCCGAAAGATCGCGTGATTGGCAACCCAAACTGGCGCACTCAGATTAAGACAAGCAGCGGCGAATCCTCAGAACGAATAGGCCCCGCAACAGGTCCGCATGCCTATGAAACAGGGTTTCGCTCCGGAGCGGGCATGGCCATCGCGGCGCTTGCTCTCGCCGGTACGATGCCGGAAGAAGGAGATTTCCCGCGCGCCACCTACATCCGCACTGCCGAAGAGGCGTTCGATTTCCTTAGCGCGCACAACACCGAGTTGCTGAATGACGGAAAGGAAAACATCCTCGACGACTACTGTGCCCTGATGGCAGCCACCGAGTTGTATCGAGCAACGCAAAAGCAGCAATACCGCGATGCAGCCGACAAACGCGCCAGCCAGCTCATGGCGCGGCTCACAACCCATGGAGGATTTCACGACTACTGGCGTGCCGACGACGGCACACGCCCGTTCTTTCATCCGTCGGATGCAGGTCTGCCCATCATAAGCCTGCTCGACTACATGCGGATTGCCGATGCCGCGCAGCAGGCGCGGGTGCGCACAACAGTAGAGCGCTCTCTGCGTTTCGAGCTTGGCGTGACTGCGGAGGTCAACAACCCGTTTGGCTATGCGCGGCAACTGGTGCGAATGGGCAATGGGCAGGTGCGCACGGCGTTCTTCTTCCCGCATGACACAGAGGCATCTCCATGGTGGCAGGGCGAAGACGCGCGGCTCGCATCGCTCGCAGCTGCCGCCCGCATGGCCGCACCGCTATTCGCTGCAGATCCAGCCTTCCAGTCGCAACTCGAAACGTACGCGTGGAATCAGCTGCATTGGATTCTGGGCCGCAATCCATTCGATGCAAGCATGCTTACCGGGAGCGGCCACGGCAACGCGCCATACATGTTCTTTCGCTCGTATAAGTACACGAACGCTCCCGGTTCGATCATCAACGGCATTACGGCGGCGTATGACAACGAAGACGGCATCGCCTTCAATGAGGGTTACGCCGTTACGGGCAAGGATGATGACTGGCGATGGACAGAGCAGTGGTTGCCGCACGCGGCATGGTATCTGTATGCCGTGAGCCTTCCGCATCCGTAGGGGCGAATACTCTTCGAATCATTGCGGTTTTTCATTAACATGGGAACGATTCAGCATTCGTCAGGAATTAAGTCCATGCCATTCTCGGGCAAACAGGCCGCACCGCTTGTCTGTGTGTTTCTTCTACTCGCAAGCATGCTCCAGGGGCAGCAACTACCGGAAGCGGCGCCACCTGCGCCTGCGCTGTATCAGCGGACCTATGACCGACTGCTCAAAGCAATTGACGCCATTCCGATCTTCGACAACCACGGTCATCCGGGCTTCAGCAACGATCCGAACGTCGATGCGATGACCTCGCCACCGGAAGCAAGCACTGCATTTCGCCTGCGGGCTGACAATCCTGAGCTCATCGCCGCATCCAAGGCGCTCTTTCAATATCCCTATAACGACAATTCTCCGCAGCACCTGCAATGGCTAGCGAAAAAGAAAGCGGAATTGCGGGAAGAGCAGAAGGGTTATCTGTATTTCGATACGATTCTTGACCGCCTGAACATAGAGCAGGCAGTCGCCAACCGCGTCGAACTGGGGCCATATCTTTCGCCAAAACGTTTCCTTTGGGTGTTCTTCGTCGATTCGCTGCTCTTCCCTTTCAATAATCAAGAGATCATAGCGCGTAACAGCGACCTTGCCGTGAACGTTCCCCTGCAGGAAAAGAAGCTGCACAACGAACTGTCGCAAGAAGGACTGCGGCAGCTTCCCGCAACTTTCGACGACTATCTTCAATTCGCGACACATCTGCTCGAAGACAACAAGCGGCGCGGCGGTGTCGGCATCAAATTCGAAATCGCCTACTTCCGCTCACTCCATTTCGACGATCCTCCGAAGCAGATAGCGGAAGGTATCTATGCAAAGTACCGTAGTGGAGGAACTCCTTCTGCAACTGAATACAAAGATTTTCAGGACTACCTGTTCCGCTATCTGATCGGTGAGGCTGGCCGTCTGCATCTGCCTGTGCAAATCCACACCGCTGTCGGCATAGGCGATTACTATAGCGTGTCCCAGGGCACGGCTCTCCAGTTGGAAAACGTGCTGCGCGATCCTCGGTACAACAGCACTACCTTCGTGCTGCTGCATGGCGGATACCCGTTTCAGCAGCAGGCCATCTGGCTCACAACACGCAGCAATGTCTATCTCGATTCATCTCTGATGGAACTCTATCTCTATCCCGCGGACTTGAAAAATGTGCTCCGCGACTGGCTGTTGCTGTTCCCCGAAAAAGTCGTATTCGGCTCGGACGCATTTCCTTTCAGCGAAGCTGTAGGCGCCGAGGAGAGCTATTGGATTGCCGTTCGCTCAGCAAGAACAGCGCTCGCCGCGGCGCTTACGGAGATGATTCTGAATCACGAAATCACCGAGCAGCAGGCGATGACCTTCGCCCACGGATACCTGCACGATAATGCAGCCAAACTCTACAAGAAATAAGCCAAGCCACTGATACCGCTCACAGATTTCCCACGATTGCATCCTGCATTTAAGATCAGGGAACTGGAAGATCACCTACGCATGGAACCGAACGAAGCACAGGAATTGCAGGAAGAACACGAACAGGCGGCAAAGAACCCCAGCCTTCGGCCCGTAAGCTTCACCATGAGCGTGCTGGCGGTGCTGGTGGCCATTTCAACTGTGCTCGGCCATCGCACGCATACTGAAGCGGTCCTGGCGCAGGCCCGGGCCAGCGATCAGTGGAATGAATACCAGGCGAAAAAGATTCGCCTGAACGAAACGCAGCTGACCTCTGACATGCTTTCCGTATTGGCCGTGCACGACGACACTGCGAAGAAGCTGATGGAGAACTACAAAACCCATTCAGAAAAATGGGCTGGCGATCTGCAGCAGGAAGAGGACAAGGCGCACGAGTTTGAAGCTGATGTGCGGCGCGCGGAACGAAAAGCCAACCGTTTCGATCTGGGAGAAGCGCTGCTCGAAATCGGTCTTGTCATCACTTCAATTACCCTGCTCACAAGGCAGCGAGCCTACTGGTATCTCGGCATGGGCTTCGGAATTGTAGGTTTCACCGTATGCGTCACAGTTTTATTGCTCAGCCACTGATGTTTATGCTCTATTGGCTGCACGTTTACGCTTCGACGCGCTGATATAGCCGATACGGCTCGTTCTGAATCGCAATAAATGGCTTCAATCGCAGATCGCCGCTACCGGTCGCAATCCGCCACTCGCTTCCCGTTGCATTCGGTTGTGCTCGCAGCAGATCGGCCCGTTCCAATCTACTTAGCGAAGACGTTTCCGACATCGCAAACAACGTAACAGGCCCATGCAGCAGAGCCACGAGATCAGGGTGCTGCGGATCGACAGCCTCCAGGCGCATCGGCATGTCAAACTCCACTTCGATGCGATCGCCGTCCTTCCATTCACGCCGCAGCGTAACGAAGCTGCCTGGCTCAAGCGCAGCATCAGCCCGCAGTCCGTTGATAGAAACGCGAGTCTTCGCCCCAACCCAGGCCGGAATTCTAAGTACCACCCCAAATGTCTCCGGACGCGGAAGCGAAAGAATCATGGCTGTTTGGTTATTCCACGGATATTGGGTCTGCTGAAGCAGGCTGCAACGGGTATTGCCCTGCGTCCAAGTCAGGCGCGATGGCACATAGAGGTTCACATATATGCTTCGCGCGTCTCTAAAATAGCTGCTGATTCCGTAATCCGCCGTAACTTGCGGAAATGTGCCTGAGCAGCAGGGCCACTTGTCCGGGTGATAGCCCTTGCTCCCGTCCTCGTTATAGTCCGAGTAGTAGAAACTCGACCCATCCTCAAGCAGCGGTTTCGCGCCCAGAATCGTGTTGTAGAGCACGCGCTCCATGCTGTCTCCATAGCGGCCGTCGCGGGTCACACGCAGCAGGTAGCGTGTCAGCTTGAAATGGGCATAGGCCCCGCATGGAGTTTCAAAGCTGCTGTGTGTCTTTGTCAGGCTGGCTGCGAGAGCACCCGTGCCGGGCTGCCAGAAGTTCTCGTCCGGCCCCCAGCCACCGGTGGCAAAGCTCTGAGCCGTCACAATCATGTCAAATGCATTCTTTGCTGCGCGAAGATGCTTCTCGCTGCCCAGCACCAGGTACGCCTGCATGGCCGAGCTGAGAGCATTTACATGGCTGTATGCGTGCTGATTCACCAGCGCGTCTTCTCCATTCGCCAGCGGATCGAAGTACGTATCGTCTTCCAGATACCGGATTCCCAGTTCCCGATAGCGCGTCCCCGCTCCGCGTGTGTAGGCAAGGAACTGGTTTTCAGGCAGCGTGTAGCTCTCATCCCAGCAATAGGAGATGTTTTTGTGCGGTCGTGCGCATTGTTCCGTCCGCGACAATGCCTTTTCCGGCAAGTGACGCAGCGCCGTGTCCGTGGTCTTGTCCAGAATCGCAAACGCAGCCGGATCGCCGGCAAACTGATGGGCGTCGATCAGAGCGCAGACCAGCTTGTCATAGGTATACGCAGGAAAGCGGAAGTCTTCATAAAAGCTATCGCTGATCGTTGCGGCATATCCGCGCAGAAGGCGCTGCACCTTCGCCTGCGTCGGCTTGTCACCGGTAATTGCATAGGCTCGCGCTAGTGCGGAGACGTACTGTCCGAAGCTGTGGCCCGGCGCGAATCCACGCGCATTGTTGTGCTGGAAATCATAATCCGGATTATTGTCATACCATCCGCCCATATCTTCGCCCGGTGCAGGCAGCCCAGCGCGCTGGCGGTATGGCTTGAGCAGCTTATCCTCGTCGATTGCCAGGAAAAATGCGTGATTCGTCTCAAACTGCTGCCGCATCGGGCCATCGAGCAACTGCACGTCGGCATACTCAAATTGTTCGAGCGGCACGGAAGACTCGCCAAACAGCTGTGCTCCGCGCGGCAACAGAACCCCACTACCTGCAGCAATGCCGGCTTTCAAAAATGTCCGGCGCGACGCCTTTGCCATAGAACCTCACGCTTAGTGCTAACAACTGATTATCACTCCACGGCTGCGCCACAGGCGAACGATCAAGTAATCTGTTCGAGGAACAAACCATGCTCAACCGGATTCGTCTATTTCTCTCGGCCCTCCTGCTCTGCAGCGTCTTCTCGCTGGCCCAGACACCGCAGGCCGCGCCAGTTATCACCGTCGATCACGGGCCGAACGCTCTGGTCCAAGAACAGAAGCACTATGTCGTGCTTGTATCGCTCGACGGCTTCCGATACGACTACGCGAAGAAATACGGCGCGACCCACCTGCTGGCGCTGGCCAAACAAGGCGCGAGCGCGCCGGACGGCATGATCCCTTCTTATCCTTCGCTCACATTTCCCAACCACTACACCCTGGTGACAGGCCTGTATCCCGAGCATCACGGCATCGTGGCAATGAGTTTCTACGACGAACAGCGCAAGGAGCGTTACGCCTACAACGATCCAAAGACCAGCAGTGATGGCACCTGGTATGGCGGCACGCCTCTCTGGGTGCTGGCCGAACAGCAGGGTATGCGTTCCGCCTGCTTCTTCTGGCCGGGTTCGGAAGCAGCGATTCAGAACATTCGGCCAAGCTATTACCTGCATTTCGATGACAAGTTTCCCGACGAACAACGCATCGAGCAAGTCCTGAGATGGCTCAAGCTGCCCGAGGACAAGCGCCCGCACTTCATTACTCTCTACTACTCAAATGTCGATCATGCCGGGCACGAGTATGGCCCCGGAAGTCCGCAGGTTACCGAAGCCGTCAAGCACGTCGACGCGCTCATCGGCAAACTGCACGCCAGTCTCGATGCGCTGCATATGCCCATCGACCTTATCGTAGTCAGCGACCACGGCATGGCGCGGGAAGAGGGTTCATGGATCGATCTCGATCAATACGCCGACCTGTCCAATTTCATCACTGTCGGCTCACTGCTCTATGGAAAATCCGAAGCCGACGTAGAAAGGGCTTATCAAAAACTAAAGGCTGCTGACGGCCACTTTGTCGTATATCGTCGCGCCCAGATGCCCGCGTGGTTGCATTACAACACGAACCCGCGCGCCGGCGATCCCATTGTCGTCGCCAAAGGGCCCTATGCGATTCGCGCGCACGCTCCACCAGCGGGCGAGCAGGACCGCCCGCCCAATGCCGGCGTCCACGGTTACGACCCGCGCGAGATGCCCGAAATGAAGGCGATCTTTTTTGCCGCCGGACCGGATATACGTCCCGGGACTACGCTGAAGCCCTTTGAGAATGTGAATGTCTATCCGTTCATTGCGAAAATCCTGCAGCTGCAGGCCCCGCCCACCGATGGCAGCCTGAACATTCTTTCCAACGCTCTTTCCGACGCTGCCCGGGAGTAATCGAAACAGAAAGTAGAAGATGGCCTTTTATCTTGGATTTGACGCAGGCGGCACCAAGACCGACTGCGCACTCGCCGACGAAGCCCGCATCCTGACCCGCGCACAGGATGGCAGTATCAAGCCCCTGCGCGTTTCCGCCGCACAGGCTGAGGAAAATATGCGCGCACTGCTTGAAAAAATCTCCTGCCAGAGCGGCGTTGACTTGAAGCAGATCACCGTCTCCTGTGTAGGAACGGCGGGCGTTCGCCTTCCGCAGACGAAGGAGTGGATGGAGCAGATTATCTCGCGCCACGCGGGCGGCGAAATCCTTGTCTGCGGCGATGAAACTACTGCCCTCGACGCGGCCTTCCCCGGCCAGGCCGGCGTTCTGGTCATCGGCGGCACAGGCTCGAACATTCTCGGACGCACCAGCACCGGTGAAACCTTCAACGTAGGCGGATGGGGGCCAGCGCTGGGCGATGAAGGCTCCGGCTACTGGATTGGTCACGAAGGTTTGAAGGCGGCGCTGCGCGCCCATGATTTCCAGCAACCCACGATGATCCTCGATAGAGTGATGCGGTTCTGGTCAGCCGACACGCTGGGAGATGTAGCCAGCATCGGCAATGAAACTCCACTGCCCGACTTCTCCCAACTCGCACCACTCATCGTCGAATGCGCACAGGAGGGCGACGCCGTTGCGCTCGACATTCTCTATCTCGGAGGCCAGCTGCTAGGCGAAAGCGCGACGCATGCCGTACACCGCTTGCGCGCTCTGGAACCGGATGCGCCGCTTCCCGGGATTGCCTTCGTCGGCGGCATTCTCAGCAGCGTGACGATTGTGCGTGAAAGCATGGTGGAGACGATTCATCGCAGCCTGCCCATGGTCCAAGTCTTGCCGGAAGCGGTCGATCCGGTCATCGGAGCGCTTTGGCGCGCCCGCAACCGCGTCCAATAGTCATGCGCTGGCCATTTGCTGCCCGCGCAGAATCGTCTCCACCACCTCGCCTTTGGGCGAAAGGACGATCAGGTCCGCGGTACGCCCGGCTTCGAGCGCCCCAACCTGTGAATCAAGCCCGGTCATGCGAGCGGGATTCTGTGTGGCCAGCGCTGTGGCCACGCCAAAATCCAAGCCCGTAAACGCGGCGAAATTCCGCACTGCGCGATCCATGGTCAGAGTGCTGCCTGCAAGCGTATCTTCGCCGATGATGCACTTGCCGTCTTTCACCCGCACTTCCAGCTCCCCAAGCCGATAGTTGCCATCGGGCATGCCGGTTGCGCTCATTGCATCGGTCACCAGAATTGCCCGCTCCGCGCCTTTCTCTTTCCAGAACAATCGCACTACGGTCGGATTCACATGCAGACCATCGCAGATGATTTCTGCGAAGAGCTCGGCGCGGTCCAGCACCACGCCCAGGATTCCTGGATCGCGATGATCAAAGCGCCGCATGGCGTTAAACGTGTGTGTGGCCGAAGTTGCGCCCGCCTTGAGGCCGCGCAGAGCTTCATCCGTTCCCGCATTGCTGTGGCCCAGGCTGATGCGAACGCCGAGTTCCACGGCCCGCTCCATGACTTCAACCGCACCGGGCAACTCTGGTGCAATCGTCATCAGGCGAATGTGCCCTTCTGATGCCTCCCACATGCGGTTGAACAAGCCAACGGTGGGAAGCAGCAGGTCGCGCTCCGCGTGCGCGCCGCGTTTTGCGTGGGAGATAAACGGCCCTTCCAGGTGGATTCCGAGCGGTCGCGCGCCATCAAGACCGGAGCCAATCAACTTCGCCAGGCCGCACAATGACCGCAGCGTTACGTCCACAGGAGCTGATACCGTAGTCGCCAGATAGGACCCGACTCCGTGCCGCGCGAGAAAACGTCCGATGGTCATGAGCGAAGGCGGCGTAGCATCCATCACGTCGGCTCCGCCGCTGCCATGAATGTGCACGTCGAAATACGCTGGAACCAGTGTCGCTCCAGGGTAATCAAACGCCTCGCCAACAGGGACTGTTCCTTCAGCGCGGGACGCAATGCTTGCGATGACGCCATCTTCGATGACAACCACTGGCGCCGGAATTGTTTGATCGGGAGTCAGCAGCTTTTCTGCCGTAATGACTTTACGCATACCAATCTTCTTGCTCCCATCCGACGATACATCTGTATAGCTGTATAGTCCACACCGGACTCTACACTGTGAACGGTATGAGAAAACCTCGCATCGGTATACACCTGTCCACTGCGGGCGGGATATATATGGCCGCCGAACGCGCGCACGAGATCGGCGCCAATACCTTTCAGATCTTCTCATCCAGTCCGCGCATGTGGCGGCCTGCCCGTCTGGAAGAGACGCACTGCGCCCGTATGCGCCAGTTACGAAAGAAATATGACTGCTGGCCGCTGGTGGTTCATACCAGCTACCTGGTGAACCTCTGCAGCCAGTCCGAGGAGGTCCGAGCCAAGTCGATTGTGGCCTTTCGCAGCGAAGTCGAGCGCGCCCTGGCGCTGGGGACCGAGTACCTGGTGCTTCATCCCGGCTCGTGGCGTGGTCTCACGCGCGAGGAGGGCCTGCGGCTGGCTGCCGAATCGATCAAAGCTTCCCTGGATGGAATCGACTTCCAGATGGGCGATTTTCAAATCCTGATCGAGAACACTGCCGGAGCCGAATATTCACTGGGAGGCAGCTTTGAGCAGGTCGCGGAACTTATCCACCGGCTGCGCAATGTTGCTGCGGTGGGCGCCTGCCTCGATACCTGCCATACCCACGTCGCCGGGTACGACATCGTCAGCGAAGAAGGCTACGCCGAAACTGCGCGCCAGATCGAAGCGACGATCGGGTCGAAGACGGTTCGCGTATGGCACACCAACGATGCCAAAGCGCCGCGCGGATCCAAGCTGGACCGCCACGAAAACATCGGCCAGGGAATGATCGGCCTCGAAGCTTTCCGGCGGCTGCTCCATGACACCCGATTTGCCCATTGCGCTTTTATCGCCGAAACGCCTGTCGAGCAGCCTGGAGACGATGAGAAAGATGTGCAGATACTACGATCCCTGGCTTGCGGCGAGACCTGAGCTGGCCCCCATAGTTTTTCGCTAAGTCAGTCCAAAATAATGAAGTTAGCCGCGATTGACCGCTGAAATCACCCTCTGCAAAAAGGAAAGCCCGCCTCGGCGTCGGCGGGCTTTTAGCTTGCTCTAATTCCAGTTTGGCAGAATCGGTCATAATTCCACGCCAATGATTGTCGCAACGATAAATTTTTACTACTGACACGCTGAGCCTAGGGGTGAACGGCGTGAATCCTTAACCGATGATTCGCTATCAGTAGAATAGGGAATTATGTCTTCAAGTAAGCCAATTGAGGCTGCTGCAACAGCAGCGACAGGCGGAACTTCTCCCGAAATCCGCTATTACCCGGCTGAGATTGAGCCGCGCTGGCAGCAGCGCTGGGCCGATCAGCCGGATCTCTATGCCGCCGAACCAGCGTCGAGCGGCAAGCCCAAGTACTACGTGCTCGAAATGCTGCCCTACCCCTCGGGCCAGCTGCACATGGGGCATGTGCGCAACTACTCCATCGGCGACGCGCTGGCCCGCTATATGTGGATGCAGGGCTACAACGTGCTTCATCCCATGGGCTGGGACGCGTTCGGCCTGCCGGCGGAGAATGCGGCCATCAAGAACAATACGCCGCCGCGCGCCTGGACAGTCTCGAATATCGCGGCGATGAAGCGGCAGATGGACCGTGTCGGCTTCAGCTATGACTGGGCCAATGAAGTTACCACCTGCCTGCCCGACTACTACCGCTGGAATCAGTGGTTCTTTATCCGCATGTTCGAGCGCGGCCTTGCCTATCGCAAAAAGAGCAAGGTGAACTGGTGTCCCGAATGCGCAACTGTGCTGGCAAATGAGCAGGTCATCAACGGACGCTGCTGGCGTCACGAGGACACAGTCGTTGAACAGCGCGACCTCGAGCAGTGGTTCCTGCGCATCACACAGTATGCCCAGGAATTGCTCGATGGCCTCGACAAGCTCCAAGGCTGGCCGGAAAAAGTGCGCATCATGCAGCGCAACTGGATTGGCCGCAGCGAAGGCGCGGAAGTTGACTTTGCTGTGGAAGACACAAAGTATGAGCCGGATGACGAGCAGCAGGTACGGCATAAAGGCACCGCTGTTTTGCCCGCGCTGGAGGATGCGAAGACGACTGGCGACAAGATCACCGTCTTCACTACGCGCATCGACACGATCTACGGCGCAACCAGCATCCAGCTCGCGCCGGAGCATCCATTGGTTAAGAAGTTTGCTGAAGCGGACACGCATCTTGCCGAACAGGTCAATGCGCTTCTGGAGCAGCAGAAGCAAGCGCGCGAATCCGGCGATATCGGCGAGATTGAAAAACACGGTGTCTTCACCGGCCATTACGCCATAAATCCGTTTAACGGCGAGCGCCTGCCGATCTGGGTCGCCAACTACATCCTTGCTGAATACGGCACGGGCGGCATCATGTCCGTACCCGCGCATGATGAGCGGGATTACGAGTTCGCCAGGAAATACGGGCTTGAAATACGCATTGTCATCCTGCCGCGCCGCACCGATGAGGCGAACGGTGGCGGGACAGAGCCAGAATCGATGATGCCTTACACGGCAGAGGACAGCCTGCTGATCAATTCCGGCGAATTCAGCAGCCTGGGCAACAAGGAAGCGCAGCAGAAAATGGCCGCTTTCGCCCAGGAAAAGGGCTTTGGCCGAGCGACTGTTACCTTCCGCATACGAGATTGGGGGGTGAGCCGCCAGCGCTACTGGGGCACGCCCATCCCGATGCTTTACTGCGAGAAGGATGGTATTGTTCCGGTTCCCGACGATCAGTTGCCGGTGCTTCTGCCGGACAATGTGGAGATCACGCAGGAAGGTGGATCGCCGCTCGCCAAATTGCCGGAATTCGTGAACGCCACCTGCCCGAAGTGCGGGGACCCGGCGCGCCGGGAAACGGATACGATGGACACCTTTGTCGATTCATCCTGGTACTTCTATCGCTACACCAGCGCGAAGTACGACAAAGGTCCGTTCGACCCGGCCGTGGTGCAGTACTGGTTCCCTATCGACCAGTACATCGGCGGGGTTGAGCATGCCATTCTTCACCTGATCTATTCACGCTTCTGGACCATGATGATGCGCGATCTCGGCCTGATCAAGAATGACGAGCCGGCAGAGCGCCTGTTTACGCAGGGCATGGTCATTAAGAACGGCGCGAAGATGTCGAAGTCGAAGGGCAACGTGGTTTCGCCCGATGACATGATCGAGCGCTATGGGGCTGATGCTACGCGCATGTATTCGCTGTTTGCCGCGCCGCCTGACCGCGACCTCGACTGGCAGGAGGATGGCGTCGCCGGGGTAAGCAGATTCCTCGGGCGCGTATACCGGCTTGTGATGAAGGCAGCTCCGGGGATGCGGCAGCCAATCGCCGCAAATGGGAACCAGCTGCATCCGGAGGCCGCGCAGCTTCTGGAGCGCAAGCTGCATCAGACGATCCATAAAATTACCCAGGATTTTGCTGGACGCTGGCACTTCAATACCTCGATTGCGGCGATCATGGAGCTACTGAACCTGCTCGCTGAACACGAGGATGCAATTGTCGCGGCGGTCGATTCGGATGTGCGGGCACGAGAGCTGATCACGAACCTGGTGCTGCTGCTCTCTCCATTCGCGCCTTATCTTGCGGCGGAACTGTGGGAGCAGATTGGCGGAGCTTTTGCCGTCAATAAAGTCCCGTGGCCGAAAGCTGATCCGGGCAAGATGGCTGAGTTGACCATGGAAATTCCCGTGCAGGTGAACGGAAAACTGCGCGCCGTTGTACAAGTGCCTAAGGATGCCGATCAAGACACCATGCGGGAAGCAGTCAAGGCCGAGCCGAGGGTTCAGAATGCAGTCGCCGGCAAGGAGGTCGTCAAAGTCATTGTCGTCCCCGGCAAGCTGATCAACATTGTTGTGAAGAGCTGATGACAGCGGAACCGGCCAACAAAACAGTCCGTGGCACGCAATCACTTGTCCACACTCTGGCGGGTTGCTGGTCGCGGCCTTCTTTGCTTGTTTTGGAGATTGCATGGCGCTGGCTCTTTGGCGCGCCTGCGCTTCTGCTGCTCTACCACGAAGGCGCGCGCATCTATGCGGCGACAGCAAGCCAGATCGAAGCCACGGGAATCGAGCAGTTCGCGTTGCAGGACCCCATGCGGGGCGCTGTGATGGTTGCCGACGTCTTTGCTGTACTCTGGCCGCCGGTGCTGCATACGGCGCTGTGGCTTCTGCCGCTATTGGCCGTGGGATGGTCGATCGTCTCAGGCGCGGGGCGTAATCTCGTGCTGCGACGCTACGACCCGGAATTACCGATGAGGCCTCTGCCGCTGATCGTCCTGCAACTGCTGCGCATCGTTGCTCTGGGCGGGAGCTTTGCCGGATGGTTCGCCGCCATTCACTGGGCTGCAAACTATGCGCTTTCCGGAGCCGAGCCGAATCTTGTTCTCTACTGCGCGCTGGTCATCTGCCTTTCGCTGGGGATCTTCTCGGTCTGGGCTTTGCTGAGCTGGGT
>Ga0335072_10001534_pt1 | contig 37432 bp, 28 predicted proteins | sample Lox_Sample_21_FD_206725 | JGI IMG/M metagenome (GOLD analysis project Ga0335072, IMG submission 206725) | Soil microbial communities from Loxahatchee National Wildlife Refuge, Florida, United States - Lox_Sample_2.1 | ecosystem: Environmental > Terrestrial > Soil > Wetlands | place: USA... | reverse complement strand
TTTTTTTTTTTTTGGAGTTAGGAACCAGTTGGCTTTATATGCTCTTTGTACAAAGCACCTAGCGGCCCACTGGCTTTTGGTTCCGCAATTCAGCTCTTCTGAAAGATTTCTGACTAAGTTACGTTATGGTATCTCACACCTCTGCAGCACGAAGGAAGAATCGTTTGACCCCGGGCATCCCATGGATCAGCTGAACAAGAACTGAATAATGGGTTGGCGTATCGGAGTTGAAAGGGAGGTTTGAAGGAGTCTGCGGGGAATGTCTCGTATCGTTTAATATTTCCTATTTCACAAATCCTTCTCCTTATGCGCTACCGAATAGATTGAGTTTATATCCATGCTTTCACGTATTGCTCTTAGAAAGCTTCTTATTCGTCACCCTTAAGTTTCACCACCCGTTTTCCTCCGGATTTGAGACGTTATGAATTAGGACCTCCCTGCAGCTGAAGCCTTCTTGCAGCGGAAGTTTCCCACATTTAGGCAGGCAGAGTGCAGCGGAATTTTCCTTCATGTAGAATATGAGAGCCGTAGTGGTGAGAAGCAACTAATTTATGTCAAGAGACTTCTTCCAATTGTTCGTAGTGTTTCACATCTCATTACATGGTTCCCTGAAGTCATGCATCCGAGGTTGGCTATAGGATTTAAGCTCGGTGTTACCCGAGCTGAGTTTACAATTGTATATTGTCCTTCATCCAGATTGGGCTGGCTTGGAGCTGAAAACTTTTGTAACGGCAACTTCCTGGCTTCTGACATTCTCCGTAAACTTGCAGTCTCACTGTAGCTGCAGTATTTCAGGCTCAATTACGGAATAATGTGCGGGATTTATGTATTACACAGTGGTGATTTGAGAATTTTCCCCTCGAATTCATTCCAACTTCCCTTTCTTTCTAATCTCCTCTCTATCTGCACCGAATATCATTAGAATAACAGCCAGAATTACGACTCTCTTCTAGTTCTTTGTTCCAAAGATGTGGTTTTTCAAGAAGGACAGTCCATTCATATTATCGGAAGAGGATATGGATGATGAGTCCAAAACAGGCCTCCTTTCCCAGAGCCTCAGAGCGAGCAAGAGCAAAAATAGCCTTCGACTTCATGCCGTCTTTGCTCTACTACATGCAGTAATTGCAATTCTATGGTTATCTACGTTTTGGACTTTCGCTCCCCTTTGTCGACAAATTCCCGAACTTCTCCGGCCTTTGGAGTTGCGTGAGTAATTGTCTTATTACTGCTGTGCTCAAGAAATACTAATCAAAGTTCAGCTGCGGTTGCTGAAGTTATTGAGTATGAGACTGTCGTCTTCAAAGTCAGTGGTGGTGGGACTCGCGAGCATCCCATTACGCCTTATGAAGGCCCTCCAACGCCTGAAAAGGACATGCGCTGGTATGAATTGATGGATGGTAATCGAATCGCTCAAAAATTCAACGGATAAAGCTAACAATTGAGAGTTGGAATGATTTCTCTAACACCAGAAATGAATAAGACATTGAAGCATCCAACGCGACCGGCAGGTGACGGAGATGAGACGCCCTTGGTCCAACTGGACGTTTTTCATCAGCTCCATTGCTTGAACGCCATTCGCAACATTGTGTATGGGACAAATCCATGGTACAACCCAAATGATAGGCAGGATCAAATTCACGTTGGTAAGTTCTTTTCAGCCTAAACTCAATTTCGTGCTTACCATGGCTCAGACCATTGTATCGACTACCTACGACAGGTCCTCATGTGCCATAGCGATGTAACTCCCATCACGCACAAAAAGCGCCCCGCTGGATATAATCCAGCGCTTGCAGATTGGGTCCCTAATTTCTCCACTCCTCATACGTGTCGAAATTTCCAGAAAATCCACGATTGGGCTAAGAAGTACAACACGAGCGGGTATGTGATTGAATCATGGCCAGGAACAGACCCAGTAGCAGAACTGAGGGGAAACGCACACGAGCATTGAGAAGTAGTTGCATATTTGACAATGCGTCCAGATCTTGTAGATCGTCCCTAGATGTTACGTTATGAAGTAGGCAGATACAAATGGAGTTTTAATTAGTTTCCTTTCATAAACCTCACTATACCTAATAGGCCACATTAATTACGTAGATGAGGGTAATCCTATAGAACCTATCGTGAGCAATACCTGGGTAAAAGCTAGAGGTCCGGTTAAAGTTCTAGGCAACAAAGTTACACTACACTAATATTAGCCTGCGGTAAGCGCCAGATTAAAACGCGGAGATCGCCATCCGACATCTCTCAGCCTTAAGCCATCTTTCAGGCCTCTGTCAAGAGTTTCCCCAACCTTGACCATTTATGGATGAAGGATTCTACGAGATCTGCATCCTGCATCCAACATGTCCATTTTGAGTGCTGTACGTTTGTCACGCGAGAGCGATTCACCACTTGTCCAAGCCATGCGGCGACGGTCCGTCCGCAAAGGATGCCGTTAAGTCTTTGTGGCGTGGACCATGTTTCCGATATTCTCCATCATCGTCATATCTGGTCTCTTAGAGGCCATATTGTACTCAGCTGCCATATTGCAGGCTTTACTTCGTTCACATCTCCAAGTCGTTCGTACTCTGGAGCTAATGATGTCGGATCCTCCTCCGGATTCATTTTCCTATACTATCACCCTTGTGTCAACACACCGCTCTTGCGTGGCTTTCAGCCGGCTAAGTTGTGCTGCCCAATATACAACGTCTTTCGACGGGCAATCAAATGTCTCATCCTCCGAGCTGGAGTGTGCTCAAGCTGTAAGGATGGATCCCATGTACGGAGTTGTAACGCGGCTCCGTGATCATAACCCCTTGACGATAGTGCCAAGCTGGTGAGAAAGCAGGACATTTCAGCTCTGCCAAGTCCGCTATTAGTGGTTCCCCCTAAGCGGGTTAATGTCCTATTCCCATATTTTTTGAATTGCTGTGATTTCTCGGCTTCCATTCAAGTCTTCAAACAATACAGCCTGCTCTAAAGACAAGAGGAGAGATATCAACTTCTACAAGTGCTTCTATAAAAGTCATTAGCATCTTCAAAATGCCAAAAATTTCAGCGTAAGAGTTTCTTCAAGCGTTTCATGCATTCAGACTAGGCATCAGCATGTAAATTGACCTCTCATTTAGTTTCATAGCGCCGATAATGTCCAGCAAAATGAAGGACTCCTACTCGGCACTTTCACCAGACGAACCCGACGATAATACAGCGCTTCAGTCGGATTCGGAAAAGGATGAGAGTGCCATCGTCTACAAAAACACCCATAGGGAGTACAGAGGCTTCATAAAGCAGTTACTGGTTATCCTCAGTCTCTCTGTTCTTTTCACCACTGCTGCTATTGCGATTATTGTCACTACTGGCAGTGCTAAATGCCAAACGGCATCGACAGTGACGTCGAGCTCAATGTCAACTACCGTTCCAGAGATTTTCTCAAAGCCTCTGCCAGACATCTCATCTTTGAAGCCCAAAACTTGCGGTAGAAATTCCACGACGGCACGTGAACGTGGTTGTCATTTCGACATCATGTCAATGATCTGGATTCCACACGAATGTTTCGATCCTGAACTCACGGAGGAGTTTGCAAGGGAAAAGAGCTGGGAATGGTCGCCCTATGAGAACGGAACAGATTTGATAAGCGAGGAGGAGATACGCAAAGGCGATATTCAAAATGGGTGGGTGCGATTTGAGTACCACATCGCGCATTGCTTGTATACGTGGAGGAAAGTCATCAAGCAGGTTGAGAGAGGAGGGGCTCCGATTGATGGGTATGTTTCAAACCGTGACCACATGGAACATTGTTCGGAGACGTTAGCCCTCCGCTCGGTACCCGCAGAGAAATGGAACACCGTTTTCGTTATCCACTATCCGACATGTTATGTCTGAGAGGGCTGGGCAGAAGTCTCCTTTTGGGCTTATTTAGGCACAGAACAGAATGATGAGGAATGAAGTGCGCCAGCTGGTCTCATACTTCAAGTACTTAGTCGTTTTTGGTGCGTTATAGCAATATAAGACGAGTTCTAATGAAGATGTGTGAATTCAAAATGGTCATCTTTGCAGAGAGCTATAATCTGGTTCAAAAAGCCATAGAGCGTCAACAAAAGCAGCCGAGGTCGACGACAAACTAACGACAGTATATAAATACTGTTGATCAAGTGGAGCAGAGCAAAGCGATGGAGCTTATGCAATAACGGTCTCTCTATCGGAGAGCGTTGATGGAGCTACAGAGACTTACTCCACATCACTCACCAAAGCTGGTCTAGTCAGCACATCTTTGCTTATGTTTGCATTGCCACACCATGTCCAATCTTCTTCATCAGCCACTAACAGATCTGTAACCCTGTATAACTTTAGATAGTGGCTAAAGGCCTTGATACAGCAGTTGTTACAGATTCGTGGGTTCTCATTGAGCACATTATGCTGATCGATATGGGCTTTGCGACATGGAGTCCTATTTCAGGGAGTTAATCGAGCCTATCTGCCGATGCCGTTGCTGCAATTCAAGCAGCCGCTACAAGTTAACTTTCACAGAACATGAGCCAGCAAACCAACCTCAACTCGTTCTATTATGCGGGGAAAGTATTGAGGCTCGTATCAAAACTGAGAAATGATGCTAATATGCCTACTCCTTCGCGAAGTTTAGTTGAATATAACCTCCCCTTTCTCTCATTTGTCGTAGTATCATATGTCCCGAAAGCCTTCTAGTTAAGGCGAAAACCCCCTAGCCTCTCTTATGTAAACTATTTCAGAGACGACTCCTTAAACCCCTATTCTCGTGGGGACAGATGGGTTAATCTCTACGTACAATTTCATATATTCAAATTGATGAGTTTGTTCCAAAAGAATTGCCCAAAACCTAGTTGCACATGCATCAAGTTTGCTTTGAATCACCACTATGGGAGCCCAGACAAGCCAAGTGACGTTTTTCTAATTATCACGAGCTCTTCCCGGAGAGGTTTGAAAGCGCTAAGGACCTTATCATTTCTAGGAATGCTAAAACTATAACCCAGCATGAGCTCGGTATTTCTCTTTAGGTTGTAATCATTGAAGATCTGCAGGTATAAAATTTCCGACTCAACAAGGATGCTTAGATCTTTGGGTTAATTCTGGATATTGGTAAACCAGGTACTTTGCAGAGCTGTAGTTGGGCACGCCAAGTAAGGAAATAACACAGGGAATATATCATTGAAGGACTTAGTTCCATGAGTTACCAGCACTCTGAAGATCTCTTCTGGAATCGGAGTTGAGATAAAACTTCGAGAGCTAAAATTTGTTGCTGCCCACTTGTGTTACGGACCGTAAGTCAGGTGACAGCTCGTAACTGTTTTAGCTACAACCTGAAACTGCCCTTACAGACGGGATTATAGGCGGTTAGCTATGGGCAGCTGGCATGCTTTACGGACGGTCCGTAAGCGACACGTGACCCGCAAGGGACTACATGAACCCGTCCGTAAACGATTGCTCTCCTCTTCTTCTTCTTTTCTTCAGCTTTAGATTCTTGTATTATTAGGACTACCAATAGCATCGGCTTCACCCATTCGCGGCGTCCCGGTGCCACTTATTGACTGAGTTCGTGACAACTTGTAGAGATCCTAAGTCCGCTTAGTATTCCACTCTCCCTTTGAGGTGTCTAAGATACAACGACTTCTCTCCTAGTTCGATTTCTATGTCTTCACCCACTGATCCTGCGCAATCTCAAGATCTGTCCCGCGAATCTAGGCGCTGTCTGCTTTAGTTAAACACAGCGGTGTATTAAGCTTTCCAGACTCTTCAGGCTGTAACAAAGACCTAATGTATAGCCCCAATGAGATGTATCAGCATCCAGATACTGTTGGACAAGAAAGAAATATCCAATAACATATGGCTCTAATACTCTGAGAAGAAGTGCTAGAAATCGAACTAAGTGGCTCTACAAATTAGGAAACTTATTTAACGCATTTAAATAGGAGAGAAATAAGCCGAATAGGCATAAAACAACGTAAGCGTCACGAACTCAGTCAATCGGTGACACAGGGACGCCTACAAGTGGGCGAAGCCGGTGCAATTGGTAGTCCTAAAAATACTAGAATCTAAAGCTAAAGAGAGAAGAGAAAGAAGAAGAAGAAGAGTGTCCACGAAAAGGCTGCTTTTAAAAGGGTGGTTAGTCACGTGCGTTTGCCAACGGGCGGGAATCGGTTAGCTAACGGTCCGCAAAAGTCGTCCGTAACCCTGTCCGCAATAGCCGCAATAGTGCTTGTAATAACTGCAGTTATCAGGGCTATAGCATCCTGCTTGTAAGGGCAGTTTCCGATCGCTGCTAAGGCAGTTACGGACTGTTACTTAGCTTACGGTCCGTAACAAAAAACATAGCAAAACACTAAAACTTCTACAATTCTGGATTGTCTACCCTATATAATGGAATTACCCCTACAACCTTTTAGTCCCACTTTGCATATAGACAGAGCCGGTTCCAATGGTGATCCTCTACCAATTTAGGAAGCTCCTTTATAAGGTTTTTCCATACTTTATCCTTTTCCTTGCAGAGCCTTTTAAGCGCTTAATTGACTACCTCCTGCTTTCGCTCATCAATTTGACGTACAGCGGTGCCCTTGTAAATTACCCTGTTCTTCTAGACATACTAGTTGCTTCTTAATTTGCATTAGAGCCGCTCTTTCTCATCTTAAGTCTTTTTAATCTCTCGTTCTTTTATGAGTTCAGCCTGGAGGATTTTCGTAGAAGAGTACTTTTCATACTTTCACAAAGCTTGATATTAAGAAGGTGTTAAGCGCGCTTAAAGACAAAACTATTTGCGTTTGCAACTAGCTTAGGCGGTTCTTAGGAACAGACTTATTAATTTAATTGCTATTAAATTCCTTAGAGCATTAAGTGCTCTATAGCTACGATATATATACCTGATTCCTAAAGGAGGCTCTGCCTCCTATTCGGGGTCTCCGATGCCTGCAGCCTAGAGCTGAATCGGGGTGCCCGAGTAAATGAAAGCTGAAATGAGGGAAAGGGAACGTTATATCCAATAAAAGCTTGTCTATCCACTGCCTCTTTAGATAGTCCATATGAGTCTGGTGTGTTTCTGTAGTAGGAGTCTGCTGAAATGGTGCTGGATTAGGAGGTAGAGCCTTTAGTCGCTTTAGAGCAACTTAAGCAGCTTCTAATTAGAACACAGCCATTTTGCTTTTAACTAAAGTAGGGTTGAATGGAAACAGGCCAGCTTTTTCCCAAGCAGATAGAATAGTCTTCCTTTTAAATGTCCTCTTACAAATCCGCTGGAAAGCTGCAAGGAAATCTAGCTTTGTAAACTTAAGTGCTCTGTATTGAACTGCCTGACGAAGAGCCACCTAATGTTAATGTTTAAGTAGTTGGAACACTCTAATATCTAAAGGCTGCAGTAAATGCGTTGAATGAGAAGGCAACCTAAACGGAATTATGTTGTGCTCTTAATAGTAATACGTGAACTCGTCTGTAAGGTGGCTCTTATAACTGTTAGAGACAAGCAGTTAATACTTGCCTTGCTGTCAACTAGCTGTTTGTCTGTTAAAGTGTTTTAGCTATTCTATGCCCAAGTAGGCATTAGAATAGCCAGATTCACTTATTACAAACAAAACCCTATTATTAATAGCGTTGTCAAAGTGCTTTTCCATGAAAGCGGTCCTAGCTAAGATAATCATTAATTTAAGTGCAAATCTACTACTGCTAATACACTTAACAGATAAAACTATTTTGCAATTGTCCAGATCAGACAAGTAAACAGCTTTAGTGTTTAAATGTGTAATTACCAGTTAGCCCCTAATACAGCCAATTTGGAAGCCGGTTTCGTCCATGTTATATAAATCCTCTGTAAGACTGCCGGTCTCCTAGGGTCTCCAGTAGGGAATCAATACAGGTTATGATACGATACACTGGTGTCACGTGGGTGGTCACGGGATGCAGAGACAGGTCTCCAGAATGACTGATATTCAAGGAACTACTCGCTACCTTTTCCATTTCTAGGAATGTCATTCTTTAAGTATGGCCAGCGTCAGCCGGCCGGAGAAACCACGCTTCGTAGCGTTCTAACATGTGCAGCGGCCTGAACTATACGCTGTACGTTCTAGCGCCTGACAAGTTCCTACAATTTCAGATTAGGACAAGGACGAGAATAAATCACATACTCCTACTCTTATTTCTGTGTAGTAAGACTCTAACAAAGTTGGATTCTGTACTACAATCCATAATGGAACAGAGTGGGTAGTACAAAATTGAAAGCGCCTAAAGGGAACATCAACTTCAGCTGCAATTACAAAGCAACCTTTCTACATGTTCTCCCCACCTTTAGGATGCAAGGAACCATACGAACACACTTGTTTACTACTAATTCCTAGTGCAATTAATAACTACAATCATTATAGAGGTAGAGTAGACATTGCTAATCAATTTCGAGCCAGGTTCTCAACCCAACAACGTAGGGTAAAACTATAAAGGCCCTTGTTTTATTAGCTACTAGACAGTGCAATTATTAATGCATTCCGCCTTTCTAAGTACTAAAGGAAAGCCAAGCTAGGACTAAATACTAAGGAAAAAGTGCGTAGCGCACACTAGGCATTCCAAGAAGCTTTAGTTTCAGACTTACTTTTAGACCCTCAACTACTTATTAAAACTACAGCCCGCAAAGCACTTTAAAGTCAAGCAGAACACACAACTACTAGCTATTCGACTCACCCGACTAATAGGAATTCACTTCCAAGTTAAGAGTTGCAGGCTTACTTGTCTGTTTTGCGAGTCCCGGTACGTTTACCCTAGGTTTACGTGGCCCGTGCACTCCCAATTAGGCAAACCAAACAACACATGCTCATCACAATACTCATTAACAACATCTAAAGTTCTTAGTCTATATAGTTTTAGCTGCTATACATTTTAAATATACACTACAAGCTATGCGGTAATGATTTATAAAGAAAACAGAAGGCTTAATACTAAAGGAGCATATGCAATCACTAAATGCGCTATATTAGTGACAGCTCCCTAGAAATTTAGCGACCATGAGCCTAAATCTCCTAAAGCCGCAAGCGATTAGAATTTCCTATAGTTTAGCGATCTTGCACTACGATTTAGTAGCTGATTCGCTAAATTTTTAGGGATCTGTCGCTGAATTTAGGGATTGAGATCGCTAAAACTTTAGAATCTCAATTGCTGCTTATTTTTAAGGAATTTAGGCTTACAGTCGCTAAATTTCTAGGGAGTTGTCATTGATATTACAGCGCATTTAGTGATTGCATGTGCTACTTTAGTCTTATTGTTCATTTTTTTTTTTAGCGCCTTACGCTTGTTTTAAGTTAAACATTAAAGTAAATATCAAGAATAAAATCACCTTGGACTACAAAGTATGCAAAAATAGATGTTTGCGTAAAGCAACTGCGGACGTGTAGTCATGTTGGTTATGTTTGCCTAATTGGGAGTGCACGGAGGTAAACGTACCGGGACTCATAGTATGGGGTAATTACCTAATAATCGAGGTGGCTGGGATACCTCTACATATGGGGGAGCATCGGGAGCATTGGAAGCTTAATCAATCAATTAATATACAATTAATGAAGTGTCAGGCATAACCGCCTGAAGATAAGCCATCCGCTGCCAATATTTTATGTACGTGACTCATCTAATCGCGTCTAATTCTGTCACTAACTCCGGAATCAACCACACTGCCTCCCGGCTCATTACTACATCGATCTCATCCACCTCATCTAACCTACCTAACATGCCTGCCTCCAAGATACCACCTAAGAGGTCTCTACCTTTGGAGGATCTCTCTTCCTCGAAGAGAGTGCGAACTCGACCGTCCCCTTGTGCTTCCATCTTTCCACCTACTCCTGATGACTCGCGTTCTATCGCCAATTCTGCGGCTCCATCCCGCTCCAATTCTGTTGAAGCGGAGGGTTCAGTGCCCCCTAGTCCAGCAAATCCTGGTGTCATTCGAAATCGCGACCAAAGTGCCCTATCAAGACTCCCATCTAACTCGGATGTCCTTGACACATTTGCCAAACTGAAGGCGGATGGTGACCTGTCGGATGAGGAAGCTTTTCTCAAATTCATTGCAACCTATGACGTCCCTCTTAGTACACTGAGTCAGATTTCCGGTAGTGTACATGCTCCATCGCCGTGCGTATTTCGCTAATGGCATCCAGCTGCACGATTGCCTACGTCATTTAGTAACGTCAAGTACAAAGAGATGGCAACATACGTTTGGTTGGATCCCAGTGCCAACGGTGACGATATTCTTCCGCTAGATACCTTTCGATCACGCATACCTAAAAATGTGTTTCGGAATATCTGTATAGATATCGACAAAGCCATTCTGCAATACGGGAAAATGGACTCTCACGACAACGAAGAGACAAGAAGTCGATTCATAGCTTCGTTATTTTCCGAGATTGTTTGTCTGTTTGGAAATGCAGTGGTCAACCACCCAGAAGGGTTACTAGATTCTGAGTTTACAAGAAGGGGAAGGATAGAACATCATTTCTATGCTGTGAACTCAATTAGCATTGTTTTCATCGAAGTCAAAAAGACTTTAGTTGTGGGTAGGAGAAAACTAGATATAATAGGGCAGGTTCTTGCCGAGTGCGCTGCCTGCGACTACGCAAACTCGAAGGTCCAACACTGGGTGCCAATTCTTGCGATTCTCTGCGATGGAGAAAGGTTCGAATTCCTGGTCTACGACTCTGGGACCAAGAGTGTGTACTCGTCCGGAGTCGTCACTGGCCTAGTGGATAGGGTAGGCAAGCCTCAACTCTTATTGTTATCGATAAAAGAAACTACGGAATACATTTTTGATTATTTCCTTATGGCTTACATCAACGGCCTTCGCTCCTTTGGCCATAAGTCCAATCTGGCAGCCGCTCGGTCGAAATCGAAGAAATGTGCATCCACCGAAAAATGGATGGATGCACTAGCTAGGGCGGAGCGTGCACATCTACTGGTTAGAGAAGCGGCTGTGCTAGCCAATAAAGGAGATATTCAGAAAGCGGAGGAGTATGCCGCAAAGGGTGTCAGCGAGTTGATGGAAAGCGTCTTGTTAGTGCCGCGGAAGACACAGGAAAAGATACTGGAATCCTGCTGGGACGGCGATGAATGCGTAGAGACGGCATTCAAGGAATGGGATGGGGGAATAGGGAGAGTGTAACGGCCGGCCAGAGGATGGTGCGCGACCGATGGAACGCTGACTGGTGATACCCTATTGTAATCCACGCGAGAGATAATAATTAGATGATTCTCACATTGTATATAGTCTCAAGTTTCTCCCTCGGTCACATGCCACTTATCGAACTTGCCATTACAGATGCAGGTTCATGCACGGTTACGTATGATTGGCAGCGTGCTGTGTGGGAGGGTGCGTTGTGTTGTGATATGATTGACAACTTGCAGTTGTTCCCTTGCCAGCTCGTCTCAGAAAAGGTGGAACCAAGCCCAAAGGAGCCGATGGATTTATTCTGGCGTGGGATGCCCTGCTGGATTCAGGACGAAAAGCAGTTTCTTGAGCGAGAAGCTTATTATGGCAGTCTGAATCCCTGTCCAAGCTAATCGAGCGGTCGAGGCAGCATAAATCAGCGACCAAACCTGCTACTGTAAATTCGGCAGCCAAAAACCGCAGAACCTCGATATAATAATATTATATTCTACACATAATCTTTATTTCGTGCTGCTTGAATACAGTATCTTGTATTGTTGACTGCAAATAGGCTAAAATGTAGTATTACGATTGAAAACGCATAGATGGTTTATTGTTAATGTGTAAAACCTGCGAGTTATTGCCTGTTGTATTGAAGAAGTCCGTGGCATCGCAGAGTGCTAGGGGGAAATCTTGTGGCATTAGAGAATGTGAGCCACAGAAAGGCAGGAATGCTTGGATTTTAACTGTGGGTGGACGTAGGGCTTAAATATGTGGGGATATTTGCACTTATGCAGGTGATTATTGGGGGGTAAGTTAGGCATTTTATTGAGGGCATTACGTAGTTTATGGGGAGTAGGTTAGTCATTTTTGGGTACTTTTATTTTATTTCAACCTATATCTCGGTAATCGTCAGCTTCTTCCTACACTCGTGGCCATTGGAAGCGACAATAAATGATTGGAAGGCACTTCTAAAGGAACGATCGCATTTGCATTTGCAAAAAATCTATAGAGATGCTATTCTAGGAGCCAGGCGTCGAAATAGATGCTAAGATCCTAGGCATCTATTCATTTGCAGGATACAGCCGCTCCGTACTGAAGCAAGGCTCTTTTTAGCAATACCAGGGAGGAACATCATTTCGGACATCAAAACCCGAGGCGCAACCTTTGCCTATGGGAGAACCTCTAGGTGCTCTTGCCACCGATGATCAAGAAAGCGCTAAAGTATGCACTACTGTAAAGCTCAATAGTTTGGTGTGGGGATTGTCAATTCTACGATGTTTTGCATTCGATGGGATGCGAGATGTGAAGGAAATGTGTTGCGAGAGATATGAGAATCGTAAGATTTTCCAATGGCGTCTTACGTCAATCGTTCGTTGGTTGCATATGCTGTTCAGGTTACGGAGTACTGCAATCTGACCAACCGCAGATGTGGCTGTAAGTGGCTGCACATGGAGGAGGTGCCCGCGACTCTGATTAAGTTTGATATTTTCTCCATTGTGTTCCATTGCACTTTATTTCTACATATATGCAATACAGTATCTCTTCTTTCACTCGAACTCTCCTTCCACACGACCTTTTATAAACCTGGCAATGGAGCGCGCGTTACCGGAAGTAGCTTCGCCAAGACGGCGGAGAACTCGCGAGTTTGTAACTCAAAATGCTTGCAACGAGTGCAGAAGGAGACGTGCAAAGGTCGCGATTTAGTCTATTTTCAATTGAAAGTTCACTAATATTGGTACAGTGTGATGGTCAGAAGCCTTGTGGCAGTTGTACTTCTCGGAATATCATTGAGTGCATGTATGAAGTCCCTATAAGGGTAAGCAAAGAGAATATGAGAAAAGAAATTGAGCAGCTACAAGGACGGCTATATGTAAGGGAAACAGTCATTGATGCGCTAGCAATGGACGAAAGTCCGGACCCAGTTCTTCAGCAATTGAGAAACAAAGTTCCTCTTGAAGAGATCGCAGATCAAGTTTACAAATCGTTCCCATCGCTCAAGGCCCGACCGCCCCCTTCAAGAGAAGAAACAATGTCGTCGGAAACCGACTATGGCTCATATGAAGCGCATGCTTCAGAACACTGGAAACCACACCCTCCAGACTTGGGAAGCGCCATGCAACCCTGGAAAAATGCCGGCTACATTCCCCATTCACAGGAATCTATTGAAAAAAGGGATCAATCTGAGCAGACTATGCACGGCATCGACACGCAATGGACGGAGGTGAGCTCGGATAAGGCGGTGATTGAACACATGTTTGCGCTCTACTTCTGTTGGGAATATCCAATTTTTCAAACGCTATCCAAAGAACACTTTCTTTCTGACTTACGAACGGGGACTCACAGATACTGCTCCCATCTTCTTGTTAATGCTATGCTAGCCCTCGGATGCAGGCTTTCGGCACAGCAGGGTAGTCAATCAAACCTAGATGAACGCACCATGGCCAGTCCTTTTTTTGCAGAAGCAAAAAGGCTTCTAGCTGAAAATAGTCGGCCATTGCTACCAGCTGTACAGGCCTTAGGTTTGATGTCACTTTATGAAGCTAGCTGCGGCCGGGATAGCGAAAGCTGGTTCTTCTCTTGTCAATCAATGCAGATGGCTATCGAGATGGGCCTGCACATTGAAATGCCGATATATGGCCATCTTACTGCTATGGAGCAAGAAGTCCGCACCGTTACATTCTGGGGCGCATTTTCCTTACATCAGTCAGTATACCCTGCAGCTTGCCTATTGTCCGTGTGCTTACATACGCTCGGGATCTAAGAGCATGGTCATTGACCCTTGGGCGTCTGCCATATGTCTCGAGAGCCATTGCTCGTGTCGCGAAATGTCCCCTCGTCGAGAGCATTGAGAGCAGTCCCTGGACCCCTTACAGAGACGAAGGTATTGAACAAGATCACGGCTTAGAGGAACGAAGCAATGTCCGCACAATACACAGGTGCCTTTGCGAGCTTTCTGAGATTATACACGATTCTTTATACGTCCTTTACACTCCTGGAGAAAATCTCAGCAGCACGAGTTTGCTGGAAGTCTATGCGCACTACCTGGCGTGGAAAGGTTCCTTGCCAGAATCTTGCCATTTAGGTGCCAATTCTATGCCGGCTGTCCTCCACCTCCAGTACGCTGATTTCTATCACCCTATCCAAGAGTTATTCAGCTAATCTATCTTTGTCAAGTATGTACTATCACTTTGCCTTAATTATGCTATTCAGACCCTTCATCAAGCTCCGCTTTCTTGCCTCTGCCGTCTCACCGCTTGAGATGTGTTTACAGGCTGCCAACAACATCTCTTTGGTTGTGCAAACTTACAAACAAGCATATAGCTTCCGTCAGACTCCCGTCTTTTTTCCATATGTGCTCTTAGCATCAACTACCGCACACTTGGCAACAGTACAGTCAGTGCCCACGCCTTTTGGCGGAACATCACCGACACTTCCAGAATTGGCAGATTTGCAGCTTTTGTCTGCTCGATTACCATTTGCTAAGCGCGCCATATCGATCATAAAATTTCTCGCGCGACAGTGGGGTGTAGATCTATATCTTACTGAACCAATGGATCAGACTGATGGTTGGGATGATCTCTGTCTGCCAATCCCTGGTTCCATGAATTTCTTCTGCCCAAACCTGGAAGTTCTAGCATCCAGTATTCAGAAACGAATAGATATTACTCTCTTTAGGCCGTTCCCAATGCAAGGAATGCCCCTACTGCCCGACTCATTTGCTGGGATGGAACGAACGGGATTTCACTTGATTAGGTGAAATTTGTGAATTTTGTCGTTATGCTGGTCATATTTGGGCCCTCGGGAGTCATCATATATTTTCCCGACGAAGATGCATGGTGAAAGTATGTTCCAGTGTCGGAACACTATTTGTGTGGAGACAATAATTGTGGGTGCACAATTGTGAGTGGGTGTTTCGAGTTTGTGTAACAGTCATACGCGAGAATTGTCTAAAGCAGCTTTCCTCAATGAATAATGATAAGGATTAGGTAACATGATGTTTAGATTTGATCCCAGCCAAAATGCCGTCCTTCTTTCCACATCTAACTGGTGCGTTGCTCACCAGTCATTGAGCTCTCAATTGAAACTGAAAAACTACTTTCATGATGGAAAATAATGGCAAGAAAATTTATTGACTGGTGCTAGTGACTTTATTGCCTCTTACATTCTCTCCATTTTAGTAGAGGTAGGACCATTACATACCAATTAAAGTTCGTGTGCAGCGAGGATATTACACCACCGCAAGGATGCGATCAGATTCCAAAGCTCAACAGATCCTAGAAAACCATTCTATATCGAAAGACAAGGCCAAGTTTGTCCCCGTCGCAGATATTGCTGTGGGCGGCGCCTTCGACGAAGTTTTCAAACAGGAGAAGACTGGCTTTGACAACATCGTTCACACAGCATCACCAGTCAACTTTAGTGCCACGGATTTCCAGAATGATCTTATCGATCCAGCTGTTCGCGAGTAGGTCTGGAGTGCCCGTTCCCAGACGGGTCAACTGACAATTAGAAGAACCACATGCCTTTTGACTTGTGCACATAAACTCGGAGGTCCGCAGTTGAAACGCTTTGTGCTCCTTGGTAGCGCAGTAGCTGTTCTGGACTCCTCGCAGAACACAAGCTGCGCAGGGAAACCTTACACAGAGGAAGACTGGAACCCGGTGGGCCGAACAGAATGGCGGGCAATGAGAACTTGCGTGCTGACAAGTGCCAAGGTCACAGCTGCGTCAGCAATTGAGTCCAAAAGCGCGGTCTTGGGATACAACGCATCAAAGAAGCTGGCGGAGCGGGCCGCATGGGATTTCCTCGCCGGAAAGAGACCCGCCTTCGACCTTACGGTTATTAATCCAGATATCATCAATGGACCAATGCTCCAACCTATCAAAGGGCCAGAAAATGTGAATAAGAGGAACAGTTTCGCGGTCTATGATTTCCTGAATGGAAAATACAAGCAGATCGAAGGCTTATATTTCCCCTTCTATTATTTCGCATGTCCCCTCATGCCCAATCCATTTTCTCTCCAAATCGCTCAACCAAAACTAACTAAATCATTGGCCAGGTCGACGTCCGCGACGTCGCCCTCGCATATATCCTCTCGCTCTTGAATCCCGCAGCCTCAAACCAGCGTATTCTGCTAGTATCCGCCCACATCACGCCGCGGCTCATGATTAACATCATTCGGAAGCGCAGGGCGCATCATGGAGGGCAATCCTGAACAGGTGCGCCTCGAAGGCGTCAAGCCTACGGGGTGGGATGCGAGCAAGAGCCAGGAAGTCTTTGGGGGAGGATTGGCATTATACGGATTTTGAAACTAGTGTGGTTGATACAGTACAGTGCCTCTTGAAGCTGGAGAAGGGGTGGGGGAAATAGCTGTTAGGCGGCGCCGAAGTTTCAGGTTGCTCATTGCGCTGCAATTTGTATGCCGTGTGCTTAAGAGATCTTCCATGTCGATGACCCATCTCTTTATCAAGTTCGTGACAATTCTTACCCCGCTTTCAATTTTCCACTGATGCAAACTCCGGCCCTCGACCTATGTTGCACAGTCTCAGTCAGCAATTTTTAGTCATGACACATATTTGCAGATGTTGATAAGTTGGTGGATCTGGCATGCTGCTATTAGCGAATTTTGGGGTTTCGCCCAGACACCTAAATGACCACGTTGCTTTCACCGGGATGATGAGAGTAGGCAAGTCAATCGGGTAGGATAATACTCGCAGCAACTTGAAGTCAACATTCCAGTTCAATGTAGCTGAACGGCTTACTGCGTATAAAACTGACTCCTGAATCACCGAAGTAAATAGTAGATGGACAAAGTCCTCTTAGAGATGAATCTTTTGACACTTAGCTCCAATTATAACGAAGGGGATAAGTCTTTCCTTTAGCCTCAGGTGCCTTCGAAGAGCTTGGCTCGGAAAAGTTTGTTGTTTATTATTTCATGTCTACATACATAGCGATAATCGACAAGGCTCGCGGGGCTAGAGACCCAACATGGGGCTAGAAGGCTTAATTTAAGAGCTAAATATTATTCTTATTGCTTCCTTATCTACGCTTTGAAGGCATAGTAAGTATGGTTGCAATGCGAGCGGGGCTTTTTCTAAATATGGAGTCTAGTAACCTTATCGCCCATGATTCCCAACCTCATGCGTGGGGGCAAAGCAGATATAAAGTCCCGTGAAACTTGGGCTGCAATTGCCGAGTCTTACAGTATAAGAGTATCTTATCGACGGGAAATTTTTGGTTCCTGCGTCAGGATGTTTCCTGGATTAGTAGCTAGACTCTTCTCCTACAAGGCTGCTCAGGGCTTGACGAAGTCCGCGTGAAGTTTGTGTCCTGGTCTCTAAACCTTAAGCAAAGAATTTGGCTATATCAACTGATTATTGCATCTAGATCCTAGTCTTAATACAATCCTCTTCCGTCCAGAAAAAGCAGCAAAGCTGCGTTTTCGGGCTATGATCAAGTATACCCAAGGTGTACAACAACTACTAACACTCCTTTCAGTGGACATAAGCGAATCCTACATTTTCTTATCTTTGGCAAATTGCGAGGATCGTGTGAGGATACAGTCCCAGCGCACGATTGAAGGATTTCGCTTCTCTAGTAATATAATCTGGAGCCGCACTTTTCAAAACTGTTGCAGAACGGTCGGGAACTTGTAATTCAACCATCTAATTTGTCTATTTAACTTATTGGCCGCTAATCCTTGCAGTAAACGGCGCAGGTGCATACACCTGGATCAGTGATTCCGGTGATTGGTGGGAGCTTCCGTCACCTAACCCAAAACGTAAGTGACTTGCTGCCGCTGAATCCACGTTTTGCAGTAAAAGTCAAGGCGTCCGTCTCGGATTAAGCCAATCACATTTTAGAGAGTAGTCCTAACCGGGGCTGTGTTTAGGACCGCCCCTATACTGATTCCACCACCGATAATCTCATCCATTAGACAAATGGTTATGCTTGTCTTATCACGGATCTTGTGGTGACGCTCGTCATCTTTACGTATTTTTGGGGTCTCTACAATCCTTTGAACGAGATCCGTGTAACAGTGAAACATGGCCAGATACTTGAGGCACCTACAATGACCTCAAGTTGATATGATAAGATGCCTAAGGCTGGGAATTTTTGCTTTGTTACACCCGCAGCCTTCTCTAAATGACTTTATCTCAACTTCTCCTGCTTTTGTTTTTTCTCCTTTACGTTCTTCGCTGAATCGCTTTCTTTGATTCCTATTCTTTCTTCTTCTGTTCCTTCCCTTCCCTGTCTCCTCTTCTACCCCTTCTTCTCCCTGATTCATATAAATTTTAAATCCACAGTTCGTAGATTACTTTATATTCTCAAGTCAATGCTAAAAGCTTTGGTAATACGAAACATAATATCGAATTGATCAAAGAATGTCAATCACAACTGTCTTACCTCCGAGCTCAACACCAGCTGATTGATTTGGGTGTTTTGGACCACCACTCAATGTCGACAGCGGTGTTGCAACAGCTTGGCCAGTAAGCGGTCACGGCCCGTGCGGAAATGATGTTGTGGAGAGTTGCTGCGTCTTTGGCGACCAGTGTCTGTCCAACGGCGTCTGTCAGATTCTGCCTATCGAGAATAGCGGACAGAACGTCTCCTATTACGGGGCGTACTGCACCGATCCGACATTTACCTCGCCGGAATGCACTTCAAACTGTGATTAGTATTGGACATAGCTGAGAATCTGACCAATGCCATAGTTCACTTGTAGCTGATAGGAAATAGCGGTGGAGTACCTGGCCTATTGCGGGTACAGCGATATCTGGCAGTGTGGAAATGCTGATCGCGGGAATCCACTTACTTGCAACCTCTCCGATGCGACTGTATCAGAATCCTCGACATTCTTCATGATTGAACCGAGCAAGCTTTCCAAGGGTCTAATACTGTCGTCAACAGAGCCTTCAACAACTCAAGCACAATATATTCCAACTCAATGGGGAGTACCAACAGCTCAGTCTAGTTCCTCCTCGACATCACTCATGATTGGCTCGAGTTCCTCTCCAATTTCCAGTTCTTCGTCCAGCATTACCGCCAATAACCCTTCAAGCACGAGCATTTCCCCGTTTCCGTCTTTGGCAGCTGCCAGCAATAATAACGGATTTAGTCGTTCTGATAAAATTGCAGTAAGCATAGGTTTAGGTATTGGTATTCCAAGTTTTATTGTAGCCTGTGTGAGCGCATACTTTGGGTATCTGCTTCCTAGGTGAAGGAACGCCAAAAATTGGGCTAGGGTCCATAATTGATATTGTAGACGAAGCTATATGTCTTGTGCGATATGGGGTTCGGGCATTGTAGTATGATACGAATCTAGGGATAGGAGGTACGGGTGCCGCTGTATTTCCGATAGTGAGGCTAGGGAGCTCAGAGGTGAGAGGAAAGTCCTTGTTAAGTATATGAAAAAGAGCTTCTTAAAAGTGCTATTTGTAACGTTTGCTATAACCTTCCGGAGCATGTTATCCGCACCCTGCACATTCTTGTGAGAGGCATCAAACTTGATGCATAATCTCCTCGCTCGCGATATCACCCAGTTTTACAAATAATAAAGGATTCTACCAATGTTTTGGAATATCGGATGACAAGTTCACGGTCTGCTGACTAGTCTGCCCGGGTTGTCTAAAAGTACCCTCAAGGTTGGTTACAGCCTCAGTATAATCAGCAGTATATTTTTACGGCTACTACAACATAGCATCCTTTAAAGAACCAGTGCCATTGAATTAACTTACGTTATAAATCTTGAAAGAGACCCTTAGATTGAGTAAGGCATCTTAGTCTCAAATACCACAGATATTCAAGAGAGCGTACTGTTCCACTATTTCCGGCATACGGCAATTGAAGCGGTATGGAAGTCAATCTTCTCATTGAACTACCGAACTGAAACTACTCCATAAGAAACGAACCATTCCAGACTAACCTAAACCAACCTAGACAAACCACACCAAACGCCCCAAACAAGGTGATTCAATCTCAGCATTGTGCATTTCTCTTTAACCCCTTAGAATCAAGGCCCAAACCCTCCCTTAGCCAACGGACTCCCTACCTTAGGAGCCCATTGCAAGCTCTTCCTCCTCGCCAACAACAGCCTTTGCATCAACTCTCCACTTCCAGTCGCACTCTCACTAACATTCCCATCCACAACACCAGATTGGAGGCCGTCCGTCCCTTCAACCCCTCCAAGGCCTGCCTTAGGCGGACAAGTCCTCTGCACCAGCTCCTCCCTGCGCAAGAAATACGGCGTTGCGCCCCCACCCGGAGTGGCACTATCAAGAACATGCTCCGCATACGCACTGATAACTTCAGGCGCTGGAGTGGCCGGTACAGGACTGAGCATTAGGCCAGCAGCGTCGTCGTCGCTGGCGTCGCCGTCGGAAGAGGGACTACGAACCCAGAGGGTGCTCTTGCGGCGCGCACTTCTAGAGCTCGTTCCAGGGGTATCAGGGAGATCAAGGAACTCTTTGGTCGGGGAGATGGCGTAGCTGGCGCTTACGCTGCGGGGAGTTCCGCTGGAGTTGGGGAGGAGAGATAGAGTCCCATTAAGATTTTGGATACTTCGTGGTTCCATGGATTTGCGGCGGCGGTGGCCGCCTCGAGGGACGAGGGCCGTGTCAATGGTGTAAGGTGATTCGGGAAGCCATGCTTGTTGGCGTTCGCAGCTGGATGTGAGGTCAGTCACAGATTTGTGCACAGAATTAGAAATGCCGGTCGAACAAATAATAAATATGACTTACTCAAGGACCCAGCCGACGCCCACGCAGAGCACGACACCCTTACTCTCCTTGACTTTCTCTAAGGTCCTCTTTCCGCCATCTTTGAAAACTACATGTGTGATCCCAATCTTGCTGCCAACCCCGTTTGTAGCTTGGTCTATACTACCGGTCTCGGGGCTAGTAATACTGTTTGGGTTCCAACTCCAACTCTTCACACATCTCGCTCCCATCTGACTCAACAAATCTACGAATACTGCAGATGCATCTGCACCCTCAGTAGTGTGGACATCGACAAAGACCACGGCTCCTTTCAGAACCTGATCATGGAGATCTCTTTGAGGTGTGCGGATTGGTGTTCCAGCAGTAGACCAGTTATTTGATCGAGCAGGAGTAAGGATGCCGCCCTGTTCGAAGGATGGGAGCTTGGGGACGGCAAATGAAGGAGGTAGAGGGGCCTGCCTATGTGCCTGCATTCGTGATGCACTCGCACTATGTTTGGCTACTTTCAACGGCGATTCTGCAGCCGCAGGTTTAAGGGGAACCTTGGAGACAGTGTGGAACACTCTTTGCCTCTCTCCAAATATCCTAACAGGGGTGAATACTAGTGGTGAATTAATTGGTGCGGAGTTGGACAATTGATGTTGTACGTCAAATGCCAGCAAAGCTGGATCAATAGGTACTAGATTAGAATCGGCGGGCGCTGCATTCTCATCCCCGTATTCCTGGCTAGCTTCTGACACGGCTCTCGTATCACCACGCATTGATTTATTGAGTATGTCAACTGATTCTGCGACATCTTCAGCACTTTCCACAACAATGAGAGACATCTCATCAGCTTCAACTGCCAAGGCAAGATCCTCTTCATCTAGCGTTTGGGGGGCAAAGGATAATGCGTCTATTCCGTCATTGGTTTTTGCAGACAGAGCATCAAGAACGTCATCAGAAGCTGAACCTTCGGCGAGGTTTTCGGAAGTCATAGCATCCTCGAAGAATGTGCTTTTCGTAGGACTAGGTTGGATAACTGTCTCGATATCTGGGCGAACGCCTTGGTCAAATTCAGAAGTTATGGGACTTCTATTTTTTTCTTCGTCAGATGACGGAGATGAACTTTCTGCAGTTGCAGACATCCAGTTACTCAGTTGGCGCGACAGGGGGATGAATCCGCTCTGATCTTTCCGAGACTTGACAGAATGACAACGAGCAATATTGTGCTGATATCCCGTACCAGATCTGTAAACCACTGCGGTTTTAGGCGTCTTGTGGACTGGGAACGCCGGGGTTGGTGTAGCTGGTGAAGCAAAATCCTTGCAAGAGTTATTGAACGCGTTGAGAGGAGCTGGGGAATATTTTGGAGACCCAGAAGCAAGCTCATCTTCGGAGTCAGAATCTTGGAATGGATCTTCATCTCGGAGGCTGAAGTCACCAATGCTGTGCCTTGATGGTGAGTTGGTCGGAGTGGTGCTTCGGGGGTCTTCCACAACCATGTCAATATCCTGAGGCTCAGAATCTATGATCATCGCGTCACCATTAATTGGATCAATGGATGATACATCTTCCTCTTGAATGATAATGTTGCTAGGAGCTGTATCCATGCTAGCAGTGGTCCCATGCATAATAGGGTCGACTTCGCGAGGTAGAATAGAAGATAGTCTACCTGGGAATGGCCTAATTGCCGTAGCATTCAGATTTGAGTCGATAGATGGTATTTCTTCAGATGCTTGTTTTGAAGGACTACCAAGTAAAGAGCGGCGTGGAGGATTGATACTCTTGGTCGCAGTCCTTGGGGTGGCTCCGAACCTGGACACAGTGAATTTTGGGGTTGCGTCCATTGGAGGTCTAAGTCTGCCAGGAGAACCTAAGCTGGAAACTTTCGCGGGTGACTGCGGGCGCTTGGCAGGAGACTGAAGTAAAGATGCCTTGAAAGGGGAGGTTGCAGGCTTCGATTGCTGGATGGAAGATTTGAATGGCGACTTCAATATCGAGTCCCCAAGATTGAATTTCTTTGGGGATGTCTTAAGAGAATCTTTGTAAGGTGATGGTGGTGGTCGGCGGGCAGGGCTCCCCATCAGTGATGCTCCAAAGTCTTGTGCCATTGCGCGATTCACGGTGATTGAGGTAGTGAATTCCAACTTCTTAGCGGTGCCAAAGATGGTTCCAGGCGATTTTGCCGGGCTCTTCGTCAGAAGTTTCATGGGCGTCTTCTCCATAGTGGCTAATTCATCTTCGGAGACATTGTCTCTAGCAGTAGCCACCTGAGTTGCCTTCTTCGGAGTCAAAGGCAATTTGTCCCTGCCTGAAGCCATCTTAGCTCGGCCTCGGATGGTACGAGTGCTGACGGCGGGCTTTCTGACTGGCTTTGCTCTCAGGCCTGTGCCACTGTCGGCCTCTTTGCTCTTACCCTTCGCAACCATTTCTGGAATGATGTTCTCTTTGTCTTGCTCCTGCGGCTCCTCAAACTTGACAATCTTTTTCGAAACAGTGGCGGCTTTGGAAATGGTGGCAGGACGCCCACGGGTTTTCTTTACTGGTTCGGGGACGATTTCAGCCAGAAGCTCTTCAGCGACCACCGCTTTCTTCGGTCGGCCGCGAACAGATCTCGTTAGCTCAATCGGTTCCGATCCTTCCACTGAAGGCTCTTTAATTACTTCTACTTTCTTTTGTCGGTTACGAGTAGATTTTGTCGGCTCAACTTGCTGAACTTCTTCCATCGAAGGCCCCTCTGTGACATCTGCTTTCCTTGATCGTCCACGAGTAGTCTTGACCGGCTCAACCAATGTAGCTTCTTCCGATTGAGGCTCTTCTGGAGCTTCTACTTTCCTTGCTCGGGCTCGCGTTGCTTTAAGCGCTTCAACAGGTGGTGCTTCCTCAACGGATCTCTTTGGTCGACCACGAGTCAATTTGGTAGGTGGAGGCGCAGGCACAGAGGCTTCCTCATCTGGAATTGCTTCGACCTCAGGTTCGGTCTGAATAGCCTTCTTGCGCCCTCGAATCGCTTTTGGTTTAATAGCTTCCTCCTCCATTAGTTCGTTATTGGTTGTGTCTTTGTTATTAGTTTCCTCCACTGTGTCGTCATTTCTTGTCTTTCTTTTGCTTACAACTGGGGCTATGTTTCGCGTGGATTTCGCTCTTGCTGCGGCAGTGGCGATCTTGACTTCCGATTCTGCAGTCTTGGTTTTCGCTGTTGCCTTTGAGCGGGTGACCCGCTTTGGTGGAGTTACGTCGTCCATGATGCTTAATTCGATCGGATCTTATAAGAATTGTTGGCGGATTACATTGATTGAATTGATGTTGCGATATGTAAGGAAGCCGTAAACAGGCGAACTGTTGTTGATACTTATGGTTTGGTTGATCGTGGGACGCTTTTGTTGGCCAACAAGCGGTTACCACAGCGACAGCCGCAAGTAGCATTCACGTGACCCCAATTCGATGTTGCATTTATTGTATTTGGATGCCTGAGGATAGTAATTGCTGTAGGCAAACACCCTGGGTTGCTGGCAGGGCCATTTAGTGAGTCACTTACAGTGAATCATTATAGGCTGCTGAAGCCTAACCCCTAGGGTAATTAAGCACTATAAATATAGCGTACGTATCACTATAGATAGGGTAATTGGATCAACTTTTTCACTGAGCCCCTGAAGACTATATCACTACACATGGCTGCCTGAGTTTATGCCTAAACGGCCCCCACCCGTAGCCTGGAACTACAGCATTATTGCAAGCATACTTTAAATAAGTGCCTATCTTAGTAGGCCAATTGCAAACTGCTCAAGAGATACCTTGTACCTGCTGCGACTTAAAACTGTTAGGTAAATTCATCATAATTAATGTTATATCCTATTTATACAGCAGCCCATAACGCCCAATTCTATTCCATGAGCTCCTGATGCCTTGCAGAATATCATTACCCTTATGCACGTATTCGAATAAACGAAGAATCTCCTGGTCATCCCGCGTAACCACATATTGATAATTTAGATAAAGAAGAATATGCATACGACGACCGCCGGAAATAAACACATGGAACCAACCCTTGCAATCGCTGCACTAGAGCTACTTGCCATTGCAACTTCTCCGATAATATATTCAGGAGTATAATTTCCACTTGGCATTGTTGAATTCGTTGTCCCGTTCCAGCAATATCTTGAAAAGCAAGTTGTACATGAGCTTGGAACACTTGTTCCAGTCTTGTAGAAGCTACGACTGAGGACTGCGCAAGCAACACAAATCGACCATTGGCTATCTAGTGTACCATTGCCCAAAGTTGCGGCGTCGTAACCATTCTCAATGATGAGGTTGCGTTGTGTATTATTGTACGCATCATCGAATGTTGAGACGTTCGATTGAGTAATGTAAGGTCCATTGGGCATGTAAACAATGAGAGGAGCTAGACTCATAGTATTCGAAGCATTGCAGCCGAAAAAGGTTGGATGGGAGTTCAGACCTAGGTTGACGAATGTATTTTGGTCAGGAATTGAAGGGAATGCTGTGCTATTCTCAATAGATGTATTCAGCGAACGTTCGTAAGTCGCAACAAGGGAAGTGCCATTAGGCCACCCAGTAGTCGTGTCTGCAGAGCTATCCACTGCAAAGATCACATCAACGTAGCGGTTTGATTGGATGAGAGGGTATAGAGGAAGATTCTGAAGGTCTTCGCCACCATCCACGAGCGTCAGAAATGTCGATTTGGCTTGTTGATTGGTGGCGTTGTTGTAGTAGTAGAATGGGTTGGGGCCATATTGAGCAGTATCATCGTTGCCTGAACCCAGAGTTTGCGCGATGTCAGTGAGAACCGTGCTGAAGAATAACGGGAGACTGCTGGTGTTGTAGTATAGAAGAAATTGATTGAACAGCGAAGAGGAGGTACCCATAATATAACCAGCATTGTCGAAGCCGCGGATACAGTATTGGCCTGCAGGAACAGTTCCAGCCGAGAAGTTTGAGCCAAGATATTCAAGCGGCGCAAACGCGTACATGGTGGGATCCCATGATCCAAGCTCAAATGGGTTAACCTCATATACAGTAGAGTTCAGCGATACAAGTGTCGTCCCAGGTATTCGGCTGTCCGCAACCAAAACTGGGAAAGGTGTGTCGCCATTTACAAAGCTTTCATCAAGGGCAATAGATGACCAAGTGTATGCTGGACCACCGTCAGTGGCGTTGATGAGCTGATATGAAAGGGCACGTCCCCAATAATCAGTGATGGAGGTATCGAAGCCCGCGTTGGCCTTTGCGCTAACTTCGCTCAAAATATTAGAGTAATAGTCAGTCGTATTGAGTATCGATAAACCACTGGAAGCTGGTCCTTGGAAAATCGAATTGCCAAATTGCCAAACTGAAGAGCCACTACTCCCATCACGGAGCTGAACAACTGAGCTGAAATTGTTTATGTATATTGATCCAACAAGCCAGCTACCTCCAGAGAGGCCAGCTAGATATGTGGTTGCCTGAAGTAGTCCGCCTATTTGGCCCGAACCAGTTGAGTTCGTTGTTCGATTGTCCGCTGCAGCAATGAAACCTGCCCCATTCATTAATGCCCGGTAACCACCGCCTGATATCGCAATACCAATATTTGGCAAAGTACTGGCATTATTGGCAATACCTGAGATGTAAGAAGAAGCGTCGAAGCCCGGGATATTTGCTCGCGTAAGGAGAGAGATCATTGGAAGCACAGTCTTGTTTCTCCGAACTAGGAGCCATGATATTTCGTTCGCTGATAAGGTCGAGGCCGAGCGAATGGTTGGGCGGTTGGAGGGGCAATCAACCTGGCCTGGAGTATAGCCACCTGTTGGAGAATTTGGTGTTGCTCGGCGGAAGGTTGACAACCCAGCCGATACACCAAGCGCTGCATACTCCTCGACTAAAGGATCACGGGGAACAACGACAGCGCCGGCTCGAACGTGAGGTCAGTGACTGCATCTTAAATGGTGAAGAGGAGTACATACTAATGAAGTAATCAAGGCATACTACGGAAATAAGAAAGTATAGAGTCCTCATGTTCCAAGAGAAGATTTAGAGTGAGGAAAGGCTCGTTTCTTTAAGAAGACGGACAGAATAATGCTTATGAAGGCGAATACTTCCTGAGGTCACGTCTTGGAGGCGGCAAGAATAAAAAGAACTCGCGACTAATGGCGTAGATCAACAGGCAAAGGGCTGGAACACACGACTAAATGCCAAGAAAGGATGAGAGAGATAACTTATTTGCACTGCATCGCTGCAGTAGATAAGTTATATGAAAAGTAGACATGAGAAAGGTCAGATCTACTTTACCTTGTCACAATTCGGGTTTGAACAATCAGCTAGTCGAGTTGCAGGTTGGTGTGGCTGATCGCTCCCTCGGTCCAACTCCACTCTGTAGAGTAGCGGAGCGAAGTAGTTTCTGGTTAACATACACACCACCTTTCGACCACTTTGAGTCCCTGCTGGGCAGGCCTGGCATGTTTTGACGCAATGTTATGGGTCCGGGGCTGTGTCGAGTAGGATGGTGAGGACCCACTTTATGCGTCGGGCTACGAAAGACAAGCCCATCAAGAAAAGGCCCCGGTGTGCCGATCTCCACAAAGGCTTCCCCTGCAGTGACGTCGATAGCCGACATGACAGGAGAACGAATCACGAAGATGTGAAAATAGCCTCAGCGTGATATGCTCGCTGATTTTAGATCTTGTCACATTCCGAAGCTGCTGTAAAAATTTGGACTACAGACTTGTCGACTGTGGGATTAGTGTGACGCATATAAGAAGTCGAAGATTCAATTTCGGAACACAATGCAAGCACGTGACAACAAACGTGTGCAGTAGAAGATAGAAATACATTAAGAAACAATCTATAGACTATGATATATTGGCCAGCGTGGCTCAGTCGAGATGAGTACTTCGTCCCAGAACTCCATAGCTATGCAAACAGACCTTTATACCCACAGAATACCATTATTATACAATGCCTTACTAATCTATGGTGAAATGATACGTCTCCTGCTGCTCTCGCGTCATCCGACTTGGACTCTTCACTAGCAGGTCTTCACCTTTCCCGCTTTTCGGAAACGCGATAACGTCTCTAACTGAATCTACTCCAAGCAACACAGCAATAAGTCTATCAAGGCCAAGAGCAATTCCTGCATGTGGCGGACAGCCAGCACGTAAAACCTTAAAAAGATGAGAGAAATCTTTTAGCCGCTCGTCGTTCATCTGCCCCGTTTATTAGCTGTGGACCACCTTTTAGCGATTATTGCAAAACTTACCTTGAGTACTTCTCTCATCACAAATTGTTGCATCTCGGAATTGTGGATTCTTCTGCTTCCTCCCCCAAGCTCCACACCATTGAAAACAAGATCATAATGGTCTGCAATGGCTTCAAGAGGATTCGTGATAAGAAGGTCGACATCCGCTGCCGTTTTCGGTGCCGTGAATGGATGATGGGTGGCAGAAAATCCAGCGCTTCCGCCTTGTCCAGGATCGGTCTCGTTGTTGGGAGTAAACAGCGGAAAGTCCGTGACCCACAGAAAGTAATCTTCTTCATCCTGGGTAATGAGACCTTTAGATATAGCAGCCTTATGTATTGCAGTTCGCAATCGTCCTAAAGCTGTGGAGCCTCCTGAAAGTCGACCACGGGGCCGGGCCTGTATGATGATGAGATCGCCTTCATCAAATGGTTCAACATTAGAGGTATTGAATGCTGAATCGGAGGCAGATGATTTGGGTCTGGAGATAGAGGACTCAGGTTCGGCTGCAGAACACTCATGTCTAATCTTGCTTGATGTATTCGAACTCACATAAAGCGCTTTCAAAGCCTCGGCACCTTCATACCCAAAGGCTTGCAACCCGTCTAGGGGCTGACGAGGATCATAAACGAAAACCCCGGGAGCACCATCCGGATTCTGCTGGAAGGAGACCCCTTCCGGTGAGCCCATAAATTCTTGAACAAAAGAACGAGTTGCAGATGGATCACGGTCAAGTTGTAATCTCCAGCACTCAACGACTGGGTCTGGCAGTGGAGAAAGCATCGCAACCAAACCTCTAGGCATGATCTTATCTATTTGATGAATCTAAAATCTGTCAGTCTTAATTTGTTAGCGGTAAGCTTGAAGGTAACCCACCTCATCCGGGATTCGAAGGTCTGGCTTATCCGAACCGTGTTTGTGCATGGCTTCATGATAAGTCATTCGAGGAAAGGGTCGTTTCGGCATACGTATGGCGAGCTTTTGGTTCGCGTCATTTCCACTTAGGCCGTCAACAAGACTATGGATGAAGCACTCTATTCTAGTCATCACTTTCTCCCCATCACCGAAAGCCATTTCTAGGTCCACCTTGACGGATTTCAGCATCATAATAAACTTAAAGAACTGGGTAAAGCAAACCTGTGTGAATTCCGGCTGTCGGTCTGCCCGAAGATCTTCGTCTCGAAAGCACTTTGCAATCTGGAAGTATTTATAGATACCGCTGGCCATCAAAATTTGCTTGTACTGTTGAGGACTTTGTGGTAAGGCATAGGCATATCCAGGCCTTCTGGTCGGAACGAGGAACTCTCTCGCACCTTCTGGAGTAGATTTAAACAAAATTGGCGTCTCAATTTCTTGAAAGTCTTGTAATGCGGTCCTACACTGCCTCAAAACCGAATCTCTAAACCTGAGCCTCTTTCTCAAATCCAGGTCAAATCTCAACTGTAGATGACGATTTTCTGGTCCAAACTGGACATCATCGCTGACGATTATGTCTTCAGGGAAGGCAGCAAGGCAGGTTATGTCTTGCAGAACAAGCTCAAGATTTTCCGTCGAATGCAGCTTAGCATCCCGCATCATGGCATTCTTCCGACTAGGTTGACGCTTCCGCTCGAGTACACCAGAAATAGAGACTGCACTATGAGGTCTAGTTTTCTTCAGATTCTTGTGTACATCCTCACTGGTTGCTGCACTTCCGGATACCGGGCCATCCTCCACTCGAGAAACCACCTGAATACCGGAGCCATGTTCTTGGGCCAGAGCCAATTGCACAAAGGATAGTTTTTCAGAGAGGTCTTTTCGCTTCCCAAGAAAGCCGTGAAGAGTGATATGTTTCCCTATGTATTCTTTGTTCCTATCCGGGAAACTAAAATCGTATGTCGCAGGGAACGGACTGGTAAGGACTATGGAGCGACGTGTCTGCGTTAACACATTATTGACCTTAGGAAAACAATCACTGAGGTACTTACAAGAGTTTTTATACTCCGACAGAAAGTCATGTCTAGAGTCGTTGCAAGCAGCAGCTAGGAGACCAGCGGACTTGATGGAGAATTGCCGCGCCGGAATAGGATTGCCAGGGACGTTCTGCCCTTCATAAATACTTATTAGAGGTTTCCTCTGAGTATATGATGAAGCTCTTATCGGATACCGTCGAGCGCAAACGCGCCAGAACATGTCTCGCAAGTGTCTTTGGAGTCCATTACTAAGAAAGTGCAAGGTCAATTATCTCAGGTCCAAGCTGTCCCAACTTGGTTAGACTGGACGGAAGTTGCCATCGGCTTTGCAGATTTATTCACGACTCAAAGCTTCTATTTCCTTCTTTATGACCTTCCAGTTTAAACAATGTAAGTGCTAATAGGAATAGTCTAATTCTTATTTCTCTATGCTAATATGTTTCTCAATAGATGATGAAAGCCAGCGTGTACTATATGAAATCAATTCCTCCTCTTCGAACTTCCGAACTCTCCCTTTACTGGGCTCAAGTGGTTTGGTTGTGAGAAGAGGATAGAAGTGTGAAATAGGCGTTCGACACATTATACCTTGTTAAAGAACGGACGCGATGAAGGCATCTCTGATCCTAAAAAACTGGAAGGTTCTTTCATTGAGTTTGAGCCTGATGGACCGTGGTTCTCATTACTACGGATCTGCTTGGAGACTTACGTAGGCTGTACATGATTGATCAGCACCTTATAAGTTTATATATCACTGCGTAAAACCTATGCCATTACAAATGGAGGGGCAATTTCGGGTTCATGTAGTCCGCTTGTGAGATGTTAACAGTGGTCTATAGACGGTACAGATGGTAAGAAGAGTGCTTAGGTAGAGAGAATGACATGTAACCCAAAATGAAGGCCCGTTTTGCATAAAGCTATTAAACAGATTCTGTGTAGGGTAGTATCTAGATTACAAAACACGCATACATAGGAGGATGTGGAGGGGTATCGGCAGTATCATCATGGTGGCTGTAGTTCATGATTCGCCAATCTAATCAGACTCCGACCCTGTTGTCGTCGGGTGGCTGAATGACGCTGCATGGCATTCTTTTAGACAACATTCACCTCTCGAAAGACGCCTCTTCTGTGTTCCTCTAGATGATTATCGACGCAGCTCAGCGAATGTATCGCAGTATCTAAAATCATGTATCGATAGCGCTGCAAAGCATAGCATAACTTTATCTTAGCCAAAGCTCCACTGCATCCGGACTCTATTCGATTCGGCCAGCTACTATTGTTGAGCAAACGACGCAGCGTCTAAGGAGACTGTTAACTCATATACATTACTACATTTTTTGCAGCACCGTGCAAGCTTCTACACTTTGGTCGCCTGTCTGGTAGTTCGTGATCTTTCTGCAGAGGCTATCATTGTGCCACTTAGCAGGCCGTGCGGCTGGAGCGGTACTGAACAGAGCTCGACATGGCTAGCTCTTTCGAGAAATCAGTGAAAGGTGCTACGAAGATCAAGGTAAGCCAAAGACATGGTATACTATTTTCACACCTTTTGTTAACATCTCTCCTTCCAGGCCGCTCCTCCGAAAACGAAATACATAGAGCACATCCTTATAGCAACTCATTCGGGCGAGTACGGTGTCGCGGAGGTGTTCCGATCATTGCAGAACCGTCTACGAGACTCAACATGGACAGTAGTGTTCAAAAGTCTCATCACCGTGCACCTGATGATAAGAGAGGGTTCCCCAGATGTTACGTTAGATTTTCTTGCCAGTCATAGGAATATGCTTGCAATTAGCAGCTTTACTGATGGTACGTTTTCAGTTTGTGATCTCTTACGAACGATTGACATGTGGCTTAGCCTTTACAGGCAATGCTATGGAGACCGTGCTAACAAAGCATGGCAAAGTTCAAACCCAGGGCCGAAACATTCGTCACTACGCAAATTATCTGTCTGAACGAGCCAAGGCGTATCGGGATACTAAGTGCGACTTCGTACGAGGGGCAGAGCACCGGCTGGAAAAGTTATCTGTTGAGAAGGGGTTACTCCGAGAAACGGAAATTGTGCAACACCAGATCAATTCCTTGCTGAAGTGTGACGTGGGTAGCAGTATTTACAAGAGTATGGGTTGATGCTGACATACCCTAGGTTTTGGATAATGAGCCAGAAAATGAGATCACAATCACAGTATTCCGAATGCTTGTTCTTGACTTATTGGCCATGTTTCACGTAGTCAATCAGGCAATGATAAATATTTTAGGTATGGTCCACTAGGTATTGCTGGACTTAAGTTGACGGAGTTGCAGGCCACTTCTTCGAGATGTCGCGGTCAGATGCAGAAAGAGCTCTTGGAATTTATCTTGACTTTACCAAACAAACAGAATCTGTTGTCTCGTATTTGAGCACCGCTCGACAATACCAGCACCAGACGAGAGTCGAGGTTCCAAAACTGAAACATGCACCGACCAATCTTGGCAAGCAGCTTGAGGACTATTTAGCCGAACCTGATTTTGAGATTAATAGGCGGCAATATCTTGCCGAGCAGGAGGCCAAGAAAGGCAAGGGCGCCAGCAATGGCATCAGCAAGCCAGCAACGACCAATTCTAAAAGTGAAAGCGAGTCTCGTGCCGCTGCTGGTAGAAGCTTTCCTGAGCCTTCTTCTTCCTCTCAACCATCTTCTGTCAAGCCTGCACCACAGGCAAAAGGCCCGGATCCTGATCTAATCGACTTCTTCGATTCTATTGAGCAAAATCAACAGCCTATGGCAATACAAGCTGTGCCCCAAAACCAGCAGGTTAATATGCAGAATTACGGCGGCGCACCGCCGTTTCAGATACCACAGCAGCAACAATTTCAGCAGAATGGATTTGGAGCTAGCCCAACGGTCTACCAAGGGAGTACACCATTCATGCAGCAACAGTCTCCTCAGACTCAAGGAATTCAAAGTCAACAAGCGGGGCCGCTGCAGCCTAACTTTACAGGTGCTGGCTTTGGTGGATACACTCCTCAGCCTTCCTTTTCACCGACTTCTCTTTCACCCATACCTCAGGATAATGCTGCTAATTTCTCGGGTCAAAATGTACAGCCATTTGGTAATATGACTACCGGCCAACCTCAGTCAAATCCATTCCGACAATCAATGATGGCAGCGAGTCAAACAGGCTTGTCGGTGCCGTCGTTCCCAGCTTCTCCACCAACAACATCTCCAATCGCACCACAAAACACAAACCCTTTCAAAGCTATGTCGGTGCAAAATCAACAAGCATTGTCAAACCCCCCTGAACAACAATTCCAGCAGGCATCATTTGCTGGTAATCCATTGCAGCCCGCTTCAGCCGGTACAAATCCGTTTGCAAGGAATCTGAGCACACCCACAACACAGAATCCTCCAGCGGCCGGTACGCTCATGTCACAACAGACTGGGAGCACAAATCCATTCAGGCAGTCCCAGTTTGTTAACACGGCTACAGGGACAGGCTGGCAACACAACCAGCTACCTATCGGTGGAGGGCTAGACCACCTCGACACGGTGCCAGTGTTTCCTAGGCCAGCTCAGCAGCAGCCTTGGCAGCAATAAAGGCCTCTGCTGCCTTTTAATATAGTGTTAATAATTAATTCATCAAAGTAGTTCTGACTATTTGAGGCCTCGGGTTGACTGAAAGATCGAGCGGGGCGTTTGGATTTGTTACGACTCAAAAGGCTATTGAGCATGGACATGATAGTTCAAAATTGGTTGCAATAGTTTTAACCATCTAGCCTTTTAGATGGACGTTTGGGACAATACTGTAGTCCGCGTATTATCCATCTATGTGCACCGCATCGATTCTATACCCCTCTGACGCCGATCTGTGCCTTTCCTACATGCGTCTATATACCACGCGCTATGCTTACCCATAACAACGCCCAAATACTCCAAACAAATATATACACGCCTTTTTATGGAGTTGCAAACTTCAAAACACATCATCAGGTGCACGCGCAGACGAGATGGTTTCCACTTTTGCCTCATCGCGCCCAGCAACTTCGGCCTCGATAAAGACTCCCAAGCCCGAAAAAGCCTCAAACATTGTCCGCGCATAGTACTCCTGTAAGCTGTATCCACCAGCCATATGCCTTATATCATTGACTGCCGCACTCAGCCATTCGTTTTCATATGAATCTTGTAAAACGTAACGCGAGGGCACACGATTCAACCCATCAAAAGCATCATACGGCTTCTCCGCAGCAGGTGCGACCTTTTTCTTCAACCCACGGATCGTAAGACTCCCCTTCCTACCTCCTTCTAGGCCATTTGTAGCACTAGCACTCTCTGCGCTAGTCAAATCTCTACGTCTGCGCTCCGCCTTTTGCATGATGATCTTCTGCACCTGCTTAGCAATTTGATTCGCATCGCCATTGCCTCTAGCCAGCGCATCTATAGCCTCCTGCTTGGCTCTCGCAAGATCAGCCTTCACCTCTTCTTCTTCCTTTACCTCCGCCATGCGCCGCCTCCTCGCTCCATCCGCCTCAGCAGCCTGCCGCCGTTTCACAAGCTCCTCTTCCTCTCTCTCCGCCCTCGCGCTCTCTTTGATCTCCTCTCTATACTCCTCCGCATAGAGCTTCAGCCTCTCCTCCGCTTTCTTCCTCTCCATATCCGTGCCCTCCACGATATCAAAGACGAGGCTTTCTATCTGTTCCAGGTAGTCGTTCCAGTCCCTTAAGGTCTCGAATTCTTCCTGTCGTCGGTTGAAGACGGCACCGACGCGGCGCCGCACGTCGACTTCGCGTTCCACGGCGAGGTCGGCGAAGAAAGGCGGGTGGAAGTTCTTCTTGCGCAGCGTTTTATGACATCCTGCGACGGGACAAGGTGCCGGGCCGGAGGTGAAGAGTCGGTCGACGCAGGAGGTGCACATTGTGTGGTAGCATTCTGGGTTTATAAGGAAGGTGAGACTGGGGTTTAGGTAGCGGTTGGATTTGCAGACGGGGCAGATGTCGGTTGTTGGGTCACTGCCGTTGATGGTGAGGGTTTGGCGGCGCGACATGGTGGTCGCAGGGAAGGGGAAAGGGGGAGTGGAGAGTGTGGTTGAGGGGTCGATACTTGTAGAGCTGCTACATGGAAGAGCTTTGAGAAATATGTACCTTGACGCAGTTGTGGTAGCGGCAATTTAAAATGCGGGGGGTGACTAAGCAATTTTTGAATACCTTTCTGTGACTTGAGTTTGAAGCAACGCTTAGCAACACGGAATTTCCACATACTTCACGTTTATAGGCCTAAACACTGATGGCGCATGTTTTGGATGTATGACTTCAAGATCAGACCCTCTCGGCAGTTTCACTCAAACAAATATTAGTTCAGATGGCGAAGGCGGTGAAAGATAGCTTTCTAGATCTCGAAAGACACCGACAATTACTCGAAGAGAATATTGAGAAGCTGCGGAAGTCTCTCCTGCATTGGCAGATCTGGGAAGCAGAGTACGAAGGGCTCAAAGAAGAAATCGCGTCTATAGGTCCGGAGCCTTCACATGAACAACTTTTGTCAATTGGCCGAGAGTTTGATGGAAAACTGGTTACGCAGGCTGAGGTGGAGGACATTCTAGGAGTCAAGATTCTTCGTAGTGCCGATCAGGTAACGAACGTTCTATCCAGGCGAATAGATTACGTATCTCAGAATGTCAAGACGTTGGAAAAGCAACTGGAGACAGCGGAGAACAAGCTCGCGGCCGCAACGGTTATTAGTAATCCCGACGTGAGGAATGAGGAGGGTTTGCCCATCACAGAGATCATTGAAGAGCTAGATGAGGATGGGAACGTGATATCGAGCAGGACGGAGACGCAGGGGAGTGCAAGAGGACAGTTGTTAGAGGTACTGGAGAAGGCGGGGGTGAAGGACCTGTCAGGGACAGCACAAGAGCAAAATTCCGGAAAGCTCCCAACAACACTTAATACTCAGGATGGAAGTACTAAGAATGAAGTCTCTGTGGAGTCGGTCCCGCCGGAAATATCCAAGAAGTCTGTCCAGTTTGCGGAGGGTACAAAGGAAGGTCTTGAGACGCATATATCACAGACAGCGCAACGAATAGAAGCCATCTCGAATTCTACCAAGCAAACCAACTCAAGACCAGAAGAGCCGCCTATTATATCATTGAATGAGTCGCCTGAAGATGCAGCCCTTAGGAAAGAGATGCTCCAGTATGGCATGTCCGAAGTTGGAGCTGTAGTAGCAGAGCTGGATCTGGAAGACGGCAGTGATTTCAGCGATGATGATGATTACGATGATTACGATGCGAGCAGCACAGACGATGATGAAGACGAGTTCGGACGTTCTACCAGGAAAGTGGTCGACGATGAAATGCGGCGACGCATGACAGAGCTTGAGGAGAGGCTGGGTCTGAGAATGATGGAGAATGTGGGACAAAACCCTAATATTAGCGTTGTGGATAAGCCAGTTTCGGAGATGCCGGAAGTAGAGAACAGAAAAGCGTCAGAAGTAGTAAAGGAAAAAAAGGATGTCAGATTTGCGGAAGAACTCGACATTGCAGAGGCCCCGTCAGCAACGAATCCCCCTGAATCGATGGCTAAGGTTCCATCAAAGTCACCAATACGCGATATTATTGAGCGCACCAAATCTACACAGGAACCAAAACCAGCAGCAATAGCTCCACAGAAGGTATCTCGTTTCAAGAGCGCTCGCGCAGCAAAGCCGTCAACGCAGGATTCGAATGAAACATCTTACTCTCAAACTAGCTCCGCGCCAATCAGGCTAGCAAGTAAACCACTCGCAGACACGATCGTCGAGCATGAAAACCCTGTCAGCACTCCACCTGAGCCAGACGAACTCGACCCAGCACTCCTACACCAAGAAGTAGCAGCCGAATACCACCGCATGCGCAATCGGATGATTCAAAAGCAGGGCGGCTTCATGAAGGACCCGGAGCTGGAGAAGGGTATCATCCCGCTTACGGAAGAAGAAGGCGGACCGAAAAAGATGAGCCGGTTCAAGGCCGCGAGGTTGGCGAGGGGTCAGCTCTAGACATACATTTATGTACTACTAGAAAAGGTCGTCCTCGACCCAAGAAGATTGTTGATTATCAGACATGTGATTAGAAATCTACTCTGGCTCCTTGCCTCGTAGACAATAGGGCTAGAGAAAAGCATGCCAGAAAGCAGGAACGGCATCTGACAATGATGGGAAGTGGGGCATCTATCCGCTTTCGCATTACTGCGCTGTTCCAAGATTAAAGTTACTAGGGCTCTCTGACGTCGTGACCCTTGGATTTCGGTGGTTACGGGGATTCGTTTCACCCTTTACATTTTTTTGCATATGTGTGTTCGCTTTAACAATTTTATTGCTTTATCGTAAGGAGGGAATATAAAACACCGTTGCTATGCTACGAATCTTCCCCGAAACCCGTCAACTTCTCCTTCACCCTCGACTTTCGCAAGTCGTTCAATCATTAGACC
>Ga0335072_10001532_pt1 | contig 37465 bp, 30 predicted proteins | sample Lox_Sample_21_FD_206725 | JGI IMG/M metagenome (GOLD analysis project Ga0335072, IMG submission 206725) | Soil microbial communities from Loxahatchee National Wildlife Refuge, Florida, United States - Lox_Sample_2.1 | ecosystem: Environmental > Terrestrial > Soil > Wetlands | place: USA... | reverse complement strand
GCACCTCGGTGGGGTCCCCGGAAGTGAGCAAGCCCGCGATGGACGACTGGTTGGCTGTCTCGTAGGACGCGACGGCGACCCGCTTCAGGCTCGCTTGCGCACCGAGGAAAAGGGCGTCGGCGTGCGTGTCCTGCTTCTTCACGCTGGCGAGCCTGGCCTTCGCGGCGGTCACCTGCTGCGTCACCTGGTCGTACTGCTCGCCGACCTGGTCGATCTGCGACTGCAGCCCGTTGACCTCGGACTGGACCTGGGAGATGGTCGGCTGGTAGGCCGCACCCGCGTCCTGGCTGTAGGCCGCAAGCCCGCCCGCCACCGCGGTGACCGCGACCGCCACGGCCAGGACGCGCACCCGCCACCGGTGCGTTCCCCGCTCCCCTGACCTCTCGCTTCCCCCCAGTGGCAGCCTGCGCACGTGCTCGTCACGCTCCTCGTCGATGATCGGGTCGAGCGGGGCCAGCGATGTGGAAGCAAGCGCTTCAGGGGCTGACCTCAGCCGTCAAGAACCGTAGTAACTCTGGAGCCAGCTCTCAATCGGATCGCTAAGAAATCACGAAAGAATTACGAGTTCCGCTGTATTTACTTATGTCAATAGGCAATGCGTCACCGGCCGGTCACAAGTACGGCTACCGGGGTGGGCTGAGCCGGTAGTGGCAGCAGGAGCGGCGAGCGCACGGCATATGAGACGCGCATGGAGTCAGGGCGCCGGCGCTTGGGCCTCGTTAGGGTTCCAAGCCTCTCCTTAATTCCGGCGTAACGTTCCGAAGCGAGACGTCTTCCCTGGTCAGGAAGCTGGGACGCATGAACGTAGTACAGGGCATTCTGATTGCCGTATCGGTGGTGGTGTTCATTTATCTCGGCATCGCCATGTTCAAGCCGGAATGGTTCTGAGGAACGCACATGAGTGACATAGCCCTCGTCGCGATCCTGCTGGCGGCCTTCGCGCTTGCCATCGGCCTGGTCACAGCGCTCGGTCGGCTGATCGAGTCCGATGCTCCCGACGGCTGGGCCGAGGAAGAGGCGGCGCTCGCCCCACCCTCCTTGTCGGAGTCATCGTTATCGTCGGTGGCCTGATCTACTTCCCAATGCTCATCCTGGGGCCGATCGGAGAGCGCATCGTAGGGTGATCTCTTCCGGTCGGGGGTCCGTCGCGGGCGCGCAAGGCAGAGGCGCGCCCGCGACGGCTTATCCTGGTAGCGGGTGAGCCGGGAAGCCTGGTCGGCGTTGGATTACCGAGCGCCCATTGGACAAGGACCAGGCACCAGGCAATGCGCATATCCCTTCGCGGACTCTTCGTCGAGTCAGACTGGCGTGACGAGGCGCTCCGCACCAACATGTGGCTCATTCCCGCCATCGAGAGCATGGCGGCGGTGGCCCTGTTCGCGGTGACCGTGAGCATTGACCAGGCCGCGGCCCACGGCATCCTGCGGCTGCCGTCCTGGGTCATCAGCGGCTCGCCCGACGCCGCGAGGCAGATCCTGTCCTCGCTGGCGGGCGCGATCATCACGGTCGTCGGCGTCGTGTTCTCCATTATGATCGTCGCCCTGACGCTGGCCTCACAGCAGTTCGGGCCGCGGATGCTGCGCACGTTCATCAGGGACCGGGGCAGCCAGGTCACCCTGGGGACATTCGTCGCCACGTTCTTCTACGCGATGCTCACCCTCATCTCGATCGGCAGCACCTTCGTTCCTCACCTGTCGGTGACGGTGGCCCTCGGCCTGACGGCGATCGACCTTGGCGTGCTGATCTACTTCATCCACCACATCGCCACCGCGATCCAGCTGCCCGCGGTCATCGCCAGCATCGCCCACGACCTGGCCAGCGCCATCGACGACGAGACCACGCCGGCCAGCAGAGCCGGCCTGCTGCGTGACCCCGGCCTTCAGGCCGGCCCCTCAGCGGAGGTCCTGGCGACCAGGATGGCCCGCTCAGGGCGCGTCCTTGTCGCCCCGGCCAGCGGCTACCTGCGGTTCGTCCGCAACGCGACGCTGGTGAAGATCGCCGCCGAGTGCGATGCCGTGATCGCGCTGCATCACCGGCCGGGACACTTCATTACCAAGGGCCAGCCGATGGCAACAGTCTGGCCGCCTGAGGTCGCGGACAAGATGCGCCGCAGGCTGGAGTTCGTCCACATCACCGGCCCGCTGCGCACGCTCAGCCAGGACATCGCCTTTGGCATCGACCAGCTCGTGGAGATCGCCATCCGCGCCCTTTCGCCGGCGGTCAATGACACCTTCACCGCCCTGACCTGCATCGACTGGCTGGGTGATGGCCTGTGCAAGATCGCCGTGGAGTGGCACCCGCAGCCCTACCATCGGGACGACCTCGGCGCCATCAGGCTCATCACCGTGCCAGTCAGCTACGAGCGCCTCGTCCAGCGCTCGTTCGAGAAGATCCGCCAGGCATCAGGGGGAATGCCAGCGGTCCTGATCAGGCAGCTGGACGCGCTCTACACGATCATGGCCGCGGCCCCGGCCGACCGGTCACAGGTTCTCCTCGAGCAGGCGGCGATGATCGCGAGAGTCAGCGAGCGTACCGTCCCCGAGGAAGCCGACCGGGCCGACATCGGCGCCCGCTACCAGGCCCTTCTCGCCCTGAAAGGTCCGGCCGTTCTGGCCGCCCATCCAGTCGAGCCAAGCGAGGCCGTGCCCTAGCCTGACCGCGTTATGTTAGGTCTCTCGCCGAGCGCCGTCGCGCGCGGGGTGGCTCATCAGGACTCGTCGCAGCGGGAGGCCAGGCCCGACGCCGCCGGCATGCCGTCGGACCTGATATCGCGTGTACCAGTCCTGCCCGCGGGTACTCGCGACCAGTGAGCACCTGCCGGGCCAGGCGACCACGGCGGAGTTGGCAGCCCTCGCGCCGTGGCCCTGGTGGGCCGTAGCCCAGGAGGTATGCCGTGCGTGATTCGGTGCCGTGGTCGGTGCGACTGCGCCCGAGGTCCGCCTGGACCATGTTGTGCCTGCTCATCGTCTTGGCCATGATGCTTGAGGTGGCGGCCGGCACCGGCCTGGCGTTTGTGGCGGGCTTTCGCCATGTCCATCACGTTCTGGGGCGTTTCGACTGGAAGTGGCTGCCCGTCCTGTGCGCTGCCCTGGTGGTCTCGTTCTACGGGTACTACTACGCCTACCGTGCCATCGTCGCCGTGGGCGGCACTCAGCGGCTGTCCAATGAAAAGCTGCTGGTGGTGACGGCCGCCGGCTTCGGTGGCGTCCTCGCGCACAGCGGCGGCAACCTCGATCACTACGCCTTGCAGGCGGCGGGGGCCGACGAGGCCGAGGCCAGGCTGCGCGTGGCCGCGCTTGGCGGCCTGGAGTACGGCGGGATGGCGATCGGCGGCTGCGCGGCGGCAATCGCCGCACTCGCCCTGGGAGAGCACGTCCCGTCGGGCGCCACGATCCCGTGGGCGATACTGCCGCTGCCCGGCTTCCTGGCTGGGTTCTGGATAGCCGAGCGATACCGGCGCCTGCCCGTGGACGCGCGCGGGTGGCGTGGCCGCGTGGCCAGGCTACTGGCTGGGGTCCGGCTCATCAGGCAGCTGTTCAGCCATCCGCTGCGCTGGGGCTGGGCCTGGGCCGCGATGACCCTGTTCTGGGTCGCTGACTTCTTCGCCGTCTGGGCCGGGCTGGCCATGTTCGGGTACGAGATGAACGTTCCCGCCCTGTTCGTCGGGGTCGCGACCGGAACCGTCTTCACCCGCAGGATCGGCCCCCTGGCCGGGGCAGGCGTGCTGGCGGCCATCTTGCCGGTCACGATCTGGTACTGCGGCGCCCCGTTCGCGACCGCGGTCGCGGGCGTTTTCGCCTATCGGGTGCTCGCGTTCTGGCTGCCGCTGCCGGTCACGCTCGCGGCCCTGCCCACCCTGCGGATGATGTCCGCCCCACCGAGCCCGTCAGCGGGCAGCAGCAAGTAAGGGCCGGGCGTGGCGTCCGTTCCGCCCGTTGCCGGACGGATCTAGGTCGCTGCCTGGCACGTCCTCATCGAGGGCCGGGTCGTACGTGACGTCGTCTTCCGCCTTGCGGTGGCTCACACCGATCGCGGCCAGGAACCTGGCAACCCACCTCTGCATGCCCCGCCCGCTACCCGAAGGGGTGAGGGAAAACCGCCACACTGCCTGTCCTTGCACTTCGGCCGCGTCCCCGGCATAGCTTCGCCACGGGCGGGTAGCCGCGCCGCGTCGAAACCGGCTACGAGAGGAAGACGGCTCCATGCCTGATAGCTACGTGACCACCGATACCGACCGAGCGGTAGTCGGCGCGCAGCGAGACCGCGGCAGCTTCAGTGCCGATATCTCCGCCATCCGCCAGCGGGCCCGGCAGAAGATGGACAACGGGCCTGTCACCAGCGCCTACGGCAAGGACGTCAAGGAGGTCATCGCGGTACTCAACGACGTCCTGGCGACCGAGATCGTGTGCTGGATGCGCTACAGCCGCCACGCGATCTCCGCGTCCGGCATCGACCGCGCCCAGGTGACGAGCCAGTTCACCGATCATGCCAAGGAGGAGCGCCAGCACGCGATGCGGGTGGCCGACCGGATCAACCAGCTCGGCGGCGAGCCCGACTTCGACCCGGCGACCATCGCGAAGCGCTCCCACACGACCTACGAGACGTTCCAGGACACGGACCTGAGCGGCATGCTCCGCGATAACCTCGCCGCCGAGCGCATGGTGATCGAGACCTACAGCGATATCGTCCGCTGGCTCGGCACCGATGACGTCACCACCCGGCGGCTGCTCGAGGACATCCTGCGGGAGGAAGAAGATCACGCCGACGACATCGTTGACCTGCTTGGCATGTAGCCAGCCGCCCTCGCCTGCCGGCCTGCCGTGCCCGGGCACTAGGGGGCACGGCAGGTCCTGGCGTGCTTTGCCGCGTCCTTTAAAGCCGCGTGCTTTCAGCCGAGGGCACTGCCGCCAGTCGCCAGCCGCATGAGGTCGCTGTCGAGGTCGATCTCCACCTCGCTGCCTCCCGCGCTGCCAAACGAGTGCTGGTAGCTGCCCCACGACTCGTCGCGGACCTTGCGGGCGAAGCCGCTTTCCATGAGCAGCAGCAATTCCGTCGCGGCCCGGTCGATCCGCGCGCCGAGCGCACTATCGCTCCAGTCCTCCGGGGCGGCGAACAGCGAGGTGGGCACGGGAAGCGCCCGCAGGTAGGCGAAAAGCGGCCGCATCTGATCATCGACGACGAGCGCGTGCCGGGCTGTGCCCGCGGTAGCGGCGAGTACCACCGGCTTGCCGATCAGCAGGTCGTTGTCGAGCACGTGGAAGAACGACGTCACCAGCCCGGAGATGCCCGCCTTGTACACCGGCGCGGACACGATGATGCCGTCGGCGTCAGCGAGCGAGTCCACCGCGGCCTGCAGCCTCGGCCCAACCAGCTGGCTCGTCAGGGCCGTAGTGATGTCGGTAGCGATCTCGCGCAACTCGATGACGCTGACCGTGACCTGACCGCCCCGGGTCCCGGCGAGCGCGGAGACCCGCCCGGCGGCCCGGTCGGCCAGCATCCGGCTGGACGACGGATCAGACGTCCCCCCGCTGACGACAACCAGTCGTAGCGTCTGCGCCGACTCAGAGATACTCATGTCTCCCAATCCATTTCTTGCTGTTATTAGAGGGTCTTGTCGCGGTCGGCCGCCAGCTTGCGGCCGATGGCCGCAAGCTGCCGGATCTCCTCGTAGGTCAGCGCGCCCGCCACGGCACGGGCCACGTCGCGCGCGTGCCGCCGGCCGATGCGCGCCTGCAGCTCACGCCCGGCCGGCGTGAGCGACAGGCGCACGCCGCGCCGGTCAGCCGCGTCTACGTACCGGTCGATCAGGCCCCGTCCGGCCAGGCGCTCGACCAGGCGGGACATGGCCGGCTGGCTGAGCAGGACATGCCGGTTCAGCTCGGTGAGGCTGATGGGGTCCGGGCACTTGGACAGCGTGTAAAGGACGTCGTACTCCTTCATCGAGATGTCCTCCCAGATGCCGCGGGCCGCGAACTGCCGCAGCAGCGCCGAGTGCGCCGCCATCAGCGCCTCCCAGGCGCCGTTGGCGGTCACGCCGGCGGCGCGGCCGGGCGGGGCGCCGGCAGCGGCTTCGCCCGGAGTGCTTGCCAGTCGTGGCATCACAGGCTCGGGTAAGACGCCTGGAGCTTGGGGTCGCTGTCCTGGTAGGGCGACGAGCCGGTCACGTTGTCGCCGCGGTTGGCGTTCGGGCGTGGCTGGCGCGGAGCGGCGTCGCCGTACTTCGCCCTGACCAGGGACGCGTGCGTCGGGGCGTCGGCCACGCCGGGGGCGCGACGGGCCGCAAGCTCCTTGCGGAGCACCGGCACGACCTCGCCGCCGAGCAGCTCAAGCTGGTCGGCGACCTTGCCCACCGGCAGCCCGGCATGGTCGATGAGGAAGAGCTGGCGCTGGTAGTCACCGAAGTGCTCGCGGAAGGTCAGCGTCTTGTCGATGACCTCCTGCGGGCTGCCCACCGACAGCGGTGTCATTTCCATGAAGTCCTCCATCGATGGCCCGTGCCCGTAGACCGGGGCCTCGTTGAAGTAGGGCCGGAACTCGCGGATCGCGTCCTGAGAGTTGCGGGCGATGTAGGACTGCCCGCCGAGCCCGACGATCGCCTGCTCGGGCGTCCCGTGGCCGTAGTGCGCGAAGCGCTTGCGGTAGAACTCGATCAGCCGCTGGTAGTGCTCCTTGGGCCAGAAAATGTTGTTGGCGAAGAAGCCGTCACCGTAGAACGCGGCCTGCTCGGCGATCTCGGGCGACCGGATCGAGCCGTGCCAGACAAACGGCGGCACGTCGTCAAGCGGGCGGGGCACCGAGGTGAAGCCCTGCAGCGGGGTGCGGAACTTGCCTTCGGCGTCCACCACGTCCTCCCGCCACAGCCGGTGCAGCAGGTTGTAGTTCTCCAGGGCGAGCGGCAGGCCCTGCCGGATGTCCTGGCCGAACCACGGGTACACCGGGCCGGTGTTGCCCCGCCCGAGCATCAGGTCCATCCGTCCCTTGGACAGGTGCTGAAGCATCGCGTACTCCTCGGCGATGCGCACCGGGTCGTTGGTCGTGATCAGCGTGGTCGACGTGGTCACGATCAGCCGCTTGGTGGTGGCCGCGATGGCCGCCAGCAGCGTGGTGGGGGAAGAGGAGAAGAAGGGCGGGTTGTGGTGCTCGCCGATCGCGAAGACGTCCAGCCCGACTTCGTCGGTCTTCTGGGCGATCTTGACGATCGCGTCAATGCGCTCAGCCTCGCTGGGAGTCTGTCCCGACACCGGGTCCCTGGTGATGTCGCTCACCGAAAAGATTCCGAACTGCATGACCACTGCCTCCTAGCGCCCACTGATGTATGCGTTTGCATATAACGCTCAGTCGCGCCAGGTATTCCGCCTTCGGCCGGGTCAGCTGACGTGGTACGGGCCGAAGCGGCCCCCGGCGACGATGACGGCCAGGATCAGCAGCAGCCCGTTGACCGCGACGTTGGTCCACTCTTTCTTGGGCGCGTGGATGATGATCGCGCCCGCCATGATGATCACCAGGCCGACCGCGGCCAGCGGCGCGAGGACCGGCGCGATACCGGTGACGGGCGGCAGGATGAGGCCGATGGCGGCCAGCACCTCCAGCGCGCCAAGCGTCTTGACCGCACCAACGGGGAGCGGCTCAGCCCACGTCATGTAGGTCACGAGCTTCTCCTTCTGCTGCATGATCTTCGGTAGGCCAGCGCCGAGGAAGGCGACCGCGAGCACCCCCGCCAGCACCCACAGTGTGATGTTCATAGGGACAAGCCTCCAGGGGTCATAACTTAAAGCTTGAACTCAAACTAGGACATCGTGACTTCAAGGTGCAAGTCATCTCGGCAATATGATCAGTTCACGCGTTAAGTTAAGATGGGTGCATGGACGCGGCGGGGACCGAGCAGGAGGCAACGGCTACGCAGGCGGACCCGCGGTGGCTCGACGAGGAAGAGCGGCGGTGCTGGTTCGCCGTGATGAGCCTGCTGCTCCGGCTGCCGAGCGCAATCGACGCACAGCTCCAGCACGACGCCGACATCAGCAACTTCGAGTACCAGGTCATGGCCGGGCTGTCGGACGCGCCCGACCGGACCATGCGGATTAGCGAACTCGCCGCCCTGGCCGGAGGCTCCCTGCCACGCATGTCCCAGGTCATCGCGCGGCTGGAGAAGCGCGGCTGGGTGCGCAGGACCCCGGATCCAGCTGACGGGCGCTACACGCTCGCGATCTTGACCGAGGACGGGTGGGCGAAGGTCACGAGGACCGCCCCTGGGCACCTGGAGAACGTCCGGCGCCTCATCTTCGATCCGCTGACTAAGGCCCAGCCCCGGCAGCTGACCGACATCGCCCGTCGCATCCTGCGGGCCATCGATCCTGCCGACAGCTGCCTCGATCATCTCGACGGTGGCTAGTGTCGCGCATGTTTGGAATACTTTTCCGGTCCGGAAGACTTTTCACGGCAATAGCGTGGAAAAACTTACCTGATAACGAATGCCTTGTTGGGCATGAGGCCTGACGGATGCGTGCGGCTGGAGTGGCGGGCCGGCGGAGCCGGCGGGAGTGGCATGGCGGCGTCTGGGCCTGGGGGTGGGAGGTCGCTGCGATAGCCTTCCGGCGTGATGAGGATCCCTGCTGAGGAGCTGGCGGCGCGACTGCGCAAGGCGGGGATCGAGGATGTCGACATCTCGTCCCGGCGACGAGCCGAGTACTCCTCTGACGCGTCCAACTACCGGGTCGTGCCGACCGTCGTGGCCTTCCCGCGCCGCCCCGACGACATCGTGGGCGCCCACGGCGTCTGCACCGACGCCGGTGTCCCCCTGGTCACCCGGGGCGGAGGCACCTCCATCGCGGGCAACGCCATCTCGACCGGCGTCGTGCTCGACACCTCCAGGCACCTGCGCAACGTGCTCAGCGTCGACCCGGACGCTAGGACCGCCACCGTCCAGCCGGGCACCGTCCTTGACGACATAACCAGGGCGGCCAGCCAGCACGGCCTGCGGTTCGGCCCGGACCCGTCTACGCACTCGCGGGCGACGATCGGCGGGGCGATCGGTAACAACGCTTGCGGCTCGCGCGCGCTCGGCTACGGTCGCACCGCCGACAACGTGGTCGACCTCGACGTCCTCACCGGCAGCGGTATCCGCCTCACCGCTCGCCGCCACGGGACCGCGGCCAGCGCCGTGGCCGCCGCGCATGGCCGCCCGGAGCGGCAGCTCATCACCGACCTCACCACCCTGGTCGGCGGGAACCTCGCGCTGATCCGCACCGAGTTTGGCCGGTTCACCCGCCAGGTCTCTGGCTACTCCCTTGAGCACCTGCTGCCGGAGAACGGCACCGACCTCGCACGGTTCCTCGTCGGCACCGAGGGCTCACTCGCGCTGACGCTGCAGGCCACCGTGAGGCTCGTGGCAGCGCCCCGGGCCACGGCGCTGACGGTGGTGGCCTACGCCGACATGGCGCAGGCGGCCGAGGCGGTCCCCGGCCTGCTGCCGTTCAGGCCGGTCGCGCTTGAGGGGCTGGACGCGCGCATGGTGGAGGTCGTCAGGACACGGCGCGGCCCGGCGGCCGTCCCTGACATCCTTCCCGACGGGGGCGGCTGGCTGTTCATCGAGACCACCGGCGAGACCGAGGCGGAGGCGCGCGCGGCGGGCCAGCAGATCGCCAGGGCCGCGGCGGGCCGCGGCGCCGCCGTCGTCACCGGCCCGCAGGCCGCCGCCCTGTGGCGGATCCGCGAGGATGGGGCCGGCCTCGGCGGCCGTACCCCGGCGGGCGCCCCGGCCTGGCCGGGCTGGGAGGACTCCGCGGTACCGCCAGAGAACCTGCCCGGTTACCTGCGCGAGCTACAGGCGCTCATGGCCCAGCACAAGGTGGACGGCCTCTTGTACGGCCATTTCGGCGATGGCTGCATCCACGTCAGGATCGACTTCCCGCTGCACGACCACCCGGGGGTGCTGCGCACGTTCACTGAGGACGCCGCCCGGCTGGCGGCACGGCACGGCGGGTCCGCGTCCGGTGAGCATGGCGACGGCCGGTCACGCGGCGAGTTGCTCAAGTACATGTACTCGGCTCCGGCACTTGACGTATTTGGTCAGGTCAAGCGCATTTTCGACCCGGACAACCGGCTGAATCCCGGCGTCATCGCCGACCCGGCCAGCCGGCCTCCGATCGGGCTTGACACCGACCTCCGCGTCCCGGCCGCCCGGCCACTGCGCGCGAACCTCGGCTTCGCCTACTCCCATGACGGCGGCGACTTCTCGACCGCGGTGCACCGCTGCGTCGGAGTCGGCAAGTGCCGCGCCGACACCACCGGCTCGGGCGGCGTGATGTGCCCGTCGTTCCTGGCCACCAGGGACGAGAAGGACTCCACTCGGGGCCGCGCCCGTGTCCTGCAGGAGCTCGCGAACGGCTCGCTGGTCACGGGCTGGGACGCACCCGAGATCGCCCAGGCGCTTGACCTGTGCCTGGCCTGCAAGGGCTGCTCGACCGACTGCCCGGCCGGCGTGGACATGGCCACCTACAAGAGCGAAGCGCTCTACCAGCGCTTCCGGGGCAAGAGGCGGCCCGCCGCGCACTACTCGCTCGGCTGGCTGCCCCGCTGGGCCGGGCTGGCGAACCGGATGCCACGGCTGGCCAACGCGGCCCTGGCCTTCGGCCCGGCGGCCGCCCTGGCCCGGCGGCTGGGTGGCATCGATGCCCGCCGGCCGCTGCCCAGGTTCGCGTCGGCGAGCTTCCGCCGCCGGTTCGCCGACCGCCGCGCGGTCGTCAGTCCGGCATCCCGCGGGCCCGTCCTGCTGTGGGTTGACACCTTCACCAACGCATTCTCACCGCAGGTGGCTGAGGCCGCCGTGCGGGTGCTTGAATCGGCCGGCTACTCGATCCAGCTAACAGAACGGACCGCCTGCTGCGGTCTGACGTGGATCTCCACTGGCCAGCTCGACGGGGCCAGAAGGCAGGTGCGGCGGGCGCTTGACCAGCTAGAGCCCGCCCTGGAGGCGGGAATGCCGATCGTGGGCCTCGAGCCGTCGTGCACCGCGGCGCTGCGGGGCGATGCCGCCGAGCTCCTTCCCGGCGACCCGCGGGCCAGGAAGCTCGCCACGTCGATGAGGTCCCTGGCCGAGCTGCTGCGTGAAACCGACGGCTGGATCCCGCCCGACCTCAGCGGCGTGACCGGGGTGGCCCAGCCCCACTGCCACCACCGCGCGGCGGGCAGCTGGGAAGCGGATGCGGCCCTGCTGCGTGAGGCCGGGGCGACGATGAACGCCGTCGGTGGCTGCTGTGGCCTGGCGGGCAACTTCGGGGTGGAGCGCGGCCATTACGACGTCTCGGTCAAGGTCGCGGAGACCGCCCTGCTGCCTGCCGTCCGGGCGGCCGGTCCTGACGCCACGATCCTGGCCGACGGCTTCTCCTGCCGCACTCAGCTTGATCAGCTCGCCGGGACGCCGGGCAGTCACCTGGCCGAGCTCCTGGCATCCCGGCTGGATGGCAGGTCGTTAGCCGCCAGGTCGGCTGGCTTACTGAGCGGCTTCCGTGTCGATATCGGCCGGGCTGCTGGCGCCGACCCGGACGAGGAGGAGGTAGACGGCGGCCGCGACGAGCCAGCCGATGATCCACGAGATGTCGGCGCCGCCGAGGTGGCTGACCAGCGGGCCGGTGTAGTCGGGCTGGGACACGAAGGCCCATTCGGCCGCCAGGCCGATCGCGTAGGCGGCCAGGCCGCGCCAGGCGAACTTCCCGTACCTGCCGCCGGCCGTGAAGAAGGAGTCCACGTCGTAGTGGCCGTGCCTGACGATGAAGTAGTCGGCCAGGTTGACCGCGGACCAGGGGATGAAGATCACCAGCAGCACGTCGAGGAAGTTCTCCAGGCTGCTGACGAAGGTCTTGTACCCGAGCAGCGCGATGACCACCCCGACCGCCATGACCAGCAGGTAGGGGATGACCCTGAGCATGATCGACTCGGACTTGAAGCGGCGCCACATGCTCGCTATCGACAGGACCTGGAACGCGCCGGTGTAGGCGTTGAACGTGTTGGCCACGATGAGGCTCAGTGACAAGACGATGAGCGCCCAGGCTCCGTTGACCTTGTCGACCGCGGCGAACACGGTGAGCTTGGGCAGCAGCGCGGCCAGGAACGCGCCGATCGTGCAGGCCATGATGGTGGCCAGGACATTGCCCGCGTAAATCGCCCAGAACAGGGCCTTGCCGTTGGTGTCCTCGGGCAGGTACCTGCTGTAGTCAGACACGAACGGGCCAAACGACAGCATGTCGATGACCAGCAGCGCGACGCCCGCGCAGAACACGCCGATGGGTGGGTGGGCCATCGTCGCCTCGCTGGCCGGGAGGCTGACGTGGTAAGTCAGGCCCTGGATGAGCATGATGATCAGCGAGACGCCGAGCAGCACCGCGGTCACCTGCATGACGCGGTGAATCCACCGGTAGCCGAAGATCCCGATGACCAGCGAGGGGACGGTCAGGATCCCGATCCACTCGGGGATCGTCAGCCCTGTGGTCAGCTGGTTGAGCGACTCGGCCTGGACGACGAGCTGGGCGGCGATGAAGCCGACGTTGAGCAGGATCACGCAGGGAAACAGGAACGCCGCTCCGTAGAAGCCGAACTGGCCCCGGCTCTGGATCATCTGCGGCACGCCGAGCTTCGGCCCCTGGGTGGCGTGCAGGGCGATCAGCAGGGCGCCGATCAGCACTCCGACGCTGATCGCGATCACCGACCAGTAGAAGGACATGCCGTACGTGATCACCACGCCGCCGAGGACGAGGTTGAACACGTTGACGTTGCCACCCCACCAGAAGGCGAACTGCTGCCACGGATTGCCGTGACGGGCACTGGCGGGGATGTGGTCAATGTGACGGCTCTCGACGTACTTTCGCAGCTGCTCGCTCCCCGGGCGTGGCGTGGTGGTCAGTGGTCCGGCCATGCGTACATCCTTTGCTCTTCCCAGGGGGTGAGTAAACGCGGGGCCCTCATGGCTGGCTGCTCTCATCGACGGACAACGACGGGCGCCTGCCTTGGTGACGGAGCATGGCGGCGGCCTTCTCGCCGATGGCGAGGACGGTGGCGTTGGGGTGGGCGTTGGGGATGACCGGCATCACCGACGCGTCGGCGACCCGCAGCCCGTCAATGCCCCGGACCCGCAACTGAGGGTCGGTGACCGCGAGCGAGTCGGTGCCCATCCGGCAGGTGCCCGCGGGATGGTAATAGCTAGTGACCACCCGTCGGGCATGGTCGCGCAGGCCGGCGCGGCTGGAAACCGATTCACCCGGCCACAGTTCCGTCCCGCGGACGCTGTCGAAGGCGGGCCCGGCGACAACGGCGCGGATCAGGGCCAGTCCGGCAACGGCACGCATCGCATCGGAATCGGACTTGAGCAGGGCGGGGTCGATGAGCGGCGGGGTGCGCGGATCGGCGCTGGCTAGCCGCACGCTCCCCCGGCTGTCTGGTGCGATCACGGCCGACGCCAGGGTGTAGCCCGTCTTGGGCGGCTGGGCGCCGGGCGGAGCGAGCGGCAGCAGTATCGGGAAGACTTGCAGGTCAGGATAGGTATCGGCCAGCGGGCTTCGCAGCGAGCTGTACAGCTCGCCGTGGTTGTAGCCGCTGGGCGGCAAGGGGGCTTGCGTCGCGTAGTACATGAGCGCGATGGGGTGGTCTTGCAGGTTCTCCCCCACCCCGGGCAGGTCGGCTACCGGGACGATGCCGGTGGCCCGCAGGGCAGTCGCGGGGCCGATGCCAGAAAGCAGCAGGAGGCGCGGCGAGCCGATAGCGCCCGCGCAGAGCACGACCTCCCGCGCGGCGTGCGCTTCCGCGGGCGTCCCGTGTGCCCCGTTCGCCGTCGGCATCCGGTTGTCGCGCAGGTACCTGATCCCGGTGCACCGGCCGCCTCGGACGATGAGGCTGGTGGCGAGGGCCGATGTCTCGACCGTCAGGTTCGGCCGGATCATGACCGGGCGCAGGTAGGCGTCGGCCGGGCTTACCCGCTGCCCATTCGCGATGGCCAGGTCTACCCAGGCGGGACCCTCCTGGTAAGCGCCGCTCAGGTCCCCGGTGAGGGGATACCCGGCCTGGCTCAGGCCCTCGGCGAGGGCCAGGGCGACCGGATGCCTGGCATCCGGCCGGACCGGGGCGACCCGGACAGGGCCGGAAGTGCCACGCAGCGCCGGGTCGCGGCCGACCGTCGTCTCGGTGCGCAGGAAGTACGGCAGGATGTCGGCGAATCCCCACCCCGTGGCGCCACTGGCCGCCCAGCCGTCATAGATGGCACGGTGCCCGCGAACGTGGGCCATGGCGTTGATCGCGCCCGACCCGCCAAGGCCACGGCCCGCCGGATAGACCGTGGGGCCCGCGTCGGCCTGCCGCGTAGTGAGGTAGCCCCACTCGGCGGTAGTGCCCAGGTTCTCAGGCCAGGCGCTGGGGACCGTCATCGCGCGGGTCCGCTCGGGGCTTCCGGCCTCAAGCAGCAGGACCGTGCAGGCTGGATCCTCAGACAGCCTGGCTGCGACGACGCAGCCAGCGGAGCCGGCCCCGACAACTATGAAGTCGTAGTGAGGCACGTCAATCCTAGCGTGGGGTTAGGTGCCGTGAGGCCGACCGAAAACCGCGGACATAGCGACCAAAAATGGACGCGGCTTACGCTAGTGATCCCCGAGGTGACTGTCAAGATCCGGGAAGCGCGCGGCCGTATTCCATCCGTGTAAATCGACAGACGGCCAGGCAATATGAAACGATCTAATGGGTCTAGTTTTCGAAATACCAGACTGATCAGGCATTTATATGCCGGACTTGCGACCATTGGGCTAATCTGCCCTGCATTCGTTTGCCGTGGCCGCTGGAATGCACGTGCACCTTCATTCGTAATTGCACGCGCAGACTGAGCGGTGCGGGCCACCGGCGGGCAGGCATAAGCACCTCGGCGCGCGGCGAAGGGACGGGCTGACCGCGCCGGGTAATGGACTTGTCCGGGTTATCCTCCGGGCGCGGCTGAGCGGGCGCCTGGCGACACGGCCAGATAAGCCCCATTGGCTTGACTTGGCCGGGGATCCTGGAGCTCTGGCGGGACCCCAGGGGACCCTGCGGCCTCTGTGGGCGCGGGGGCACAGGAGGCATCGGGGGCGACCTCGTCGAACAAAATCTTCCAGATTCAGACCAATTGATGCAAGGCACGCGCGAGGCAGCTGGCGGCGGGGACCGCTACGGCCGGGCCCGCCTTAGCCTCGTCTCGCCCGGAAGATAACGTTCCGGCATAGCTCGCCAGGACATCGGAGGAACTCGAAGACAATGGTGACTCGGTTCAATAGTTGGGTTAGACATGCGCCGAAAATCGCAGGAGTCGCCAGATGAGCATCCCTAGCGCTAGTTCCGCAGCTCAGGGGCCACCGCGAGTCCGGCCGATCCGCAACCACATGGCACTTCGCCTGGCCATTCCGGCCCTGGTGCTGGTGGTCCTGTGCGTACTAGCGCTCGCAGTGGCAGTTGGCGGCCCCATCGGCAAGGCACCCTGGCTGACCTCGGGCACGCCGCAGCAGGAGGCACTGGCGGAGGCAGCGGCGCTGGCCGCGGCGGCCACGATCGTCGCGATCCTCACCGTCTTGCTGGTGGCCGGCTACGCGCGCCGCCTGTCGCACGAGATCTCCGACCTGACCCAGGCAGCTAGGACCCTGGCCAACGAGCAGCTGCCCCGGGTGATTAAGGAACTGCACGAGACCGCGCCCACCGCGTCGGGGGCGCACGTCACGGCGGCAGCGCGCCGCACGCTTGAGTCCCAGTGGCTAGCGGCGCAGCCCCAGCGCACGAAGACCGCGGAGATCGCCGCGGCCGCCGGGGCCATCACGAGCATCGAGCGCACCGCGTTCGACGCCGCCGCCGCCGAGGTCAGGCTGCGCGACGGCCTCCGGCAGATCCTGATGAGCCTCGGCCGCCGTAACCAGTCGCTGCTGCACCGGCAGCTGAAGATCATCGACCACCTGGAGCAGCAGGCGGTCAGCCCGGGCGAGCTGGCGGACCTGTTCTCGCTTGACCACCTGACCACCCGCATGCGCCGCCACGCGGAGTCCCTGACGATCTTGTCGGGGGCCGCGCCGGTTCGCTCGTGGAGCGCGCCCGTCCCCGTCATTGACGTCATCCGCGCGGCGGTGGCCGAGATTGAGGACTACAAGCGGATCGTCGTGGCCACCGAGGCCGAGGAACTGGTCACCGCGTCGGCCGTCACCGACATGATCCACCTGCTGGCCGAGCTGATCGAGAACGCGGCGCTGTTCTCGCCCTCGGCTACCCGGGTGGAGGTCAGGGCCGAGCGCGTGGCCAACGGCTTCGCCGTCGAGATCGAAGACCGGGGTCTCGGCATCGCCGCCGAGCAGCTCAAGGGCATCAACGAGCGGCTGGCGTCCCCGCCGGACTTCGACCTCGCTGACGCCGACCGGCTGGGTCTCTTCGTCGCCGGCCGCCTGGCCGCCAGGCACGGCGTGCAAGTCGAGCTCATACCGTCGGCCTACCGGGGCACGAGGGCCGTCGTCATCCTGCCCGAGTCCCTCCTCAGCGCGTCGGCCGGGCAGGCCGGCGCGGATGCGGCGCTTGATGCCGCCCCTCGGCTCAACGTTCAGTCACCCGAGGCGCTGTCCCTGGTTGGCGCGATGACCGCGCGGACAGCCGGGACGGCGGAGCCGCTGGTGACCGGCCGGCTGACCGACACCGAGCCCGCGGTCAGCTCGGTGCTCGCCGACACGCCGCCGGCCGGTCTCGCCGCCCTCGGGCACGGCGAGCAGCCTGAGCCGCCCGGCTCCCCCGAACTGCCTGCTCGCTGGGACCTGCCACAACCCGACAGCGCGACGGACGAGGAAGCGCCGGCACAGCGTGCCCCGCTGCCCCAGCGCGACCGGCTGGCCCGGTCCGATGAGGGCCGGCGCCCCCTGCCCCGCCGCGTCCGTCCTGGAAGCCCTGAGGAACTGGCCACCGGCGCTCCCGTCCGGATGCCAGGAGCAGCCAAGCCAGCGGAGGCACCGGCGCCCGAGCAGGCGCGGAACCTCGCAGCCTCGCTGCAGAGCAGCTGGCAGCGGAGCCGGGAAGAGGACCAACCGAATACAGATCTCGGAGCGCCGACCGAGGCGCCCGACAGCGAGGAGAAGTTATGGCTGACGGCGATGGACTCAGCGGGACCGACTCGCGCGACCTCGCCTGGCTCCTTGACGACCTAGCCTCCCGGATCGATGACTTCCGCCGGGCGGTCCTGCTGTCCAGGGACGGGCTGCTGATCGCCTCCTCGTCGGACCTGACCAGGGAGGACGCGGAGCACATGTCGGCGGTCGCGGCGGCGCTGCAGTCCCTTGCGGCAGGCACGGGGGAGCGGTTCGACGCGGGCGGAGTCAGGCAGACGGTCATTGAGCTGGAGAGGGGGCTGCTCTTCGTCACGGCGGCGGGCGAGGGAAGCTGCCTGGCCGCGCTCTGCCCAGCCAACGCGGACGCCGGCCTCATCGCCTACGAGATGGCCATGCTGGTCAAGCGCGCCCGCCCGCACCTCGCGCAGCAGGATCGCTTCCCGACCCGGCAGACTACGGCTGGGTGACCGCGGTGGCAGCCGGGGAAGGTTGGAAGCGTCGCGATTCAGGTCCTGTCGTCCGTCCCTACGCGGTGACGGGCGGCCGGACAGAGCCCGCCGACGGTGAGGTCCTTGACCTGATCGCCGTCGTCATGGCAACCAGCAAGGCCGGCGGGAACGGCAGCGAGGCCTCCCGCCGCACCCCGGAACACCGGAAGATTGTCGACCTCGCCCAGCAGCCAACCACGGTCGCCGATATCGCATCAGGAACCCGGCTTCCTGTCGGCGTGGTCCGCGTGCTCCTGGCCGACCTCATCATGCTGGGCGCGGTCAAGGTAGTGCGGCAGCGGCCCGCGAATCAAGTGCCGAGCGATGACCTGCTTAAGGAGATACTCAATGGACTCCGGGCACTCTGACGCTCCGCGCCGCCGGCGGGCGACCGCCCAGGACTCGCCCGTCTTCGCGCCGCACAAGCTGCTGATCGCGGGCGGGTTCGCGGTCGGCAAGACGACCATGGTCTCGGCCATAAGCGAGGTCCGCCCGCTGCTCACTGAGGAACGGCTGACCGCCGCCAGCGTCGGGCATGACGACCTGCAAGGGGTGCCGGGCAAGACGACCACGACGGTCGCGCTTGACTACGGCCGGATCACCCTCAGCCCCAAGCTCGTCTTGTACCTGTTCGGCGTCCCCGGGCAGGAGCGGTTCTGGTTCATGTGGGACGAGCTCGCCTACGGGGCGCTTGGGGCCGTGGTGCTGGCGGATGTCCGCAGGCTCGACGACTGCTTCCCCTCGGTGAACTACTTCGAGAAGCGCGGGCTGCCGTTCATCGTCGCGCTCAACTGCTTCGACAACGCACCGCGCTACGAGCCCGATGAGGTCCGCGAGGCGCTCGACCTGGACCCGGCGGTGCCAGTCGTGCTCTGCGACGCGCGCGAGCTCGCGTCGGTCAAGCAGGTCCTCATTAGCCTGGTGGAGCATGTCGCCGCCAGCCGCAGCCGGGCCGCCGAGCTCAGGGCCGGCCCCAACCCGCCCGCAGTGACCGCGACAACCGGACGGTAAAAGGTAAATCATGCCCGATATCCCCCTGCCTCCAGTGCCACCGCTGGCCGTCGGCTTCGTCCCTCGACCCGAGACCGGGCAGGCGGTGGAGACCGCGCTGGTCCCCGGCGCGACCGTGGTGCTGGTGCCCGACCGGGGCGCGGGGGCGCGGCTGTGGACGGCTGCGACGACCGAGCGGGTCGCGGCGGGCGCCAGGGAATGGCCGGACTCCTGCGGCAAGACCCAGCTGGCCATCTGGCAGGCCACCGCGCTGAGCGATTCTGGCGCCGTCGACATCGTCATATGGATCAGCGCGACCAGCCGCGCCTCCGTTATGTCGGGATATGCGGAGGCCGCCGTGGCGCTGGGCCTGCAGGCGTCCGGTGACGCGGAGGCGGTGGCGGCCAGCCTGATGGGATGGCTACGGAACGCGGCAAGGCCGTGGCTGGTCGTCCTGGACGACCTGCGGGAGGCCTCCGCCGCTGACCGGCTCTGGCCGGACGGGCGGACGGGCCGGGTGCTGGTGACGGCGACCAGCCCGGCGGCGGCTCGCCCTGGCGGCCGGGCCGACCCCGTCATCATCCCGGTGGGGCCGATGAGCCGCAGGGAATCCCTGTCCTACCTGATGGGCCGCCTGACCGAGGACCTCGACCAGCGGCAGGGCGCCGCGGACCTCGTGGTCGAGCTGGGCGACGAGCCGCTGGCCCTGCTGCAGGCGAGCGCGCTGATCGCGACCTCCGATCTCAACTGCCGCGGGTACCTCGACCAGCTCACCGCCCGGCGCGAGGAGGCTTCCGTCGCGGCGGCCTCACCCGCCGCGCTCACCTGGGCGATGGCCGTCGAGCACGCTGACCTGCTGGCCCCGGCGATCGCCCACGCGCAGCTGACGTTCGCATCGCTGCTTGACGGCAACGGCATGCCGTACTCGGCCTTCATCACCGCCGGGCGCCAGCGCGGAGTTCCGGACGTGACGCTGGGCCAGGGCCTTTCCGCGCTTGAGGCGGCGGGCCTGCTATCGATCGACCGGACGCTTGACCCGCCCCTGGTCCGAATGAACTGGGCGGTCCAGGCGGCGGCCAGGGCCGCGAGCTCAAGCGCGACGATCGGACCGGTGGCGCGGGCGGCCGCCGACGCGCTTGACGCCGAGTGGCCCAGTCACGGCCAGCCGCAGTGGCTCGCGCGGGCCTTCAGGTCCTGCGCCGATAGCCTCCGCCGTGGCACCGGGGACGCGCTGTGGCAGGACGGCTGCCACCAGCTGCTGCTGCGGGCGGGACAGAGCCTGGACGCGATCCCGGCCCCGAGCGCCGCGGTCGACTACTGGAGTGACCTCGCCGCCACAAGCGACCGGCTGCTCGGCAGCGACCATCCCGACACCCTGGCGATATCCGGGCGGCTTGCCCGCGCTTACCTGGCGGCCGGGCGGGCGAGTGAGGCCATCGCCTGGTACCAGTGGGTCAGGGGCGACCGCGCGAGCAGGCTCGGCCCCGACGTCCTCGAGACCGCCGACGCCTCCCGCGACCTCGGGACGGCGCAGCTGGCGGCGGGCCGGGCAGCTGAGGCCGCTGAGACGCTCACCGACGCGGTGGCCGCCTATGACCACGTAACCGGCCCGGACAGCCCGCAGGCGCTGGACACGCGGGACGAGCTGATTACGGCGCTGCGGGCCAGCGGCAAGCTCTCCGAGGCCATCTGGCTCGGGAAGCGGGTGATGACGGACCGGGACCGCGTTCAGGGGCCCCGGCATCCTGACGCGCTGGCCACCGCGGCGCGGCTAGCCGAGGCCTACCTGGCCAATGCCGACACGAAGGCCGCGATCGCCCTGCTGCGTACCGTGGTGGCCGAGCGGGAGTCGGCACTCGGGACGCGCGCCGTTAACACGATCGCCGCCCGGTCCACGCTGGCCAGTGCCTATTACGGCGCGGGCAAGATGGCCTCGGCGGTGCAACTCTATGAGCAGGTATGGAACGAGTACGGCCAGGTCCTCGGCCACGACAGCCGGCCGGCGCTGTCCGCCAGCCTCAACCTGGCGCACGCCCTTTACGGCCTTGGCCGGCTGACTGACGCGGCCAAGCTGGTGGGCGAGACGGTCGAACGCTGCCGGTTCCAGCTACCAGACGATGATCCGATAGCGATGACCGCGACCGAGACGTTGCGGAACATCGTGGGAGAGAGTCCCGAGCCCGCCACCGCCGCTCCCACGGCAAGCCACGGGTCGGGTCCCGAGCCGCGAACGAGCCTGGGCCGCCGCGTCACCGGCCGGCACCGCACCGGCCGGTAGGCAGCGTCCCGTCGGCAGGCAGGCAGCGTCCTGGCGAGAAAGCGGCGGGGGCGGACCGGGTAACCCGGTCCGCCCCCGCATCGCTTAGCGAGGCGCCCCGCTAGTCGGCGACGGTGCCGGCCCCGGAGTCGCTCTCCCTGCGGGTGCTGAAGAACGGCGACCTCAGCACGAACTTGGCAACCAGCATGAGCAGAAGCCCGGCCACGACCACGCCGACCAGGGACCACTGCTCGGCCGCCGCGAGGCCGGCAATAGACTTCGCGACCATCCAGACGAGGAACACGGCCGCGGCCAGCGGCAGCAGGCCGAGGGTGATCGCGTTCCAGGCACCGGAGACGACGCGGCGCCGGTAGTACACCACGCAGGCCAGCGCGGTGAGGATGTAGAAGATCGCGAACAGCACGCCGGTCAGGTTGACCACATCGTCGAAGGCACCCTCCACCGACGTGGCCAGCAGGTACACCCAGCCGAGCGCGATGACGACGATGCCGAACACGATGCTCGCGGTCGCCGGGGTGGAGAAGCGGCGCGGCACGTTGGCGAGGAACTCAGGCAGCGCCCGGTAGCCCGCCATGCCGTAGATGATGCGAGCGCCGACCACGATGCCCGTGCCGGTGGTGGCGATCCCTGACAGCGCCACCGCCAGCGCGGCGATGTCCCCCCATCCGCTGCCGCCGAGCACCTGGCCGATGTAGACCAGCGGTGAGTCGGCATTGGCCTGGAGCTTGGCCTGCGAGACCACGCCCTGCAGGCCGACCTGGGCCAGGATGTAGATGAAGGCAAGGAAGATGACGGCGAGGATCGCGGCCCGGCCCGGGTTGAGGCGCCGGTGCTTGACCTCCTCGTTCACGTACACGGTGCCGTCCCAGCCGCTGAAGGCGAACACCGCGATCAGGAAGCCGCCAACGGCGGTGCCCTTGCCGCCGATGCCGGACGGGCTGAGCCAGCCGCTGGAGATCGGGACGGTTCCGGCGTGGTGGCCAAGCACCCACGTCAAGCCCCAGATCGACAGCCCGATGAGGATCGCGTACTCAACGACGGCCATGACGACCTGGGTCCGCGCGGTGACCTTGATGCCGACGACGGCGATCGTAATCATCACGATCCCGACCAGGGTGGCGATGCCGACGTTGGCCCAGGTGTTCGCGGAGTCCTTGCCGAAGACCGCGAGAACGTTCGGCCCAAGCACTTCCACGCCGCTTAGCGTGCCAAGAACGTAGCCGGCAATCATTAGCCAGCCGGTCAAAAAGCCGAGGTAGGGGTTGATTGCCCGGCCAACCCATTCGAAGGAGGCGCCGCTGTTGGCGTTCCACATGTTTAGCCGGTGATAGGCGTAGGCGATAATCACCATTGGGATCGCGCAGATCAGCAGGGATATCCCGCCGCCGTAATAGGCACCTGTGCCCGCGGCGGCCAGCGATGCCAGCGTGAGGGCCACGACCGCCGCCGGAGCGGACGTCGCCATGCCGATGATGGTGTCCTGGGCAACGCCGATCGCATCCGGTTCCAGCCGGGCAGGCGGCGCGGGGACCACTGTCTGTGACAGCTGCTCCGCCATCAAGAACTCCTCGTCACTCGTCCATCGGGTTTACACAAACCACGGGAGATCTTAACGGTCTTACTAAGCAGCGGCTACGGGCGGCATGTCTCAAATCGACATAGGGCCGTACAAAATAATCGGTCGTTCTCGGCACGAACTTCTCAGAAGTGGGTATGAAGACACGTAACGAACGGGCATGGCGGCTCTTTCGGCCCGAGCCGCCACTGCCCGTTCGCCTTGTGGTCTCCTGAAGTTCTGCTCTGCGAGAGCTCTGTCGCCTGAGGTCCTAGGCGACCTTCGCTGCGGCCAGCTCCTGCGAGGCCAGCGGGTGGCCGATGGCCAGGCCGCTGTCGCCGTCGAAGAAGTGCAGGCGGCTGGTGTCGATGGCCAGCTCCAGGGACTGCCCGGGACGCACTCCAGAGCGGGCCGAGACCCGCGCGGTCCACTGCGACTTGCCGCCAGCGAGCGCGATCCCGGTCTCTTCCTCGTCATCACCCGCGGTGGCCTGGGTGATGCTGGCGTGCTCGACCGGCGGGGCGTCGATCGTGAAGATCGCGTGGATCTCGGTGCCGAGCTCCTCGGTGACCCCGACGTTGATGGGGAAGCGCGGCCAGGAGGCCTCGGCCAGGGCGGCGTCCTCGAAGTCCGACGGCCGGATGCCCAGGATGACCTTCTTGCCGAAGTAGGCGTCGAGGCCTTCCTTGGCCTCGAGGATCGACGCGGGAACCGGCAGCCGGTAGTCGGCGAAGGTGACGGCGGGGCCATCGTCGCGGACGAGCTCCGCGGTCACGAAGTTCATGGCGGGCGAGCCGATGAAGCCAGCCACGAACAGGTTGACCGGGGCCTCGAAGAGCTTCTGCGGGGTGTCGACCTGCTGCAGCTTGCCATCGCGGAGCACGCAGACGCGCTGCCCCAGCGTCATGGCCTCGACCTGGTCGTGGGTGACGTAGACGGTCGTGGTGTGCAGCCGCTCGTGCAGCTGGTTGAGCGCCGCGCGCATCGAGACGCGCAGCTTGGCGTCGAGGTTAGACAGCGGCTCGTCCATCAGGAAGGCCTGCGGCTCGCGGACGATGGCCCGGCCCATGGCGACCCGCTGCCGCTGGCCACCGGAGAGCTGAGCGGGCTTGTTCTTCAGGTAGGACTCAAGGCCGAGCAGCTTGGCGGCGTCATCCACGCGGCGCCTGATCTCCGCCTTCGGCGTGTTACGCAGCTTGAGGCCGAACGCGAGGTTGTCAGCCACCGTCATGTGGGGGTACAGGGCGTAGTTCTGGAACACCATCGCGATGTCGCGGTCCTTGGGCGGCAGGTCGTTGACGACGCGCTCGCCGATCTTGATGGCGCCGCCAGTGATCTCCTCCAACCCCGCGATCGAGCGCAGCGCGGTGGACTTCCCGCAGCCGGAAGGGCCGACGAGCACCATGAACTCGCCCTCCTTCACCTCGAGGTTGAGGTCATCCAGCGCCTTGCGCCCCCCGGGGTACACCTTCTCGACGTGGTCGAGGACGATTTGTGCCATGCAAGAACTCCTGTCACGTATGCCTTGACTACTAGCGTAGCTACCACAACGCCGCTGGGCTACGGCAAAAACTGTTAAGTAACTTAACAGAAGACAGAGGACGCTGACCAGCCCTGCTTCCGAAATAGTTGCCGAAAGCATTAAATTACGCTCACCCGTCCTGGTCAAGAGATGCCAGGACCCCTTGCAGGCCCGCACCCCTGGAGGCTGGATCCATGCTCGTCGCCGGCGTTGACTCCTCAACTCAGTCCACGAAGGTCCTGCTCTGCCGGGCCGAGGACGGGGTAATCGTGGCCCAGGCCGCCGCCGGCCACCCGGACGGAACGGAGTGTGATCCTGAGCACTGGTGGCGCGCGCTCGGCACGGCCGGGCGGGAACTGCTCGAGCGGGCCGACGCGGTCGGGGTAGCGGCGCAGCAGCACGGCATGATCGCGCTGGACTCGGCGGGCGGCGTGATCCGCCCAGCGATGCTATGGAACGACGTCAAGTCGGCGCCCCAGGCGGCCACCCTGATCGACGAGCTTGGCGGCCCGGCGCGGTGGGCGGCTCGCACCGGCTCGGTGCCGACCATGTCCTTCACCGTGACCAAGCTGCGCTGGCTGGCCGAGAACGAGCCGGCCAACGCGGAGCGGACACAGCAGGTGCTGCTGCCGCACGACTGGCTGACATGGCGGCTCGCGGGCGGGCAAAGGGCCGGCGTGCTCGCGACGACCGATCGCGGCGACGCGTCCGGCACCGGCTACTTCTCCCCGGCCGATAACGCCTGGCTCCCTGACCTCGCCCAGCGGGCGATCGGCCACCAGCTGGAATTTCCGCGCGTGGCTCATCCGTCTGCCGTCGTTGGGCACACCGCCCGGGGCGCGGTGCTGTCGGCCGGAACGGGCGACAACATGGGTGCGGCCCTGGGGCTTGGCCTCGGGGAGCGGGACATGGCCGTGTCGATCGGGACATCAGGCACCGCCTACCTCGTCAGCCCGACCCCGGCGGCGGACCCGTCGGGGGCGGTGTGCGGCTTCGCCGACGCGACCGGGCGGTTCCTGCCCCTGGTGTGCACGGTGAACGCGGCCCGGGTCCTTGACGTCACCGCCCGGATGCTCGGGACCGACGCGGCTGGCCTTTCCCGCCTCGCCCTCGCGGCCAGCCCCGGGGCCGGCGGGTTGGCGTTCCTGCCCTACCTGGACGGCGAGCGGACACCCAACCGGCCCGCCGCCAACGGTGTACTACGCGGCCTGACCACGCACAACGCGACTGCGGAGAACCTGGCCCGCGCGGCGGTCGAGGCCGTGCTCTGCTCGCTGGCCGACGCGATCGATGCCGTGACAGCGACGACGGGAGTTGCCCCCCGAAGGATCATGCTGATCGGCGGCGCGGCTCGTTCTGAGGTGATCAGGCAGGTCGCGCCGGCGATCTTCGGCGTCCCTGTCACGGTCCCCGAGCCAGCGGAGTACGTCGCCCTGGGCGCAGCCCGCCAGGCCGCGTGGGCACTCGGCACTGGCTCAGGTACCTCGATTTCGGGCAGCGACCCCGCGCAGCCGCCGACCTGGCCCGCCCGCCCGGCCACGATCCACGAGGCGGACCCGCTCCCCCAGGTCAGGGAGCAGTACGCCGCCCTCCGGAACGACGCGGCCGCCTGGCAGCTGTAAGGCCGGCCGCCGGTCTCCTGGTGGCTTCCTGTGCCTTTGGTTGCGGGCCGGGAGGGATCGGGAGCGGCTGCGGTTTCCGACAGCTGTTTCGGAATTTTCGATGTCACAATAATGGCGGCTGGAAACAATAGCATCGCTAATAACAGGCGAGCCCGGCAAATAGCCTATTGACAGGTCCACTCGGCCCAATTACGTTGCCTTCAACCGATAAATTCCTTCCGAAACTTTCGCAGTGGGGCGAAATATTTCGGGTGGTGGGAGGCGATCACCCATGGATATGAGACGCCGTTCTTTCCTGGCGGCCGGAGCGGCCGGAGCGGCAGGCGCGGCCGGGGCGGCAACTCTCCTCAGCGGGGCGGGCACCGCCGAGGCCGCGACTAAGGCCCCGTCGCGGGGACCAGCGGGATTCCTCGCCGAGGACGCCCCGCTGCGCGAGCTGGCGGCGAAGATCGGGCTGCGCATCGGCAGCGCCATCATCCCGCAGGACATCGACACCCCGACCTGGAACGCCATCGCGGCCAGCCAGTTCGATGTCTACACCCCGGGCAACGAGATGAAGTGGCAGGTCGTCGAGCCCGAGCAGGGCGTCTTCGACTGGAGTGGGGCGGATAACCTGGTGAACTTCGCGGACGCCAACCACGCGCTCGTCCGGGGGCACACGCTGTGCTGGCATAACCAGCTCCCCAACTGGCTGCTCGCAGCAGTGGCGGCGGGCGACTACACGCAGACCCAGCTCCTGGACCTGCTGCAGCAGCACATCTTCACCGAAGTTGGCCGCTTCCGCGGCCGTATCTGGCAGTGGGACGTCTGCAATGAGTTCTTCCTCGACGCCAACCCGTCGGGAATTGACCCCAATAACTGGTGGATCGTCAACGCCGGGCCCGAGGTCATTCCGCTCGCATTCAGGTGGGCACACGAGGCCGACCCGCAGGCCCTGCTCTTCTACAACGACTACAACATTGGCGGTGAGGACGGCACGAATGCCAAGAGCGATGCCGTCTACGCGTACGCCACGCAGCTGCTTGACGATGGCATCCCGATCAATGGCATCGGCAACCAGGGCCACCTCGACACCCAGTACGGCTGGAGCCCGCAGTTGCTGCGCCAGGACCTGGAGCGGTACGTCAGCCTCGGCCTGAAGGTCGCGATCACCGAGGCCGACGTGCGGACCTTCGTCAACAACGCCACCGCCCAGGTCCCAACCGACAACCTGGCCCTGTTCGCTCACCCCTTTGAGTACACCGAGATGCTCAAGGCCGTCCTGGCGGTCCCTGAGGCCATCTCGTTCACGGTGTGGGGGTTCACCGACTCGGACTCGTGGGTGCCTGGGACCTTCGCCGGCGAGGGCTACGCCGCGATCTACGACGTCAACCAGAACCCCAAGCAGGCCTACTACTCGCTGCAGTCCGAGCTGGCCGTCGCGGCCCACGGCGCCCCGCACCGGGTCCAGACCTACACTCCCCCGATCACCCGACCCATCAGCTGAGTACCCCGGGGGGCGCGCCCCCGTCGCTCCCTGGCCCGGGGGAACCCGCAAAACCGCGGGGTCCCCCGGGCCCGCCCGCCTACCGGGCCGGGCAGACCTCCTAGCGAACGCCGTAGAGGTGCTCGAGGGCGAGCTGGTCGAGACACTCGTAGGCCAGGCCGCGGGCACCGAGAGCGTCGGCGTCCACGGTGGTGTCACGCACGTCGCGCCAGGTCTCGCCGTCCGCGAGCGTGGGCTGGTCAAGCTCCGCCACCCGGGAGGCGGCCAGCGCCGCCTGGACCTCGGGGTCAGCGCGGAACGCGCGGGCCTTCTCCCGCAGGATCAGGTAGTTGCGCATGCACGCGGCGGCCGAGGCCCACACGCCCTCGTCGTCCTCGGTGCGCGGCGGCTTGTAGTCGAAGTGCACAGGGCCGGCGTAGCCGCCGGCCAGCAGCGTGTCGACCACCCAGAACGCGCCGCGCGCGTTCCCGGCGCCGAACCGCAGGTCCTGGTCGTAGCGGGGGCCGTTCTGCCCGTTCAGGTCGATGTGGAACAGCTTGCCGTGCCACAGCGCCTGCGCGATCGCGTGGGCGTAGTTCAGGCCCGCCATCTCCTCGTGCCCGACCTCGGGGTTGACCCCGACCAGCTCGGGGTGGTCCAGCTCGGTGATGAACGCGATCGCGTGGCCCAGCGTCGGCAGCAGGATGTCGCCGCGCGGCTCGTTCGGCTTCGGCTCGATCACGAACTTGATGTCGTAGCCCTGGTCGATCACGTACTCCGACAGGACGTTAAGTCCCTCGGCGTACCGTTCGAGCGCGACGCGGACGTCCTTGGCCGCCCCGGACTCGGCGCCCTCGCGGCCGCCCCAGAACACGTAGGCCCTGGCGCCAAGCTCGGCGGCAAGGTCGAGGTTGCGCATCACCTTGGCCAGGGCGAACCGGCGCACCTCGCGCTCGTTGGCGGTGAACGCGCCGTCCTTGAACATCGGGTGCCCGAACAGGTTGGTCGTCGCCGTCGTCACGACCAGGCCGGTCTCCTCCAGCGCCTTGCGGAACGCCGAGATCTTCTGGTCACGCTCGGTGCTCGTCGCGGCGAAGTCGAACACGTCGTTGTCGTGGAAGTTGACCCCGTAGGCGCCGAGCTCCGCGAGCTTGCGCACGGCCCGGTCAGCGGCCATCGGCGGCCGCACCGGGCCGCCGAACACGTCAGTCCCCTGCCACCCCACCGTCCAGATGCCGAACGAGAAGTGATCGTCCCGCGACGGGACATACTTATCCGCAGTCATCAATAACTCCCTTCCACGTATATGTCTATCTGTACTACCCCTTGACCGCGCCGGCCGCGCCGGCCACGAGGTACCGCTCGCAGAACAGGAACATGCCGAGCGCGGGGACCATCGCCAGCGCGGTGAACGCCATGATGCCCGCGTCGTTCTGGGAGTATTGCGTCTGGAAGATGTAGGTGCCCAGCGGCAGGGTGAAGTGGGCCGGCGACTGGAGCACCAGTAGCGGCAGCAGGTACTGGTTCCAGCTGGTCACGAAGGCCAGCAGCCCGACGGTGACCAGGGCCGGCTTGGCCAGCGGCAGCAGGATCTGCACGAAGAACCTGAACCGGCTGGCCCCGTCCACCAGCGCCGCCTCCTGCAGCTCGCCGGGAATGGCGCGCAGGAAGGGCCGCAGGATGATGAGCGTGAGCGGCAGGCCGAACGCCGCCTCGGGGAGCGCGACGCCGAACTGGTTGTCCAGCAGGCCCAGCCGCTGCAGCAGCAGGTACAGCGGCAGCGCTCCGACGCCGATCGGGAACAGCAGGCCGGACACGAACACGGTGTAGACGAACTCGCGTCCCTTGAACTCGTACCGGGACAGCGCCAGCGCCGCCATCGACCCGAGCACCAGGATCAGCGCGGTCGCGACCGCCGCGATGAGGAAGCTGTTGCCGAGGAACTGCCAGAACGGCGCGGCCGTCAGGATCGAGGAGTAGTTCCCCGCGACCCACGGGTGCGGCCAGCCGGCGGGCGAGTTGTTGATGTCGCCGTTGGTGCGAAAGCCGTCCACCACCACGAACAACAGCGGCACGATGGTGACCCCGCAGGCCACGATGGCCACTAGGTAGGTGGCCGGCATGACCGTCCACCGGCGCAGCGCGTACCGGCCCGCGTGGTCAGGTCCCGCGGTTTGCGTGATAGCCGCCATCAGTTACCCCACCGCCCTGGTCAGTGCGCCCTGCGTGTCACGGCGCAGTGCGAACCGCTGGTAGATAAGCGCGAAGACGAAGCAGAACGCGAACAGGATCACCGCGATCGCCCCCGCGAAGCCAAAGTCGTCGGCCTGGACGCCGTTCAGGTACATGTACGTGGCGATCGTGCCGGACGAGCCCGCCGGGCCGCCCTCGGTCAGGATCCAGACGATGTCGAAGATCTGCAGTGAGCCAATGATCGTGATGAAGGCCCAGATCCTGATCGTCGGGGCCAGTAGCGGCAGCGTGATGCGTCGCGTGACCTCCCACGGGCCGGCGCCGTCGATGGCGGCGGCCTCCTTGAGCTCCTCGGGTACGCCCTGCAGGCCGGCCAGCAGCAGCACGATGCCGAAGCCGAGGTACTGCCAGGTCAGCACCACGAAGTTGGTCCACAGCACGATGTGCGTATTCGCGAGCCAGAGCTGGACAAGGCCGCCAAGGCCGAACGCCTTGAACACCTGGTCGAGGAAGCCGCTCGGCTGCAGGATCAGCGACCACATGACCGCGGTGACGGCCGGGGGCAGCACATAGGGCGCGAAGATCACCGTGCGCAGGAAGGTGCGGCCGAGGAACTTGCGGTTCAGCAGCAGGGCGATGCCGATGGACAGCGGCCCCTGAATCAGCACGGAGGCCACGGTCAGGGTCAGCGTGTGCTCGATCGCGTGGATAAAGGCCGGGTCCTCGAACGCATAGGTGTAGTTCCGCAGCCCGATGGGATGGTTCAGCGGCCCGTAGCCCGGCCAGTCGTAGAAGCTGTAGTAGGCCGCGATGACGATGGGGACGAGCACGAAGCCCACGAACAGGATCAGGCCCGGTGCCAGCAGGATGGTGAGCTCGGTATTCTTGCGCAGCTTCGGGCCGCGCCGCCACGGGGCGCGACGCGGCCCAGCCGCGGCAGTGTTACCCGCCGCGGCTGGGCCGGGCCCGGCTTTAAGCGCCGTGCTTCGACTCATGAGATCAGATTGTCCCGCTATCAGGGCGACTGGGGCGAGTTGGCGATGGCGGACGCGGTGCTCGAACTCGGGGCGGAGAAGTAGTTCGCGATCGCCGTGTCCAGGTTCTCGCCCGGCTTGGTGGGCAGCGCCGTGTCGAAGTAGAGCTCCGAGTAGGCGGCGGTCTTGTAGTAGGCCGCGGCGGTCTGGGTCGCGGGCAGCGAGATGGCGCTGGCGGCCGACGCGATCACCGGCTCACCGGACTCACCCACACCGACGATCTGGGTCTGGACGGTGGGCGAGTCGAGGTACTGCAGGAACTCGGCGCAGGCCTGGGCTTGCTGGGTGGTGCCAGTGCAGGAGTAGCCGTCACCGCCGCCGAGGGCCGCGGTCTGCGAGCCCGCCGAGCCGGGGGTCTGCGGGAACGGGAACCAGCCGAGCTCGGTGCTCAGGTTCTTGTTGGTGGAGACGCCCTCCATGACCGATGGGTCCCAGTCGCCCTGGAGCTCCATCGCGGCCTTGCCCGAGGCGACCAGGCCGGCCGAGCTGCCCGCGCCCTGCTGTGAGGAGGTACCGAGGAAGCCGGTCTGGAACGGGTTGGTCTTCAGGAAGGCCGCAAGGTTGGTGCTCGCCGTGGCGAAGCAGGAAGCACTGAAGCTCTCGCTGCCGATGGCCGAGGTGACGGTCGACTGCGGGCAGTCGCGCAGCGCGAAGTACTCCCAGTAGAACGCGTCCGGCCAGCCGTCCTTGCTGCCGACCGCGATCGGCGCGACGCCGTGGGCGCGGAGCTTGGTGTCGTCGGACTCAAGCTGGGCGAGGGTGGTCGGCACAGTAATGCCGTCCTTGGCGAAGATGTCCTTGCGGTACCAGAAGCCCACGATGTGCAGGTCGACCGGCACGCCGTACTGCTGGCCCTTGGCCTGCCAGCCGGAGGCGCCGGTAATGCCGCCGATCCAGCTGGAGACGTCCGAGGTGATGTTGTCGACCTTGCCCGAGGAGACCTGCTGGCCGAGCACGCCGCCGCCCCACTGCTGGTAGATGTTGGGCGGGTTGTTGCCCTGGAGGGCGAGCGGGATCTTCGTCTTCTGAAGCGTCTCGTTCTGGATCGGGACGTTCGTGATCTTGATATTCGGGTGCGAGGCCTCAAAGCCCTTGATGGCGTTGGTGTACACGCCGAGCAGGGGCTGGTTGGTCGCGTTGTTCCACCACGTCAGCGTGATCGTGCCGGAGCCTGACCCACCTGAACCACCGCTGCTCGCTGCGCCGCTGCTGCAGGCGGCGAGCACGAGGCACGTGGCTGCCGTCGCCACGATGGCCGCGACAGCCCGTCTTTTCATCATTGAATGCTCATCTCCCCGGGGGGGTAACGGCCTGGGCTGGACCGGCCAGGGGGAGTCCTCCCGAACCAGCCGAGACCTTGCCGAAAGTTTCTGGGGGTACTTTCGATGGTGCCGTCATCGTAAGTTCGCGCTTCGCCGCGGTCAACCCCTGGTTTCCACGTCGTTACCGACATTTTCGGCAACCACGCCGCAATCGCGCCGAACCCAGTCCAAGCAGCGATAACCGCCGGAGTCCTGGCATAGGCGCGAGGGAAACCCTGTCCGGAGATTCCCTAGACCACCCGTTTAACGTACGATGCATGGTGGGCGGCGTGCCCTCCTGGATTGCGCTGCGCTCCGAAATTTTCGGAAATCTGTCGGGAAGCATCTCGCAGGAAGGTGGGGCCTGTGCGCCCTCAAGACGACCCAGCAATGCGGCAGGACCGGGCTATCAAGGACGGCAGCCGCGTGCTGGAGCGTAAGACCACGCTGGCGGCGATCGCCGCGGAGGCCGGGGTCTCGCTGCCTACTGTGTCCAAGGTCGTCAACGGCCGCCCGGATGTCGCGCCGGAGACGCGCGCCCGGGTGGAGCGCCTCCTCGACGCCTACAACTACGCCCGCCCCGGCCCAAGGCGGCACCGCCGCGCGGGCCTCATCGACCTTGTGCTGGCCGGGCTGGATAGCCCGTGGGCGGTGGAGATCCTGCGGGGCGTGGAGGAATGGGGCGCCGAGCACGAGACCGGGGTGGCCGTGTCCTCCGTCCGGCACGGGAACGCCCGCCCGGCCAGCTGGACCTCCGCCGTGGCCAGCCACGATTCTGGCGGCGTCATCCTGGTCACCTCCCACCTGACCGAAGATCACGTCAGCCAGCTGCGCAGCGCTGGCATCCCGCTGGTCGTCATCGACCCGTCCAACACGCCGCCCGCCGACATCCCGAGCGTCGGCGCCACCAACTGGGCAGGCGGCATCGCCGCCACCGAGCACCTGCTGCACCTAGGGCACCGCAGGATCGCCGCGATCACTGGCCCCGCGGACATGCTGTGCAGCCTGGCCCGTCTCGACGGGTACCGATCGGCGCTCGACCGGGCTGGTGTCGGCTACGACACTAGCCTGGTCCGTTATGGCGATTTCACCCACGAGGGGGGCTTCGCCAGGGGCGCGGAGCTTCTTGACGATCCCGAGCCACCGACCGCCATCTTCGCCGGCAGCGACCAGCAGGCCTACGGCGTGTACGAGGCCGCGCGCCTGCGCGGGTTGCGGATACCCCAGGACATCAGCGTCGTCGGATTCGATGACCTGCCGGTGACGCGCTGGGCCTCTCCCCCGATCACGACCGTACGGCAGCCGCTGGCCGAGATGGGCGGCGTCGCGGCCGGAATGCTTGGCGACCTCATTGACGGCAAGCCACTGCCGTCGAGCCGGGTGGAATTGTCCACCGAACTCATCGTGCGGGAGTCAACAGCGGCTCCCGGAAGGAACTGACGTGACTCAGTCTGCTGACCCCAGCACCAGCGTGGGCCACCCGGCCGGCGCGCCCACGCAATCCCCCGCACTCGCCGACGGCTGGCAGGACCCGGCGCGGTCGGCCCAGGAACGGATCGCCACCCTGCTGAGCCTGATGACGATCGAGGAGAAGATCGCCCAGCTCGGCAGCATCTGGATCGGAGCGACGGGCGAAGACGACGCCGTCGCCCCGATGCAAGATCAGTTCAGCGACGGCCAGCCGCCCTTCGGCGAGGTGATCAAGAACGGCCTCGGGCAGCTCACCCGCGTATACGGCTCCCGCCCGGTGCCGCCGGAAGCCGGGGCCCGCGCCCTGCGGTCGCTGCAGGCACAGGTAGTGGCGGGCAACAGGTTCGGCATACCCGCGGTCGCCCACGAGGAGTGCCTGACCGGCTTCGCGGCCTGGACCGCCACGATCTTCCCGACCCCGCTGGCCTGGGGAGCGTCCTTCGACCCCGCGCTGGTGAACGACATGGCCCGATCGTTCGGCGCCACGATGCGCGCGGCTGGCATCCACTTGGGCCTCGCGCCCGTGCTCGACGTGGCTCGCGACCCGCGCTGGGGCCGCACCGAGGAGACGATCGGTGAGGACCCTTACCTGGTCGGGTCCATTGGCACCGCCTACGTCCAGGGACTGCAGGCAGCCGGCGTGCAGGCCACGCTCAAGCACTTCGCCGGCTACTCGGCCTCCCGTGCGGGCCGCAACTTCGGCCCGGTGTCAATGGGCCGTCGCGAGTTCGCCGACGTCATCCTCGTACCCTTCGAGATGGCCATCCAGCTTGGCCGCGCGATGGCGGTGATGCCCACCTACATCGAGACCGACGGGGTGCCGGCCAGCGCCGACTCCCACCTGCTTGGCACGCTGCTGCGCGACGAGCTTGGCTTCGACGGGCTAGTCGTCTCCGATTACTACGCGGTCTCCTTCCTCGAGCTGCAGCACGCCGTGGCCGCATCCCCGGCCGGTGCGGCCGCGCTCGCCCTGGCCGCGGGCCTGGACGTGGAACTGCCGAGCGCGCGCTGCTTTGGCCAGCCGCTACGCGCCGCCGTCGCGGCCGACGAGGTTCCCATCGAGCTGATCGACCGGGCGGTGACCCGGGTCCTGCGGCAGAAGATCGACCTCGGCTTGCTTGACCCCGGCTGGCAGCCGGTCCCCGCCGCGCAGGCTCCCGACCTTGACCCGCCGTCCCAGCGGGCCCTGGCCCGCCGCCTAGCCGAGGAGTCCGTGGTCTTGCTGGCCAACCGCGGCGGCCTGCTGCCGCTCGCTAGCGGCACCCGGGTCGCGGTGATCGGCCCGCTCGCCGATGACGAACTAGCGTTCTTCGGCTGCTACAGCATGCCCCGCCACCTTGGCCACCTGGCCAAGGGCGACAACCACGGCCCGGGCGTAGCGGTCGCCACGCTGCTCGAGGCGCTGCGGGAGGAGGGACTCGACGTCACGCACGCCCGCGGCTGCGGCGTCGCCGACGACGACACCTCGGGCTTCGACGCCGCGATGAGCGCGGCCCTCCAAGCGGACATCGTCATCGCGGTCGTTGGAGATGAGGCGGGCCTGTTCGGGCGCGGGACCTCGGGCGAGGGCTGCGATGTCACGGACCTCCGGCTGCCCGGCGTCCAGGAGGAGCTGCTGACCACGCTCATCGCCACCCGTAAGCCCGTCGTGGCGGTGCTCGTCGCCGGCCGCCCCTACGCGCTTGGAAGCCTCAGCGACAAGCTTGCCGCCATTGTCCAGACCTTCTTCCCCGGTGAGGAGGGCGGGCACGCGATCGCCGATATCCTGGCCGGGCGGGTGAACCCCAGCGGCAAGCTGCCGATCGAGATCCCCAGGATCGCGGGGGCACAGCCGTCGCCCTACCTGCGCACCAGGAACGCGGCCTGGCACTCAGGCAGCTCGGTGGACCCCACGCCGCTGTTCGCCTTCGGTCACGGGCTTTCCTACACGACGTTCGAGTACGCCGACCTGGAGCTGTCCGCCCGCGAGATCCCGACCGACGGCACCGTGGAGATCTCCTGCACCGTTCGCAACAGCGGTGAGGTGGCCGGGTCCGAGGTCGTACAGCTCTACCTCAGCGATCCGACCTCTCAGGTGGTACGTCCCGTTCGCTGGCTGGCGGGATTCGCCCGGGTACCGCTCGCGCCTGGCGAGGCGCGGCGAGTCGCGTTCCTGCTGCACGCCGACCGGACCTCGTTCACGGGCCTGTCCGGCAAGCGGATCGTCGAGCCGGGCGAGATCGAGGTGGCCATCGGCGGCGCGTCCGACAACCTCCCGCTGTCCGGCTCGTTCACCCTCACCGGCCGCCTGCGCACCGTGGGCGCAACCCGGGTCCTCGACACCCCGGCCTCAGTGCACGAGCTGCCGGGCTGACGGCGCGGCCACGCCAGGGGGCGCGAACCAGTCAGGGACGGGCGGGAAGGTGAGCTCAGCAACCAGCCCGCCCGCCGGCCTTGGGTCAAGGCAGAACGCGGCCCCGTGCGCGACCGCGATCGCCGAGGTGATCGACAGCCCGAGACCGAGTCCCTCGCGAGATCCCGCTCGCCCGGCCACGCCGCGCTGGAACGGCTGCAGAAGCCGGGCGATCTCCCCTGGCGGCACATCGGGACCACTGTTAGCCACCGTGAGCACGGCCGCTGGCATCCACTGGCCGGGCGACTGGACATCACCGCTGTCGCCGGCCCCGCCCACCGAGACCCGCACGTTCCCTCCCGCCCCGTTGTGACGCAGGGCGTTGTCGACGAGATTGGCCACTGCCCGTTCGGCCAAGGCTAGATCACCAGCCAAGAGCGCGGGCGAGAGCGTGACGTCCACGGCCAGCCCGCGCGCCGTGATCTCGCCGGCCCGCGCCGCCAGCACATCGCGGGTGACCGCGGCCAGGTCAACCAGGTCCCGGCGGGCCAGGCCACGTTGCCCGCGGGCCAGGGTCAGCAGCGCCTCAATCAGCCGTTCCTGTTCGCAGGTCGCGGCGACGGCCCGCTCACAAGCCGGACGCAGCTGGTCAGGGTCCGGGTGCCGCAGCGCCACTTCGAGCAGTGTCCGCGACCGGGCCAGCGGGGTGCGCAGCTCATGGGAGGCGTTGGCGACGAACTGGCGCTGGGCGTCGAGTGAGGCATCCAGCCGGGCGAACAAGCCATCGATGGTGTCCGCGAGCTCCCTGAGGTCATCGGCGGGCCCGTCGATGGCTAGCCGCTCGCGCAGGCTGGTCGCGGAGATCCGCTGGGCGGCCGCCGTGATCCGGCGCAGCGGCCGCAGCGCCCGGCCGGCCGCGAACCAGCCGAGCGCCACCGAGGCCGCCGCCATGATGGCCAGCGCGACGCCTGAGTACATGAGAAGCGCGTCGTTCTCGGCGCTTCCTGTCCCTGAGGCACTACGCGCCGCGACGAACTGGAGCTGCTGCGCGGGGTCAATCTGCCCGCCCCCGATGATCTCGGTGGAGCCGCCCGCCGCCCCCGCGCCGCCGCTGGACAAGCCGGCGGACTGCTGGACCACGATCCCCTGCGTCGCGTGGGAGACCAGGCCGTAGGTGATGCCGAGCAGGGCCGCGCCGGAGACAAGGAACAATCCGCCAAACAGCAGCGTCAGCCGGAGCTGCACGCCCATCCGCGTGGCGATCACGCCCGACTCGGGCCGGCCGCCGGTCGCGGGCCAGCGGGGCTTCGCGGGCCAGCGGGGCTTCGCGGGCCAGCGGGGCTTCGCGGGCCAGCGGGGCTTCAAATCCGGTACCCAGCTTGGGCGATGGTCTCGATCACCGGCGGGTCGCCGAGCTTGCGGCGCAGCCGACTGACCGTGACCTTCACCGCCGTGGTGAACGGGTCGGCCATCTCATCCCAGGCTCGCTCGAGCAGCTCCTCGGCGGAGACGACCCGGCCGTGGGCGGAGAGCAGAAGCTCAAGCACGGCGAGCTCCTTTGGGCCGAGGTCCAGGTACTTGCCGTCCCTGATGACCGTGTGCCTGGCCGGGTCCAGGGTGATCCCCGCGACGGTCAGGACCGGCGGCACCGCAGGATGGGCGCGGCGGCCGAGCGCGCGGACGCGGGCGATGAGCTCGGCGAACGCGAACGGCTTGGGCAGGTAGTCATCCGCGCCGATGCCCAGCCCCGCGACCCGGTCATCGATCGTCCCCGCGGCGGTCAGCATCAGGATCCGCGCCCGCCGGCCCGGCTCGGCGGCGAGAACGGCGCAGACCTCGTCGCCATGCATGACCGGCAGGTCCCGGTCAAGCACGATCACGTCGTAGTCGTTGACCAGGGCGCGATCAAGGCCACTGTCGCCGTCGAGCGCGAGGTCAACGGCCATCCCCTCCAGGCGAAGCCCGGCGGCGATGGCCTCGCCGAGCTCAGCGTCATCCTCAATCAGGAGCACCCGCATGAATCGATAGTCGCCGGGGGGCCTGACCAGACGCTGGGCGGAGTCTGACAGCTCCATGTGAGGACACCCGTCCTCAGCTGGCTGTCACCGCCCTGCAACCGGTTACGCCCTACAACGGGCGG
>Ga0335072_10001531_pt1 | contig 37485 bp, 41 predicted proteins | sample Lox_Sample_21_FD_206725 | JGI IMG/M metagenome (GOLD analysis project Ga0335072, IMG submission 206725) | Soil microbial communities from Loxahatchee National Wildlife Refuge, Florida, United States - Lox_Sample_2.1 | ecosystem: Environmental > Terrestrial > Soil > Wetlands | place: USA... | reverse complement strand
CTGTGCACGCCTCCGCGGCGACTACCTGCTCCACCCTGGTCCTCTGCGTCAGTCCATGAGATCGAACTCCCAGTTGGACTTCTGGATGCTGACGTCGATCTCGCGGATCTGCCGGGCCAGGTCGTCGGCCTGCGAGCGCAGCTGCGCGACGGGCAGGGCGCTCAGCATCTTGAGCTCCGAGCGCAGCTGCCGTCCGCCGCCCCGGCCGGCGGCGGAGTCCGCCGCGGCGGTCACCACGGAGTGCCGGAGTCGCAGCACATCCCGGCGGGCGAGCGCGTCGGTGATCGTGCCCTCGGGCCCGATCTGCGTGGCCGCGTTGGTTTTGTTGATCCGCCGGATCAGATCCTCCAGCTGGCTCAGCACCGCGCCGGCCTCGGCCAGCAGCGCCGCCGCGTCTTCCGTCGGCTCCTCGCCCTCCTGGAACCGGGCGTTCGCCACAGTCCGCGACCGGAGGTGCTCGACCCGGCGCGCGGCGTCGGCTCGGAGTGCCAGTGCTTCAGCCAGCTTCACGCCCGCACCTCATCCCTGCTCATATTCATCATCGTCCCCACGCAAGGTGTAATCGGCCCCGGATGCGCCCGGCGCTGTAGCCGGGATTGCTCCTGAGGCCCTCCAATGACACCGTTAAGCTAGCGAGAGCGCCGACCTGGACGCTATGAGCCATTAGGGTGATTTGCGCCTATACGATGGAATGCCTGCGTGACTATCCAGGATGACGAGGACCGCATCGCGCGTTCCGCTCACCGTCAGTAACCGAGCAAGGCTGGCGCGCGAGGCGCCGCACGCTCATTTGCGGAATCCCCAGGCCAGCTCGAGAGCAGGCCGAGCGGCGACCCTCCCGTCGCGGACTTCCCGTGTGCCGTGACCCAGACAGCGACGTTACCGACCGTGTCCATGACGGGAGCGTGAGCCCGAAATGTGGATAATGACGATATGCGGTGGCCAGACCTCACTCGCGGGCTGTTGGCCGGCTTTCTCGGCGGCGCGGCGGTCGTGGGCGGCGCGGCGGGATGGATTCTGCTGGGGCCGCTGTGGACGATTGCCGGGGTGGTGGCCAGCTCGCTCTTCGCCCTTGTCGCCTGCGCTACGTTTCTTGCCTTTGCCGTGGCCGAACCGGCGACCCACTTGCAGAACCATGAGCCGCAGCGCGCGCTCGCCGAGATCAGCCGGGGCTTGTGGTCGTGGCGTTACCTGGCCCGGATATGGCCCAGCCAGTTTCGCCAGCCGCTGGCTGACATCCTCCTGACGCGGGCCGAGGCGCTGCGTGCCCTGCACCTGGAGGCACAGGCGCTTTCTCCCGCGGCGGAGGCGGTGGCGATCTACCAGGTCCTGGCCGCCGAGAAACCCCGCAAGTTCACGCCCGGACTGGCCGGCGCGCTCGACCGCCAGTCAAGCCTGCTCGCCGCCAGTGGCCGCCTGGCGGAGGCGGAGAAGGCGATCGCGGTAGCGGTATGGCTCTACCGCGACCTCGTCCCTGCCGCCCCCGGAGATTACCTGCCGGGCCTGGCCGACGCGCTGACCCGTCAGGCGGAGTGGCTGCTGGATATGGGCCAAGACAGTGCGGCGCTGGCGACCGTGTCGGAGGCTGCGGACATCTGCCAGGACCGGCTACCCCGAGATGAGCTGCCGCCCTGCGCTGCCCAGACGCTGCTCCTTACGGGCAGGCTGCTGGCCGGACAGGCTCGCTACCGCGAGGCAGCCCGGCCGCTGGCCAGGGGATGGCTGCTAGCCGCCCGCCGCGGCCGGCAGGACCTGATTGCACCAGCCATCCCCGCGGTCAGGGCCGCCTACCGGGCGGACGACGCCGCCCTCCGCGCAGCATGGCGCGCGGAAACCAGCGGCGAACCGCCAGACTGGATATACCGCTTACCGGGCAGCCCCGCCCCGCGGCTGGCACGGCCGGACCGGTGCGCGATCCACTCGTGCATCCGGTCCAGTTCGGCCGCGACAAGGTCCAGCACCATGCACTCAATGATCCCTTGCGGGATCGCTAAATGCCTACCCTCGTCGCTGTAAGTGGCTGACGCGGGCCTGGTACTGGCGTTTTCGGCGCCACCGGACCAGGACCAGGCGTGTCCGCGACCGGGTGGATGCAGCGGGCTGATCTTGCAGCGAATGCCAGGCGGTCAGCGCCGTGACCAAAATCGGCTACATACCGTTATTGGATGGATACGACATTAGGTGCTTCTTTGGGCCGCCCGCTGCTGGCGGCCGCAGCGTAACCGGAAGCGGGCTCGTCATGTCAGGGATGGACCGGCTCCCGGGGGAACCCGGACGCCGCCCCCGAAACACCGCCGCCCGAAAGCACGGAGACACGCGCGGATCGCGGCGTGCTCGCCGACGCAGCCACCCGTCGCGAGTGCGCCCTGGCCTACCGCGCCACCGTCGACGCGGTGTACGCCAGAGCCCCGCGCCGCACCGCGCCCGGCCGGCGACGGCCAGCCGGCAGCGGGCCCCGAGGCGGCGAAGCGCCCCGAAATGGCCGACAGGCATCCCGACAAGTACAAGCGGCCAGCCGACCCGCCGCCGCGCGTCGAAGGCCCCGGCGAGCACCCCTCCCGGTGGCTCGGCGCCATCTACACCGGCCGGGACAGAAACATGCGGCCGAGAACAACCGCGGGGAATGCGCCCGCGCGTCCGACAGCACCCGGCACGGCGCCCCCGCCGCGGCCGCCGATCTCGCCAACGGGTGGGCGGGCGGCGAGCGGCCCGCAACCATGACGGAGTGGGCCGGGTGGTCCCCAGAGCCAGCATCCATGACCGACATCGGCCGGCGGCTGCTCGACCTCGGCCCCGGCCCTTCGGCCGTCGTCGGGTTCGACCGGGCAGACGCGCCCGGGCACTGGTTCAACGCCGTAAACGACCGCGACACGATCCTGGCAGTCGACGGGCAGTCCGCCCATTTGAAAGTGGCCCCCGTCCAGGGACGGTCTCGGCTTCGATGAGAGCGGCATGTCATACTCCGACGCCCTCTACTTCACCCCGACGGGAAGGCCGCGAAATGATCACCAGTGAGGATGCGCACCGCATCGCCACCGCCGCCATTGGCCCCGCCGACGCCGTCGGCGGGGCGGGCTGGCATCTGAAGGAGTTCGGAGCCGGGTGGTTCATCCGCGAGGACTGGATGAGCGAGCCGTCTGCCCGCGGCGGGTCCTTCTGCGTCGTCGAGCGCGCCACCGGGCGGGTGCTCGCCTTCCCGACCAGCATCTCGCCGACCCGGATCATGACCGAATACGACCAGGTCGCCGACCGCGCATCCCCAGTGTCGGGCTGAGACCGCGAGGGCCGCCATCACGCCGCCCGGCGCCGCCTCCAAGAAATTCAACCTCAGGCTCCCCCGAACGGTCCCGCCCGACTCTGGTTCTTCCATGCCCCTGGTAAGCCACCTCAACGCCACCACCCCTGCAGGCTCGCCGGACCCGAGGCATGATGAGAGCATGTCATCGTCGGCCGAGCCGTTGATATGCCCGCAGCTGCCAGCTCCCAGTGGACGTGCCGCGTGACGAGTTCGACCTGTTCGAGCAGATGCACTACGACTGCTTCCACTACGAATTCGAGGACCCAGCGGACTCCAATGCGGAATGCGCGCCGGACGGCTGCGGGTCCGCGGCCCTTATCCCCCCCGAGCGGCGGAGCGAGGGCTTAGAAGAATCTGCCGCCGAGCACCTGGCCGACGTGGTCGGGGTCCGCGGAATGCGGCCGTCGCCGTCACTTACTGCCGGCTTAGCGCAGCGATGCGGTAAACGCCTGCCAGGCGTCAGCCGGGACGCTCAGCGTCATACCGTCCCGGTCGGCGGTGTCGCGAACCAGGATCACGCACTCTGCGCTGGCGGCCTCGACGCAGTCGCCCCCGTTGCCATCGCTGTAAGTGGACTTGCGCCAGTCGCCCATAGCTTGGCCAGCCTCTCAATCAGTGCCAGCGACTCTGACACCCGGTAGCACTCGCCCCGGATGCCGTCGAACCGCAACGACAGGGCCGAGACGGTTTGGTCGTCAGTGAAAACGTACCCGGAAGCGACGTGCTCGGCGTAGGCGGCATCGTCTGACAGCACGAAGCCGCTCGCGTTGGCGGGGTGCTCGATCGCGGGCATGACCTGAAGGGTCACCCGCGGCATCGCGGCCACGCCGGCCAGGTGTCGCATCTGGCCTGCCATGACCTCGCAGGATCCCACGCGCCGGTAAAGCGCGAGCTCGTCAACCAGGACCGATGCCAGCAGGGGCTCGTCCCTGCGGAGCACGCGCCGCTGACGCTCCATGCGGGCCTTCAGGCGTTCGTCGGCCGCTGCCGCGTCAGTGCCGGGCTGCACGGCTATCAGCGCGCCGGCGTAGCCCTCGGTCTGGAACAGGCCGTGCACGATCCCGGGGGACCATATGCGCATGGTCGCCGTGCGGTCCTCGTAGTCTGACCAGCTCCGGAAGGTGGCGGGAACCTCCGGCGCCGCCCGGATGTCCTCCAGCCACTGGGAGTACCAGCCCCGCCGCTCAGGGAACACCGCGTCGATCGCCAGGGCGAGCTTCGCCGTCGGGGGGCGCTTGAAGTTCTCGATCCTGCTGACCTGCCCGGCGTCTATCCCGCTGCGACGACTCAGCTCATGTACCGACCAGCCGTGGGCAAGCCTGTCGCGCCGTAGTTGCCGGCCGAAGTGCGTTGCCACTCCGCTAGTGCTGTTGTCAGTCATGACACAAAGTTGACATATCTGCCCGCAGAGCGGAACCCCCTGCGACCATCCAGTTACGATGACCCGAAAGGGGACGACAATGGACGAGACTATCCCTCCCGCAGATGGCGCGCTCGGTGAGTTCACGAGGCTGGACGACTTCCAGGTCATAGCCGAGCGCCGCCGGGTCATGGAGATGATCGCGGCGCTGACTGACAGGTACCGCAACCTCAACCACGAGATGACCCGGAGGGGGACCCTGCGATGGATGGTGCCGTAACGCCGTTTGCCCGGCTGCCTGCGGCAATGGCGAGGATGCTGGCCGTCGAGACCCTGCTGGCCGATCCGGAGACGCTGGGCGACGACGTGCTGGAAAGCTGCCTGTACCTGCTCAGGGAACGCCTGCGATCATCGTGAGCAGTCCGCTGCTCCAGAAGGCGCGGCGATAGGCGGCGTCGGCGTGGTTCGCGATGCCTGGTCAGGTGAAGGTCGCGAAGGGGTGAGCGGCTCGTCGTTACTGCGCGGGTTGCGGCTGGGTCAGGAAGGCCCTGAAGGCGACGGCCAGATCGTTCGCCTTCTGGCTCAAGTAGCGACATCCCGCTTAACAGCCCAGAGGAACTCGGCCTGCGGCAGTCCCAGCAACTTGGCGTGCTGGTAGCGAATCGGCCGGCGGCGGCCTGGAGGACGGCGAGGCCGCTACCTGCCTCGGCACGATCCGCGCCCGTCCCCGAAAACGCCGCCAGTCATCTCCGGGCCAACCGGCTCCATCCGAGCGGCGACGACCAGCCGATGCGGAACGGGCGCCCTCGCCCCGATCACTGCCCTTCAGGTCGGACCTCCGCTGCCGCGCTGGCCAGGTCCCAGCCGCGGCTGTCGTCGCGCGCCGCGTCCCTGAACGCCTGCCACGCCTCGGCCAGGGCGCCGGCGACGTCAGCGGACGCGATGGTCATGGTCACCGTGATGCGGACGTACTCCCGTCCCCGCCGGGTCTCGGCGTCGACTTGCGGCTGTATCACCGCGCTGCCCGCCTGCGCCGCCAGGGACCGTTCGAAGTCGCCGCTGACCGGTCCCCAGGCGTGCCACCCGCCGCGACGGGTGATGCTGAGTCGCACCGCCCACCGCCTGCGGGACCGCGTGGTGGCCATGGAGACGATGTTCCCCACCGCAACTGCCGTGCACCCGCCGGCGGCCGCCTGGCGACATCCGCGCCTGGACGCAAGAACAGGCGAGGTCGCCTCGCACATCGGCCAGCTGACCGATGTCTTCCGGAGGAAGCTGCCGCAGTATTCATCCCCGCGACACGATAACGGGCGCAGTCGATGCGAAGCCCGGCTGGGCAGGGGAGGCATGGTGGCAGGGTTCTACTGGGAACGGCACCCGAACGGGCCGTTCGCCACGCTCATCAGGGTCGCGTCCACGTACCTCGAGCCGGAAAACTACGACGATGACTCTCTCAGAGCGCTTGCCAGACGCGACGGCGACGAGGAGATGCGGCTATTCAAATCAGAGCTGCGCGATGCCCTCAAGGACCCGGGCCGGCTGCCTGGCGACGAGCTGTCCGACGCTGTCGAGTTCGACCATGGCAGCGACGTCAGGTTCCTGCGGTGGCTGTGGCACGAGTTGTACGGCGACGAGCCCTTCGATGCCGACATCGCCACGCGGCTCAGGGCGCTGCCGGAACCGTTCGCCGACCGGCTGGACAGGCTGCACCCGCGGGCCCGGTTCGCCGTCAGCACGGCGGCCAGTGCCGGTGACTGGGCCCGGGCCCTGGACGCGCTGCTGGGCGCGCTCGTCAAGGGCGGCGCCCCGGTCAGCGCGGCCGAACGCGACGAGCTGGTGGCCATGCTCGAGGCAGCCGGGCGACCTACAGAGGCGGCGGGCGGGCTCGCTGTCGTGCCGCCGGGCGCAGAAATCCCCGCACCGCTGTAGATGTCACGTACATCCTGCCCGTGCCTCGCGGTACAACCGGCGCGCCTCCTCCAGTGTCTTCTCTGTCCGCTAGCTCGATCAGAGCGACGGCGACAAGCCGACATGCGGAACGGGCGCCTCGTCGCCGCCGTGAGAGGACGTAGTTCGTTCACCGACCGCGTGTGCCGTTCGATCGAGCCTGGTGGGAGGAGTCCCCGTGCCAAGAAGAGCCAGTGACGAGGTGCTGCTCGCCGGCATCCTGCAGATGCGGATCGAGCGGTGGCTAGAGGAAGAGGGCGTCTTCCACGTTGCCGGGTTCGGCGACGTCACGCTGGCCCGCGAGCTGGACTGGGAGCCGAACGCCGGCCCGGTGTACCTGCGACGAATAGCCGACGGCCAGCTCTGGCGCGCCGACATCAACATCACCGCCCGCCCGGCCGAGCCCGGAGAGCCCGGGACAACCTGGTCGAGACCCGAGTAGCAACGACAAGGTGATGGCGTCATCAGCAACGCCGGGCGGCCTGGCCGGCCTCTTCGAGGCGTGCTGCACCGGTTGCGGGGCGGCCTGGCCCGGCCAATTCCGAGTGCGGCCCCCGCGCGGCGCCGCCTCCGAATCGGCCAATGCCTGAGACGCCGTTGCCGCCATGGCGCACCCGCCGCCGAGTCAATAAGGCCAGGTCCGCCAAGGGCCACCCCATCGAGCCGAGATGCCTGTCACCGGACGCTCCCCCTCCGGAAATTCAAATTCAGGTTTCCCGAACGGTCCCACCCGACTCTGGTTCTCCCATGACCCCGGTCGCCCGGCAGCCTGACGACGCCGATGACCGATCCGACATCGAGTCGGACAGCCCGACAGCATCAACATAGCGGAAGAGCCTGCCCGCACCGCTGCGAGCGCCGATGATCCACCCAGACTCGGGCCGCTGCGATCACGCTGGTCCACACCGGACCGAAAGCTTAGTTGAGCTGTCTGACCGACATCCGAAGCCCTCCGCGCCAAGGACCACAGCGAGCGCAGGTTTCGGGCGTCGACTCGGGCAGGCTAGCCCACCTTCCACTGTCCCGTCTGAGGCCCCATCCCTGAGTCAAGCGTGAACTGAACGCTGGTGATCTTCGCTTTGACCGGAACCTCGAACACGATGCACCCGAGACCGACTGCGCCCGGTGTGATGTTCTCCGTGGCCGGGAAGGAGACGCAGTCGCCGACTGAGTCGCCCATCGCCGACTCGTAGGACTGTCCGGCGGAATCCACGACCTCGGCCCCGTTTGACGGCGAGTCCGAGTAGGCGGCCGAGCCGGTGTCCCGCAGCCGGAACTGGACCGCGTATAGCCGGTCCCCTGCGGGCGGGGACGTGTAGTCGACGCCCTGCGCGTCGTTGATGACCTTGACGACCGTCACCGACATCTGCTCGCCGCCGCTGTTTCCGGACAGCGTGATCGCGCTGCCGGTTGTGGCCGTCGCTGAGCGCGCCAGCTTGGCCTTGCCAGGGCTGCCGGGATCGCCCGCACCGCTGCTGCCGGTCGTCTGCACCGTGTGCGCGGCGCAGCCCGTGATGACCACCGCCAGGACGCCGCCCGCGATGGCCGCGCCATGTTTGCTCTTCATCATGCTCCGTTTCGTTGAGGGAACCAGCAGCACACAGAGTGGCGTCTCAACTGCTCAGAGTGAGGACGCCATGCCGAAACGTGATCGGACCGTCACTCAGACCCAGTGGCTCGAGGGCCCGTCACGTGCAGTCGGGCATCCACTCTGGCTACCCGACGCGACTAGCCTGCTACTTTGTGTCAATCACGCCCGGCCTGCTGGCCGCGCAGCTGCAGCATTGCCCGAGGAGTCTCAGGAGGTCGTCCGGTCAGGCGGCCACGTCTCTCGCAGCGGGGGCCAAGAGAGCGCCAAAGGCGACGTACTGAACGCGGCGTCGTCTCGATGCGAGACGGACCGCGGCCCGATCAAGCTGAAGGGGGGCGATTGGGTTGGCTCCGGACTGCCGACCGGGGCCGCCGGGGTGTGCCGCCGCCACGGAGCCGCCTCCGGTCGCGTCCCGGCCGGTGTCGTCGGGCTCGGTCCTGGCGGGCGAGCAGCTGAAGCTGACCGAGCCGGCCCCTGGCAGCTACGCGCTGCCGCGGACGGCGCTGCTGCGCCCCGGCACCCCGCACAAGGCGCGGACCACGGCCAACGACATCGTGATCGCGGCCCTGCAGGACGTGTTCGAGCAGTTCCCGGCCGTCGCGCCGCCATTCGGCGGCGCGTCTTGCGGCATTGCAGCCTCCTTCCCCCTGGCCTCGGTGAACTGGCGCATCTTGCGGCTGCAGTGGGTGTTGAGATTGTCCCAGATGAGAACGACCGGGGCGTTCAGGGCTCGGTGCGCGGCGGTGACCAGGGCGGCGTAGTCGGCCTCGGACATGCTGGCACGGTCGCCCTTGCGGCGGCGGTGGACATGGACGCGGTAGAAGAACCGGCCCGGCCGGCCGGGCTTCAGGCAGGCCATGCCCGCGACCGACAGGCGGCCGGCGTTGCCGGAGACCCGGGTCACGGGCGTGCGGCCGCGGCGCGCCCAGGTGCGGGCCTTCCCCGGCCGCAGCGACTGCCCGGCCTCGTCCTCGAAGCAGACCCCGCGCCGGTCAGCGCCGCTAGCCTCGTGCCTTGGCCCAGGTCACCGCCCGCCACTCCGCGATCGCGGCATCGTCTCGCTCGACGGCCCGGTGGACCGGGACCTGGGGCGAGTAGCCGAGGCGGTGCAGCGGGAACGACATCCCCCGCGGCGTGCAGGAGACCCCGAACAGGCGGTCGGCCAGCGACGCCGCGCGGGCCAGGGTCCAGCGCTGGTCCTGGTCCCAGCCGTGCGCGGCCGGGCCCGCCTCCAGCGCTGCGCGCAGCTGCGCGAGCTGGGCCTCGTCGCGCCGGCACGGGCTCCCACCGGGCCCCTTGGAGGCGAGGGCCCCCTGCCCGCCGACCCGCCAGGCGCGGCGCCACTAGTACACCGACTTCGTGCTGACCCGCAGTGACCTGACGATCTGCACCGGGTCCGCGTCCGTCGCGAGCATCTGCGCGGCCTGCAGCCGCACTTTCTCCCGGCGGGCCCGGCCCTCAGCCGTCAGCCCGCCTCCATCGGCGTACCTCACGAACCAGGCATAACCCCGCCAGCCGCGCGAATCACGCAGGCTCGCCGGGCGTAACCGACCCGGCACCAGACCTCAACCTTCCAATCTCTGTAGGGGGCGGTTGTTGCTGCATATTGCTGATGCGCTCGCCGCCCTTCATGCCCGGGTGCCGTTTCGAGGATCGGCCACATTCAGTCGCTGACTAGTCACTTATCGTAGTCAGTCATTGGGCCGTTGGCGCGGATCAGGTCGAGGATCACGATGTCGGAGCGCCGGGCGCTGGGGGTTACGTATATGTCGGTGGCCCAGCAGGCGGAACGGAGTACGTCGCCGGCGCCTTCGAAGTCCTCTGGGCAGATGCCGGCGCGGCACCAGATGTACATTCGCTCTCCCCAGGGTTGCGTTGTGGTCAGGAGGATGACAGGCAGTTTGCCGGATCTGGTTTGGATCCAGGCTTGCGCACAGCCGGTTCGTACTCGGTGGGCCATAATGATGCAGCGGGCGTGCGCGGCTAGCCAGTGTCGGACCTCTGGCCAGGCGAGTACGGCGCCCGCCGCCGCTATCCCGATAAGGGTCGACACCCAGCCGAATCGGGTTATCAGAGCTGTCAGTCCTGCGGGAACGCCGAGGGTGAGCGCCAGTTCCCAGCGCCACCGCCACAGGAGGACGAAGATGTTGGGTCGCGCGACGGGCGTGAGGTCTCGGTGCAGGGCCTTGCCTGCATCTCCCGGCTGTGGCGTCCAGCCTGGGCGCTCCCCCGTATTCATGCCAGCCCCCTGGGCGGGGGTGCCGCCGGTTCACCGGCGGGGCTGGCCGTAATCCAGCCTGTTCCCCTGCACGCGCGGCATGGGCCTCCGGGAGACTTGATTCCGCGGCCGAGGCAGTCACCGCATGATGCCAGCGTGTCGAAACGGGGATCGCGATAGCTGCGGCCGAACCCTCCATGCGTGGAGCTGACTTGCCAGCCCCGCTGTAGAGCTGCGGCATCGAGGGCAGCGAACATCCGCCGCGTCAGACCCCTTATCCAGGTCGTCGGCGGTTTATAGAGCTTGATTAGGTGGGGGTTGGTGGTACGGTGAGGCATATCCGCCACATCCCTATGGTCCAGACAGGCTGCGGGGTGGGTGCGAAGGTGCTGGGCCGGTGTTAGCGCACCGGCTCAGCTTTTTGTTTGCGGTCGAGATCGGCCAGCTCGGTACGATGCTGGCCAGCTCGCCCGGGGCCAGCTGGCGCATCGCTTCTGGGAGCGGCGTTTGTCGGCGCTTCTCAGTGTCGGCCTCCTTCAGGGTCTGGAGTCCACCTGGGAAAAAGCCGGCAGAAAGTAAGCGACTCTGCTTCCATCGGTGCCGTGCTTCTGCTTTGATAGTGAACCGTGAAATCGCGTTCCGCAAGTGCGATTTTGAGTTGCGTTCCGTCGGTGCGTAACGCATCGTCTGATCTGTTCCACATTGCGTCACGATCGGGACTTTGGGGCCAAAGTGACAGGTGAGACCAATCCAACTCTCCGGAGGCGGGAGCTAGGTTTCCTGCTGCGCCAGTTGCGTACCGAACGGGGACTCAGCATCGACGCAGTTGCCGAGCGTGCGATGCTTTCGACCACGAAGCTCAGCAGACTCGAGACGGGACGCGTGGGTGCTGCCCCTCGAGACATCCGGGATCTCTGCATTGTCTACGGGATAACTGACACGGCCGAACGCGAGCGGTTGATGGAGCTCGCCAGGGAGGGCAAGCAGCGCGCCTGGTGGCAGAAGCTCGACCTTCCCTACGCGACCTACATAGGCCTGGAGGCCGAAGCCGTTTTCATCAGGGACTACAACCCGGACATCATCGCAGGGCTGCTTCAGGTCGAAGGCTATGCCCGCGCCATCTTCGAAGAAAACGACCCGCCCCTTGACCAGTCCGCGATGGACCAGCGCGTTGAGGGCAGGCTTAGACGCCAGGCCCTACTCACACAAGACGACCCCCCGGGCTTTCACTACATCGTCGATGAAGTGGCCCTGCACCGTCCTATAGGCGGCTCGGCTGTCATGCGCGAGCAACTGGCTCGGGTCGTTGAAGTCGCCCGTCTGCCTAATGTCGCCCTCCAGGTCATTCCGCTCGCAGTCGGGGCACACCCTGGAATTATGAGTAATTTCGTGATCCTTGACTTTGATAAGCCGATGGTGAATGACGTCGTTTACGTCGAGGGGGCCGTTGGGAACATATACTTGGAAACCGCTTCCGAACTGGAGAGATATAGGAGGATATTCTCCCGTTTGGAACAAATCGCGCTGGACCCAAAAAGTTCCGCAGCGATGGTCACGAGGATCGCGCAAACCTACGAGGACAGCTAGGCGCCTTGCGGGAATCCAAGAAGCACGGCCAGTAGTACGCGCCGGCTAGGAAGCGCCCGGGGGCTTTTGCTAGCCACAGTGAAAGATAAGAGCAGAAGAGAGAGAGAGAGATGGCAAAGACTAGAATGGGTACACAAGGCGAGGGCAAGATATTCCTAAGTGACGCAGAGCGCGCGGGCCTCGCCTGGCTTAAGGCTCAGTCCAGTGCCGGTAACGGGCAGTGCATCGAGATCGCCTCGGCGGCGGGGAAGATCGCTATCCGCGACTCAAAGGACCCCGACGGGGCGATCCTGGTCTACACGCCCGGCGAGTTCAGGGCATTCCTCGATGGAGCGCGAAATGGGGAATTCGACCGCTTCGCAAATTGAAAAGGGTAAGCGCTTCGATTTTTAGCAGTGGACTAGGAGCCGGTACGCGAGTTTGCATACGGGCTCCTAGTCGAATTTCTTGTCGCTCTCGATGAGCCTGTGTTTCCTGCCAAATTCTATATGTTCCGCTGCTTAGAAGGCACCGGCGAATTGTCGCCTGGTGTCGCCCGATGCCGTTCGGTGAGGCGTTCAGCTGGGATGACGGGAGCTGGTTGTGGCCTGATGTCGTCTGGAAGCGGTGACCGTTGGCTCCCAGTTTGGCTCCCAGGTCGTGTCGGCTCCGTAAGTGTTCGAATGGCCGAAAACAAGGTCACTGCGCCGTCGGGGGTGGGCGCCGCCGGAGGGGCTCTTCGCGATGGCGTCAGGCGGAGAGCGCGACGTCTCCACACTGTCAGAAGCGAAGGCGGACAGTTGCTAGACGGTTTCGCGGTGGAGGGCGAGCAGTCATCAGCATTACCGCACACTCGGCTGGGACACGGGAAAGTCTGACGCTCCCGAGGCAGAGGCCCGGGCGCCTCGGCCAGCCGTGGGTAGGGGATAGCCGCCCGAATGACAGACTACTCTTTAGGTGATCTGGGACTTGGGGCAAGCCTTCTGCGCGTTATCCTGCCGCAGGAACGTGATTGGAGGAATGCCTTTGCTCGGCTGCCGGGGCTGGGCGCACCATTCCGCGCCAGCGAGTCGTCGCCGTCTACGTGATGGAGGTGGTAGGACCAGGAATCAACAGTACAAAACCGGCATATCGGATAAATCTGGCAAGTAAGTGGATGCATTCTCTCCTACCGAAACGATGAAGCGTCCCGGCAAGCCTCGCTTCGTACGGGTTATATGCAGGCATGGCCGCAGCGACCCGAGATTGCAGACTCACGAGTTCCCGGATCGTCTCATGATCAGATACCGCGGCCTAGACCGGGACCGTGACCTTTCCATGGAGCGCAAGCCTGGGCGGTGGGCACCCGGAAGTGCCGACCTCGGTGAACGAGCCGCATACCGTTACAAATGCCCGCGATGTCATCGCGACCTGCAGCTTCGAGCAGAGAGCATGCTGTGGCTCATCGATGCTTTCGACGCGATTGAGCGGCAGGGAACCGGAGACCCGGCGAGCCGGGTGCGGCGGCTGGACATCTCCGCCGCCGAGGGCGTGCTAAGCTTTCGGCGCCAGGTCGGCAAAGCGCCCAAGGGCCGCCTGGCGCCTGCAGACGCTCCTTCCCGGGAGCGCGTTCAAACGCGCCCGAGGAGCGGCAATGCAGGCCGAACGGAATCCCAGGAAGACATGCCGCCCGCAGCATGGCAGTAGAGATCGCTCAAGCCGGAACCAGGGGTCGGCATGGGGCTCACAGCTGCGGCTTGCGCTTGATGGCTGCAGGGTCGACGAACTTGCGACGATGGCCAAGCGAGCGCCCGATGCGTATAAGCACCTCCTGGCCTATGAGGCCAGCGCACGCCGCCTGGAATGGGCGGGGTTCATGACGCAGATCGCTGGACACGTATGCGGACTGGTGGCCCTGGTCGTGCTCGCCGCCGTTGCCTGGCACGCCATTGACCAAGGCGCCGCCACGCAAGGAGCATCGATCATTTGTACGGGAGCAGTGTCGATTGTCGCCCTATTCGTAACCGGAAGGCTCACCATTAACAGCCACCGCCATAACGGGAGCGGGAAACGAGGCAGACAAGGAGAATAAGATTCCCGTTCACCTGCTCGTAGTAATCATCTCGTGTCGCCGCTGGCTTTTGTGCACAGGCACGCGAGGCAACGCCGTCCTTTGCCTATTTACTCTCGCATGGCACGGCTCTCCAGACTGGAGTTGGGGTCACGGGGCCGTCCATCGGGCTGGTGAATCCCAACAGAAGGCAATAAACGGGAGCTCTAATCGCGGGCGTTCCGGATACGCCGAGAAGGTGATCGTTCCAACCCCGGTCGCGAGTCACATGAAGAGGCGGTAGTCGTAGGGCACTGGGGCGAGGGTTTCGTGCTTGACGATCTTGGCGAGCAGTTGAGCGTAGATGATGGTCGCTGGCATGCTCCTGTACAGCGCGTCCGTGTTCCAGTCCATTTTGCTGAGCGCGAGAATCTGGGCGGCGGGCTGGGCGAGGGGTCCGCGCCCGACGTGTCGGGTGAGCAGCAGCGGCCGGGGGGTGCCCTTGCCGCCTTGAAGGTAGGGGCGGCCTGTCAATGTTGCTTCGGCGGCGTTCCCGTTGACCCAGAGCAGGGCGCTGTAGTCGTCGAGTTGGGTGAGGGTGCCGCGGTCCACGGCGTACCCGTATCTGGGGCGGCCCGTCTTGGGGTCTTTAGCGGTTGTGACTTGGACCCCGCGCCAGGCGGGCTTCGTGAGACTCACGCAGGTGAGCTCATCGCCGCGGCCCCAGGCCTCGGCTGCTCCCCGTGATTCTTCGTCGGTGAAGGGATAGGCCTTGTGGACGATGAGCTGACTGGGCCGCCGGCCGGCGTGCCGGTCGGCGTAGATGTTCAGGCTGCGGGACAAGATGCTGCGCATCTCGGGGCGGGAGAGGTACGGGTTGCGGGGGTCGACTTCGCCCGAGACGTCGTGGGCGACGAACTCGAGGCCGCCGCCTTGGCCATCGAACAGCTGCGAGCAGCACACGACGAAGCTGTTGGCCGGCCGTCCGGCGTCGCGGATGCCATAGGCCAGACCGACGTAGGCAGCCCCGGGGTCTAGCATTCCCTCGCTTGCGAGCTTGTAGGGGACGCCGCCGGCCTTCGCGTACAGCGCGGTGGCGAGCCGCCACCGGACCGATGCGCGGCAGCGGTAGCTCATCGCCTGGTCTGTGACGATCTGGGTCGGTAGTCCCAGCCGCGCGCCGGCTGCTTTGACATGGTCGTGCAAGTCGAACTCGCCGACGACGAAACTGCGCTCCCATCGGTGCGGCAGGTAGAAAACCGCAACGTCGAACAGGCTGCGGACGGCCGCGAGCCTGCCCAGCCCTTCGGTGAGTGCCCGGGCGAGGATTATGTGGGGCTCGGCGCTGGCAGCCATCTTGCGGTCGAGGTCGTCGGGCAGTGGCTGCCTTGCCGCCGCCTCGGCCGGGACGAGGGCGGCGCGGAAGGCGGGTTTGAACCCAGGGTATGGCGGCAGGTAGTCGCGCCGCTCGCGAGGCTCCGCGCTGTCGCGCAACTCGTTGAGCAGACTACGGATCGGGTCGATCGCGTCGTAAGGGGCCAGTATCGCGACGCGGACCTGATGATGATCGATCTTCCATGCGGCGGCCGAGTAGGGGCCGAACGCGGCCAGGCCGGCCAGCGGGTTGAGGTGCTTCTGCGCGGCGTCGAGTGGGTCGAATGTTAGGAATGGCTCCGTCAGCTGGATGTGCGTGAGCTTCGTGCTCGCATTTGCCCGTGTCGTCACGCGTTGCTCCTAAACGGGGCTCCCGTTTGGGGACGGGACATCAGAGGTGTGGTGCCCAGAGTGAACGCGGCGTCGATGCCGGCGCCGGGCTGGAGCCCGAACGCGTACACGATTCGCGTTCCGCGCGCGCCGCCGTTGGTTAGGAGCTGGACCCAGGCGGTCAAGAGCGAGCCTGTCATGCTGTTGTAGCGGGTGGCGATCCTGGTCCGCGCGAATTCGGCGCCGAGTTTGGCGGCCGCGTCCCGGGCCTGGGCTGCGTTGAATCCGGCGGGCGGGTCGGTGAAGTTCGGCCTGACCCAGATCTCCGGTGCGAATAGCAACCGCCAGGTCCCCTGTCTCCAGTCGACGGCCAGGGTAATAGCCTCGGCCCAGGGCAGCCTGGTGCCGCCTGGCCCGGGCAGGTAACCGGTTACGGGCCCGCCGACTGCATTGCGCAGTCCCGCTAGGGCTACCTTGTCTTCCGGGTGTCGGGGATCGTCGTCTCGGGCGCGGAGCATGTGGCGCTGCCCGGAGCGGAGAATTTCGGTGATCCCGCGGGTTCGGCCTAGGGCCTTGGCCAGCGTCTCGGCGATTAGCCCGATGTCCGTGCTGTCGGGTTCCTCATCGTCTTTGCCTGAGCCAAGCGGAACCGTGTCGCTGGAGACCTGCACGCCGTGCACGGCCAGCGCCAAGGCGAGGCGGTTGTCGTCGCCGAAGGCCACCAGCTGCCCTCCGGTTCGTCGGCACAGCACCGCGCGGGCTCCGCACGCCCGCAGCGTCTGGCGCAAGATGTTCAACGGCGTTCCGGTCGGCCCTTCCAGCAGGCGGGCTTGATGCGGGATGGACAGTAGTGGAAGCGCCGCCAGCCTTATGTGCGGATCGTCTCTCACGGGCCCGGTTGGCGGCGGCGCCGGGTACCGCAAGGGCTTCGGCCGGTGAAGCGCTAGGTGCTCGGCCACCCGAGGCGGCAGGGTGACCGCCCGCTCGATCTCGGCCATGAGTTCCATCATCCCGCCTGCCTCAACCTCATGCACCGGCTCCACTCCGGCAGCGCGCGCAGCCGCCAGAAATCCGCGGACCTCTTCGCTGAGGGGGTCCTCGGGACGATGGACCCAGGTCAAGCCGCCAGGGTAGGGCGTCGGATGTTCGAGGGCGTCTCGGAGCATTTCCATCACGGCTGGGTCTCGGCCGCTGTATCCGACGACGATGAGCCCGTAACGGTTGAGCAGGCTCAGCGTGGCCGCGCGCAGCAACCTGTCCTGCTCCGCCAGCTCTGCGCTGGTGTTTCTGAGGGTGACCGTCCCTAGGTCGCCGTGGATCTTGATCAGTAGCGGCCGGGCGTCGGTGGCCATTGTGAAGGGCACGCGGGTTGAGGATTCCGGATCCAAGACAGTGAGCCGACCCCCCGCCGCTGAGTCCAGCGCAGGACGGACGGCGTCCTCCACCAGTGTCTCGAAGTTCGGCGTGATCACCACGGGCGCCATCTCGGCGGCGACAAGAGCTGCGAGCATATGCTGCCCTGGGTGCGGACGACGGCCGTCTAGTTGAGCCATGATGAACCGAGCCCGAGCATCGCGGTCGGGGTACACCTTCTCGAAGATCGCCGAGTAGAAGGAGCTGTCCGCTATTGCCGGTAGTCCGTGTCGGCCGTCGTAAAAGGTTCGGACCAGGTTCTGCCACCGGGGGTCTCGCTCCAGGTCGGGGCGCCGAATGCCGTTCTCGCTGCAATACAGCACTGCGAGCAGCTCATCGATGAGCTGGCTGGCGGTGGGCACGCCCGCGTCAGCGCTGGCCCCGGCCCCCACAAGCCATGCGGTCTGAGACGCGCGCAGCGCGAATCCGCGAGCGAACACGGGCACAGGTACGGGGTCGGGGGCATCCATCGTCGCCCCCGTGGCAATCGGATCCACGGCAGACTCTTCTCTGGCAGCAAGCGAATGGGAGAAACAGCAGCCCACAGCTGGGGTGCAAGTGAAGCTTAGCTCGTGTGCGAGAGCTTCCTCGGTATTGCCCGAGTGTCGTCGCGACCGACTAGCCTCGCGGCGATTCAGAGCCAATCTTGCTGTGACCGTCCTGGGAAGAATGGTTAAGCATGTCCTGAGATCGCACATCGACGTTTAAATTGTAAGGAAGAAGACGTCAAGTGCGCCCCTCTGCATGCCATGCAACGCAAGACTTGTCCGAGTGGGTCCGATCGAGTCGGTTTCTCGCAGGTCAGGGCCCTATGAGAGTCCGAGGCCGTCGCGCTCGGTCGGGCGGAATCTGAGGTCGTAGTCACTAGATAAGTCACTAGTTGCAGGCTTCCCGCCTGCGGATGGCTGCCTCATTGACGTCGTGAGAGCTGACGATCGCTGGGCCTGCGGCCGGGCTAAGTTGCAACGGGTGAATCATGGCGCGCGAGGACGTCGCGGAGACGGATCCGTATCGATCTGTCCATCGTGTACCCGAGTACCTCCGATGCGGGAACCCAGCGGACTTCGCTCGACTCGCTGCTCGGCGTCGCCTCCCCACCGAGGGGGGCGCGCGGTCAGCACGATGGAGAACTCTTGCCGCACCTCGCCGTCGCTGGTGTAGAGGATCACGTGCCGAGGGTCGGAGTAGATACGTACGATCCCCGTCACGGCGCATTGGATCCCGGACTCCTCGAGGGCCTCGCGGACCGCCGCCTGGGCGACCGACTCCCCGAGGTCGATCGCGCCGCCGGGGAGAGCCCAGTTGCCATTGTCGGTGCGGCGAATCATCAAGATTTCGGCTGCGTCATTGATCACGACCACGTTGAAGGACGGGACGAGGCTGTTAGCCCTTGGCGCTTCGGGGTCGTCGTAGTAGTCGATCCTCCGCGAGCTCACCGATGCATTCTCCCCTGTCCGTGCCACTACTCCGCAACAGGTCAGACCCGAACTCTCGCAGACCTGAGCGGACGCACGGGCGGTTGGAACTGCTGCCTAGAAGGCACGAGAGCAACGTCGCCGGGTGTCGCCCGACATTGCTCGAGGGACGTTCATCTGTGGCCTTTTCGTTTGTCATGTCGCGGCGTCGCTCGGCATCTGAGGTCGTCTGCTCTCAATCCGCCTGCCAGGTGAAGGCGGCGTTCGATTTGGAGAAGTCTCGCGAACAGCCACTGAACGTGGCATCGACGGCGACTGATACGAGGATGCTCCCGCGCCCGCCTGCCAAACGGCCAAGGCGAAGTGCCGTTAAGATGACGGCGCCCCGGTAGACGCACCCAAGGTCACTCTCTGGGTTCAGAGTGTCGCGGTGGCCGTCGCCCACCACCGGTTTACCGGTCGGCGAGAGTTCGCTCAGGCGCCGTGATCGCTCGTTGGCGGCCAGACTGGACGCACTAACTGCGCCCAGCCGAATCCCGGGCGCCACGGAACGGGATCTGGGATTTGCTAATCGACGTCGTCGACCGCGACCGTTGTCAGATCAATAGCTCGCCCGTCGCTTCCGTATACGCGAGCGATGTTGTCCACCGCCCGCCTTAGGCGGATGACGCGTCTCAGGCTGCCCGGACTGTGGTGACCGCGCAAGATGTGCTCGGCCTCAGTTTCGTCAGGGGCGGCGATCAGGTAGCTCCGAACTGGCTCGTCCTTCTCAGGGTCGACGAGGTTGATTTCCACGGTCGCGAGCCAAAGCTCGTGGTTTTCGACTGAATCCAGATTGCTTGTCACAATTACTCCATTGAGAATGCTTCTTATATTATGATTATATCATCTGATGCCGCAAGGAATGGTAGCGCGATTTGCTGTCGACGTGCCAAACCTGCCTACTGCCCACCGGGATCTGGTCGCTGCTAGGACGCGGCCCGCCGGCTGGCTTCGGGGGAGGCTCGCGCCGCAGTTGAGCTGGCCGGCGGGCCCTGCGCGGATGGCGACCATCCTGCACGAGTTCCGCGCAGCCATGAGCTGACCCGAGGCCTGCATCATGACGTACGGCAGTCACCGGCCGATGCCTCGCCCTGCCCCTGAGCTGCTCTCGGCAGTCGGGCTAGTGTTGACCGGCAAGAAATCGAACGGATGAACGATCATCCGTTGCCATCGCCTGTCGTTCGATGATAAGTTCATATCGGCGTGGATCCCGTCGAACTCGTGAATCGGTTGCCTACCGGTACATCCCGGCCTTAGCAGGTGACAAAGGGCCGGGCATGGGCAGGTGTCGACCGTACCCATCTCAGAACGAAGGTGACCCGCCATGGCGGCTCTACCGCACTCATACGGAAACCGAACAACTTCTGATCTCGATCAGATGCTCGATCACTACCTGATCACTACCGAGGCAGCAGACGAGCGGCTGAGGGGCCTGCTTCCGGTTCCACTGACGTGTGAATTCACCGATCGGAAGGGCGCGTTGGTCTGGCTGGATACGGAGCGGGTGAGCCTGGTCGCTGCGGTCCAGACGGCCGCGGATTCCGGCCGGGACTACGCCGCGAAGAGCCTGCCGCTGCTGCTGGCCTATTACCTGGGCTTCCGGAGCCTGTTCGATGAGCTGCTGCTCGTCAGCGGGATCGGACTGGACGCTGCCCGGCGACTGTCAGACCGGACCGCCGAATGCGATGCCCTGACGAATCTGGGCCTGGCCCTGAATGGCCTGAGCCGGTGGGAGGAGGCCGTGGCCGTCCAGCAGGAGGCCGTGGCCATTTTCGCCGAGACGGGAGACCGTCGAGGCCAGGCCCATGCGCTGAACAATCTCGGTCTCGCCCTGCAGGGCATACACCGCGACGAAGAGGCCTTCTCGGCGCACCGTGGGGCAGCGACGTTGTATTTCGCGGTCGGTGACCGTCACGGCGAAGGAAACGCGCTGAACAATCTCGGCGTTGCCTTGCAGGCCATGCACCGCAATGACGAGGCCCATTCCGCGTACCGAGAGGCGGCGGCAATTTTCCGGGCGACCGGAGAACGTCACGGCGTCGCTACAACGCTGGGCAACGTGGGGGATATCCTGCGCGAACTGGAGCGGTATCAGGAAGCAGCCACGGCGTACCAGGAGGCTGCGGACATCTTCCGGGAGGTCGGCGACTGGTCGCGCGAGCTTGCCACCCGGGAGAAGATCGCGACTACTCGGAAGATGCTTTAGCGGCGGGGTCCGCTGGGCTGCCGTCCTTAGCGGCGATGTACTGAAACATGCCCTTGTCCCTCGGTCCTAGCGCCTCCCTACGGAACACTTTCATCAGAACCTCGTTACGCCGGATCTCCTCCATCAAGTTGGCCGGCCGTTCGAGGGCAAGACCATCAAACAGCCGCAGGTGGTAGAGGTCGACCGCCGTGGCCAAGCTGATGGAGTATCCACGTGACGCCGCGATGGCGGCCCGGTAGCACGCCCAGCACAGCAGGTAAGTCCCCAGTGCCAGGAAGAGCCAAGGTCCGTCTCGCAGCAGCAAACCGACGCTCGCCGCAGTGGCGATGCCGGAAGCAACGCACAGTCGTATGGCCGCGTCCAGCTGATTCCGCCGGTCGTTGATCTCGGCGAGAACATCGGGTGGCACAAAGGGAACGAGGCGCGGCCACGCAGCGAGGAGTTCCAGCCCGTATGGCTGCCCCGCGCTAGTCTCGCCCCGCCACAACACGTTCCCCAGAGCGGTCGGTAGCAGGTCCTCCGTGTGCTCAGGTAGTGAGTTCAACCGAGCCTGTGCTGCCCTTGCTTTGTACTTGGCGGTCCAGTTCGCCGACAGCCCGTCCTCTTCAGGGAGATCATAGAGCGCCTTCTCTTGATCGTGGCGGAATCGCTCGGTGGCGCGGTCTGCCAGTACGGTCCCTAGCTTCCCTGGCCAGTAGTAACCCTCGAGGAGCTGAATCAGCGGCAGCTGGAGGGGATGGCTCGCGACCGAAACGACGAGCACTCCGAGAGTGACGGCGACGATCCGGTTGAGGGTGAGATCGTCAAGGTCCCTCAGCGCGTGCCCTGGTGATGGCAGATGCCCCGGCGCCCCCGCCGCGAGCAAGAAGCCCAGATACCCAAGCAGGAGCACGTTGGGCACGACAGTGACCACGAGGAACCGCGTGCCCAGCCGACCGGCGAAGTTTCCCACGTCTGTTATCTTGCTACGAAATAAATATGCGACGGTTGTCGGTACGACGAACGTCTTTTTCCACAAGATCGGTGTCGACTAGCCTATGGGTCCCTCTTCCATCGGCAGACGATCTTCCGTCGCACCGAGGGCCGCTCCCCCGAGACGGCCAATACTCCACTCGGCCGCACAACTGGCACTTCCAATGGTTTCCCCTGCCCGCCTCTGCCGCGTAGCTTGGCCTGGAATCCGGGCCACCGAATATCGCAACCAGGGTGACAAGCAGGGTGGCGGGCAACGTCAAGCGGCGAGCGGAGGACCCCGTTCCTGCCATCGACTCAGCCTTCGCGCCGGAAACTAACTCATGATAGGCGGCAGAGGGGCGGTCTGTCTGCACCCCTACAGAGGTTGAAAGGCCAGGGTCTGATCGTTAAGTCGGCGGGGGTTCGAGGCTGAGGCCGGTCTGGCCGAGAAGGGCGTTGATGAGTTCGGGCCGTCGTTGGATGCTGCGGAGCCGGCTGCGGACCAGGGCCTCGAGCTCGCCGAGGGTGGTCGCCGCGTGGTTGCCGAGGCTGCTTTTCATGCTGGACCAGGCGCCCTCGACGGCGTTGAGGTCGGGGGCGTAGGCGGGCAGGTGGACCACGGTGAGCCAGTCGGAGTTCGCCTCGGTGAACCGCCGCATCTTCTTGCTGCGGTGGGTGTTGAGGTTGTCCCAGACGAGCACGACCGGGGCGTTCAGGGCTCGGTGCGCGGCGGTGACCAGGGCGGCGTAGTCGGCCTCGGACATGCTGGCACGGTCGCCCTTGCGGCGGCGGTGGACATGGACGCGGTAGAAGAACCGGCCCGGCCGGCCCGGCTTGAGGCGGGCCATGCCCGCGACCGACAGTCGCCCGGTGTTGCCGGAGACACGGGTCACGGGGGTGTGGCCGCGGGGTGCCCAGGTGCGGGCCTTCCCCGGCCGCCGGCCTCGTCCTCGAAGCAGATCCACGCGCCGGTCAGCGCCGCTAGCCTCGTGCCTTGGCCCAGGTCACCGCCCGCCACTCGGCGATCGCGGCCTCGTCGCGCTCCACGGCCCGGTGGACCGGGACCTGGGGCGTGTAGCCGAGGCGGTGCAGCAGGAACGACATCCCGCGCAGCGTGTAGGAGACGCCGAACAGGCGGGCGGCCAGGGCGGCGGCGCGGGCCAGGGTCCAGCGCTGGTCCTGGTCCCAGCCGTGCGCGGCCGGCCCGGCCTCGAGCGCGGCGCGCAGCTCCTCGAGCTGCCCGTCGTCGAGGCGGCACGGGCTCCCGCCCGCTCCCTTCGACGTCAGGGCTTCCTGGCCGCCGGCCCGCCAGGCGCGGCGCCACTGGTACACCGACTTCGTGCTTACCCGCAGTGACCTGACGATCTGCACCGGATCCGCGTCCTGAGCGAACATCTCCGCGGCCTGCAGCCGCACCTTCTCCCGCCGGGCCCGGCCCTCAGCCGTCAGCCCGCCTCCATCGGCGTACCTCACGAACCAGGCATAACCCCGCCAGCCGCCCGAATCACGCAGGCTCGCCGAGCGTAACCGACCCGGCACCAGACCTCAACCTTCCAACCCCTGTAAGCGTCCGATCTACGGCAATATCGACCTTATGAGCAGCGACGGGAGCGAGAGGAGGAACCTGTGGGTCCCACTGTCCAAATTGCTCCGCGTGTCGGCGTGGCTTCCACCAGGTTTGGCGCTGGGTTGGCTCGCGACCTTGGCCACGCTTATTCATAGTGTCGCCGTCGCGCTGGGGGACTGGGCAGCGACGGTCTGTCTAGTCGTACTTCTCTTGCTGCTTGTTCGGCGCCAGCCATCACCACACAGGGACTCTTCCGGCGCTGTCCCCTCCCAGCCTGTCTCCGCGGGCACGGCGGTGACCGGTTCCCCTGGCCGCCAAGCCGTCCCATCAGCCACCGAAGCGCGCTCCGGCGGCGAAAATCCCCCGCTCATCACGCCCCCGCTCATCACGCCAGACAATCCTTCCAGTGTGCCGGGCATTGCGGCGGTGCCAGCCTCCGCCGATCCGGGCGCACCCGCTGACAGCATGCACCAGGCTGGCCCCTGGCGCTCGGTCAGCCCCATAGCGTCGGAGTTCCGGATTCTCACCGCTGGGCAAGTCGCTGGGGTGTTCGGCGTTGAGGAAGCCATGGTTATAGAAGCGATCTCTAACGGACATCTTCCGGGCAACCAGTTCGGGGGGAAGTGGCTCATTCACCAAGGGACGCTAGTGGGCTGGTTGCGTGGGTCATACCGCGAACCCACCCCAAAAGATCCCGGTGCTGAGGGCCGGCGTCCTCCAGTCGGCTTCTTACAGCCCCGTGCGCACGACCATCAGCGAGATGGCAGGGCAGTCCGGGACTGACCGTTGGGTCATGACCAACGGTATCTTCCAGGTCGGTGGCTGCTATCTCGTCACTGCCGCGTGTCTCGCGGGCGTGTGGGCATCCGCCCGTGCAGGCGGCGGTGGTCTGCTAACGAGGTTAGATCCCGGCGAATCCGACTGGCTGTTAATATTCGACACGACTAAGTGCGAGAAGCCGAAAAGCTTGGGGGATTGATGGCGCGGTCGGTGAGCCACGGGCTCGGGTTCGGTAATGGAAGCATCATAGATCTAGGCGGGGGTTGATAGAGTACCGGCAAACAGGCAAGCTGCTGCCAGCCTTCAAGGTCAACATCGCCGACATAACTGGGTTCTCGGTCCGCAAGGCTACCAGGCAGGACAAGAAGAACGGAGCGAGCGCACTACAGCAGGTGTTCGTCGTCCAGGGCGGCGGGACCGAACTCGCTGCGTGTCCCGTGAACTACGGAACTGCGCAGAAGATAGAGGCGTGGATCCGGAAACATCCATCCTTCCGCGGGAACGCTCTGCACGATGCGCCAGTTCCAACGTCACACGGCACAGCCCGGGTTGACCTCGCGGACCAACTAGCCAAGCTGGCGCAGCTTCGCAGCGCCGGAGTGTTGTCCCAAGAGGAGTTCGACCAGGCGAAGGCGAAGTTGCTCAGCTAGCGTTCACTGCGAGCAAGTGGCGCCGCCGGAAGTGCTCGGTACAACGCACTTGCGCCTCCAGAGATCGTCGAATCAGCACCACCCTCCGGCAATCTTGGAAACGTCCACTCATTGTCTACCTCGCATCCTGGCAGCGAAGGAGTAGATTTATCCGGCCGGAACTTGACCGACGGGGAACGGCGAACATCATGATGACATCTAATGTGATTCTGACGGGGCCGGGCGGCGACATCGGGCCGCGGGACCCAGCCATGGGCGAGTACTCGCTCGTGGTGCCGCCAGCTAGGTGCTGCTCGGAGGTAAGTGGCGACTGGCGCGTTGTCGTTCGGGTGAACGATCACCTGGTCAGCCGCCGGATTTGCAATGGGGGGAGACCATGGTCTGCGCTCACAGGTGATGGCACTCCGTCGATCGGCATCAAGACGAAGTCATCTGGCCCGCATGGCCTGCGACCTTGCAGGAGGAGATAGATGCGTCCGTAACGCCGCTATCGGGCCTGCAGGCACACTGGGACGAGGCCACTGGCCGACTGCGCGATTCAGCTAAGTGGATGGCGACCGTGATTGGCGCCTCGCTGGCAGCGTTGATCCCGACTGCGCCGCTCACCGGCCTTAGCCGACACCTAACACTTGGGCCTGCCATCGTCGGGCTTGTCGGTCTCCTTTTCATCAGCGTCACGATGGTGCTTGTGCTTCAGGTCATGCAGCCGCAGTCAGTTGACTATAACGACATCGAAGAAGCCAACGCGTCCCGCGGTCTTCCCGGGAGGGTGCACATGCGCAAAGCGGTCGCCGGAACTGCGCTGTACAAGTGGAAGGAGGACATTCAAAAACACTCAGATCTCTATCTTCCAATCGGCGTGAACTCGCTAGCCATGTTGCGAAGGCTAATGATCGTCGAAGAGCTCACTCTTGTGGCGATTTTATGCGCTGAGCAGAATGTGAGAGAGACTGCACCGCGTAATCTCTTGAGACAGGCCAGCGCCGCACGTTCCGCTCGATTGCATGAGCTGCGTGCTACTGCGGCAAGCGTTGTCACGCTGGGGGTCTACTACCAAGTAAAGCGAAGCAGCGGCATCGCTACGTACCTAGGAGCGACATTCGGCTTCTTGGGAGTCATCGCAATCATCGCAGCAGTAGCATGGCCAGGTCACTAGTTAGATATTGGTCGTTCGTAGCTCAGTCTGAGACTATCGAAGAATCATTGATGCATTGATACCCCGGGCTGCACATATCAATGGCGATGCCCGCAGGATCGGCGATCTCCGTGTAGCTGATCACCGTAGCGTCCCGCCCTACGGCAAGTCGATCGCCTGCACGCCATGCACCGAATTTTTGCGCGGGGCGGTCGCAGGGGTCCGGTTCTCGCAGGTCAGAAGATTATGTCAGTCTGGGCGCGCCGCTCTGAATCTGGCGAAGTCCGGGGTCGTTGGCGCTTGGTTTGGCTCTGGCTTGGGGCCTCTCGACCGCGGAAGGCTCTGCACCGTGCCAACGCATCTGAGGGCTTGTCGCTAGTTCACTACTGGTGAGTCGTTGTGCGCCAAGTAGTCGTTGATGCGGATTCGCATTGACCGGTCCATTGTGTACTCGAGGATCTTCGACGCAGGCACCCAGCGGACCTCGCTCGACTCGCTGCTCGGCGTCGGCTGCCCCGCCAAGCGCCGCGCGGTCAAGACGATGGAGAACTCCTGCCGCGCCTCGCCGTTGCTGGTGTAGAGGATCACGTGCTTGGGGTCGGAGTAGATTCCGACGACGCCGGTGATCGCGCACTCGATCCCGGACTCCTCGAGCGTTTCGCGGACCGCAGCCTGGGCGACCGACTCGCCGAGGTCGATGGCGCCGCCGGGGACGGCCCAGTTGCCGTTGTCGGTACGGCGGATCAGCAGGATCTCACCTGCGTTGCTGACGACGACCACGTTGACGGAGGGGACGAGGCTGTTGGCAATCGGCGCCTCGGGGGAGTCGTAGTAGTCGATCCTCTGTCGGCTCACAAACGCGTCCGCTCTCGAGCGGATGGCGGCCGCGACTTTCACCGTGGCTGCTCTAGCCGGGTGACCTTAGCTCGCCGCGCTGCCGACGCGGCCTGGGGATTGAGCCGGGAGTAAAGATCATCAAAGCACTCAGCTAGCCCGCCCGGGCCTACCCGGAGTACTTCTCTATCAGGAGCGATCGCCCCCTGGAAATCCCACACGCTGACGATCTGGCCGTCGGTGATGACGTAGTAGGCGGGGATGACCCACAGCGCGTAGCTGTGCGCCTGGTCGACGGCTGCCTGGAGCTGCTTTTCGTCTTTGACGAGCCGCTTGCACTCCACGAGTACCAGCGGCTCGCCGGCCTCGATTTCGTGCTTGTCGTCGCCAAAATACAGCAGATCGGCCTCGACGTGCCCGGGGGTGCTTCCCCTGGCCCATCGGATCCCGAACCCAGCCGCTTCCTGCTCTTCGCGGTATCCAAGTCCGTCTCGGAACAGGGGCGAGGCGAAGTGCATCTCGACTTCCCTCTCGCTGTCTGCCCGAACCGATGCCATGTGCGCGAACCACTCCGCCGTCGGCGCCGGGTCCGGGCTGGCTTCCACGACTGGTGCCGGCACCGGCATCGACATGACCAGCCAGTCGTCGCGCCCTGCGTCTTTGAGGGCAGGCTGCACTTCGATCCCGGCTTCCGCCATCAACTGCTCGATCCTCTCCCGGCGCTGGGCGTTCAGCACCTGGTAGCCGAACAGCTCCTTAAACCGGTGGGCCCTGACCCTCCGCACTCCGCGCTGGCTCACCCGGATCGACTGGGCGATCGTCTCGATAATCTCGGCCGGGTCCTTCTCCTTAGCCATGCCGGATCCCTCCACTCACTCGCAGAAGCCGCAAATATACCGCCAATCTGATGGGGATTTCCGGATCTCAATTTCGCCCGACGCTGAGCCTCCACACGCCCAACGCAGCGGTATCGTCTGAGGCGATCCGAATAGGTCTCCTCCGGTCTCCACGAAACTCTGCGACTGTCGCGCTGGGTTCGACGCGGACTGCAGTCCCAGTAACGAACTCAGTCAACCGAGTCTGGGATACGCACAGCAGCATGGTTGCACGTTGGGCGATGACAGCGCCCGTAGCTCAGCGCTTCCGCGGGCGGGCCATCCAGAACGCGTAGGCGGCGGTCTTGCGGGAGGCGAGCTGACCTCTCAACGCCGGGATTGCCGTGGCAATTCCGGCGAGGATTGCGCTTAGCGTCAGTTGGGGAGTCGAGGTCCCGCCGACGAGGACGCTGCCGGTTGCGATGCCGGTCGGCGCGACGAGGTCTAGCGAGCGGCTCCTCAGCAGGTCCTGGCGAAGCCGGGAGGCAGCTGCGCTCAGGTCGGCGGCAGCTTCGGAGACCGCGCGGGCGCCGCCGACGACATCCCCGTCCTCGACGGTCCGCAGTGCTGAGACAGTGGCGCGGCGGAGTTCCTCGACCCGCGGCTCGCTGCTAGCGATCGACATAAGAGTGGCAGCGGATGCATCGGGCAGCCACGGTACATCCGCCCAGGCGGCGCCCGATATGTCATAAGTCGATGTGCCGGAGAGGGTGCCGCGGAGTCGACGAAGAGCACGAGCGCGGAAAGGGCTGGAAGTGAAGAGGTCGGCTCCGAGAGCATTGGATACGGCGAGATCGACATCGAGAGATTTCGTCAGCTGCGAGACGGCCTGTCGTCTGACTGTGGCCAGCCACGGATCGTAGTCGAACCTGGGGTCGTAGCGGCCCAGCAGTCTGCCACGGACGGGCACTAGCCCGTTGTCTGACTGATCTGCGCTATCAGGCTCGCCGACGGCGTGCAGATAGAGCATTTCGTCGTGCCGATAGTCATCGACAACATGCACGAATGCTGCCTCGCGCGCAGTCGGGCCTTCGAGCACGACCTGCTGTTCCGCCCAGGTGACGTACTCGCGCCGTGCAAGGTCTACGGCGATCATCTGGTCGATTTCCGCGTCGACGACGGCGACTGCGAGATCCGAAAATACGGGGATCACAATGCCCGATTCAATGAGCGGCCGCAGGTCGAGCATTTCGGCAAGGACCTCGCGGTAAGGCTCCAGATCTTCGAGTCCAGCTGCCGCCGCTGAGCTGAGGCGGTCTGCCGTCAGGTAATGATCTGCCCACAGCAGCGTCTGTCCGACGAGCTTGAGGATGTTCGACTGGTCGCAATACAACACCATGCGGTGATCGGACTGACTACCGTCCAATTGCAGCCTATCGAGCGTGGCACGCGCCAGTCCGAGCGCACCGTCGGCTAGATCGGGAATGAGGTCCTGGAGCTTGCGGTCGTGGAGGCCGGCGCGGACTGCCGCAGGGTCTGTAATGCCGTCCATGTCCAGAAGGGCATAGCGAAGCGTCCCAATACTTGCATAGTCGAGCGGCTCTCCTGCGGGGGCAGCAGCAAGGGCAGCCGTGATGTCGTCCACGGTAAGAGGCGGAGCTTGTGGCGTGGGCTGCTGAACGGTGAACGCTACCGGGCCGCTCACTTTGAGCGCATCGCGGTTCATGGAGAGGGTAGGTGACAGGTAGATCACGTCTTCTGTGTCTGGGGGCGTAGGCGCGCCGGGAGGTGATAGGTGCCGGATCATGTGACAGTCCTTGTACTTGCGGCCACTGGGACACCAGCAGGGATCATTGCGAGCGAAAGCCGAGAGCGGGTCGATCACCCTGACGCGGCGGCGAGGATCGTCGCTTGTATGTGACTTAGCCACCAGGGTTACCTTCCTCCGCTTAGGTATTCACATCGGGTCAGTCCACCGCACGTCGCGTCCTGCCCTCAACGGCTGAGAAGGACGGGGACGCTCGCCGCCTCTTCAGCAAACTCGCCGGATTAGGGGCGAACGGGCCGCGCGGAAGGTGGGCACGTTGCAGCCACCATGATGCCGCCTACGTCGATGTTGGCGACATGGGGGTGGTCACGGCGCCCGACCAGGGCATCCTCGACTACGCCGCCGCCAACGCCCTAGTGATCATCTCCGCTGGCAGCGATTTCGGCGAGCTGTTGGCCCCGCCCTGCGGGGCGACACGACCCTCGGTCGTCCTCCTCCGCTCTGCCTCCCGCCTCACGTGCGACCAGCAGCCAGCGCTATGGGCGGCAAACTTGCCAGCGGTAGCAGAAGACCTGGAAGCGGGTTCGATCGTCACCGTCGAACGGAGTCGAATGCGAATCCGGTCACTGCCCATCGTGCCTGTCGGCTGACGTCTGACTCAAAGCAGTGGTTGAGCGTCACGCAGCTGTGCTATAAGTGCGAGCCCTGCTTCGGTTACGAGGTAGTTTTGCTGCATAGGGGGGCTGTAATCGTTGACGATTTCGTTGATAGTTTTCTTCACCACTGGCCGATGCGGCAGAGGGGTCAGAATACCGTCTTCCAGCAGATAATGAATCAGGATCTCGAAGCCGCCTGGTAGCTTGACTGTAAGCCTGTCGCCGCGATTCGTTTTTGGTGACTTGATGAGAAATGCCAGTATGCGGCGCTCTGTCTCTCCATACCTAACATTGATAATCCCGAGATTAGCTTTGATCTGTCGAAGCGCTTTTCTGTCGAGCTTGCGCGGGCCTTCGCCTTTGAGTCCGTGGCAATTGGCACAAAGAACAATCATGTTTGCAAATTTATGTTCTTTGATCCTGGTCCAGTCTTCTATGTGATCTATCTCAAGCGGACCTATAGCGCGGCAGGTCGGGATGGCACAACGATACCCGGCCTCGATGAAGAGCGCGCGCTCGAGATCGGCTGGTATCGAGTCTCTGCCTTGGGGCATGAGGGAAGTCTAGCCGCTTCCGGCGGTGCCGCTCCGCGTCTGGAAGTCTTAGACGCGAGGCATTAGACCAAGCGCCTGCACCATCTGGTCCAGTGCCGCATCGTCTACCTGATGTGAGCCCGCACCCTCCCGCTCTGCCAGGGCATCCATCTCGTGGCGGCGCTGCGATGCCCCCATAGTCTGGGCGAGCGTTCCCGGTGACAGCGGACCACCGTCTTGCTGATATGCGGCCCAGGTTCCCGCGCCGCCTTGAGTGTCGCAATCAGTACCTTCGCTACGAGAATCGCCGACGGCTGTATGTAGCCGCCGCACCGGCATAAAGGCCGATTGCGAGATTGCGGCATCGAGGATCGTAATTCCTATCTGCGGTACTGGTCGCGACCTGCCGCATGGTGCAGCTCAATAATTATTCGAGTCATGGCCTTTGCTTGTCCTTACTCGCCCTCTGTGCTTAGAGATAGTTTCGGGCTACCGGGCCGATCTTGGGATCAGACGCTATGAATCTGCGTAGATCGGGCGCTGTGATCCGTTTGGCTTGCCAGCCTAGTCCGCTGTCCTCGAGAGCCTGAGAGAGTTTCTCCTGGTCAACGCTCGGGTCTGACTCTTCTAGGAGTGCGTAGACGCATTGGTCGCCGGACGCTGGGCAGGACTTGGCGAGGATCGCGACGAGTTCGGGCCAGCGGATGTGCAGGACCGCGAGCTTGGCGATCGCGTTGAGATCCCCGGTGCTGGGTAGGTTCTGGAATCCGCGTTCGGAGTCAATCATGACTAGGAAACGGAAGACATTCACGAATCGCTTTATCTCCCGTGGGTTCGCTGCGAGCCAGGGAGTGGCCTGGCCGATGATTTTCCTCACTTCGTTGTTGTCGATTGACAGTTGTCTGTCGATGACCTCGCGCAAGGCCTCTGCGACCGCGACCCTGGCCGGTGCGGTCTGGTCGGTCTCAGAGAGGGCCTGGCTCATAGAGAAGGCCTCGCCCAACTGCGTTCCCTCGGGGATTTGCTCTTGTAGTTTGACGAACGCATCCGCAGGCCCGATCGTACCCGGCTCCTGGTCGCGTGGATCGGCAACGGTGCCCGGGAAGAGCGACATGAAGTAGCTTCGCGTTCGATCTGGTTCCATGGCCGGGAGTGTGAGGGGCAACTGCACGAACTTCTCGAGGAACTTCCAGCCCAGGTGGTTAGCGCCGTCTCCTTCCGCCTCGCGGCTATGGTCAAGGGCTTGGGCCAGATCGGAGTATGCCGCTTGGATATGCGCGGCGACCATCTCTGGCTCCATCGCTGCCACGAAGATCGCGTTCGGATACTCGCCGGCCAGAAATAGGTTGATGGCCTCGATGACCTGGACGACCGTGCCCGGTGAGCATCGGTCTAGATCATCGATGAAGATCACGACCGGTCTCTGATCAGTCGCGACCAGGTCGAGCACGCGTTGGACGTCGGCGCGCACAAGGTAGAAGAAGCCGGCCTTGCTCGCGTAATCGGGGGACTTCACCACTTCCTCATATGCGCCGTGCCCAGATTCTGCGGCGGACTGGGCTGCCTCGCTAGCAGGTCTAACGAGCTGCGCCACGCTGCCCCTGACGCGGGTCCGCAACACGCGGAGAATCTGGATAACGGCCACCACAGCGAGGACTGGCGCCGGCCCTCCCGCTAGCAGCGTTATAATCCAGCGCGGGATGCTGGTAAACAGCAGTGTGAGCCCGACCACGAAGACGATCAGCGCTGCCAGGGCGTACGGGAGAAGCCGGTCGAGGACTATGCCGTAGATCTTGCGGCGGACCGCCTGCTCGTCGACCCGCTTGGCGTTAAGCCTGAGCCAGAAGTGCTCCCGCTCGGCGACGGACATACGGCCGGTGATCTGCTTGGTGATTTCATACGCGAGCCCTGCCCAGACCTGCTCGCCCGTTTGGTACATCCACGGGTTGAACCAGACAGTTGGCCGCCAGCCAGCCATGTCGGGATCCTCATCAGGCCGTGACTGCGGATCAGCCTCGATCGGCTGATCGTCCGGCGATTCCGGCGCCGCCCGGAGGGCGCGGAGCACGGTTCGGTTTTGCACCCGGTCATTGGCTTGATTGTCTCGGGACTGTTTGGGCAGGAAAGTCAGCCTGCGCGCTGCGGGCGTGAGGTGGATCGGGCGGAGCCTCGATTCCTGGTCACCGAGATGCGTGCCATCTGGCCATTCAAGGAGGCTCTGGACCATCCGCATCAAAGATGTCTTACCGGAGCCCCAGGATCCCTTGATGCCGATGGTGAGCGGAGGCTGTGTGTCTTTGTGCTGGATCGCCCGGGCGATCGCCTTGGCGTACGCGTCATAGCCGACGCTATCGGTGATTGTCGGAAAGTCTCGTCCGACGGGCTCCTGTCCGTAGCGATCTGATGCGGACTCGACAGGGAGCTCGTCGGCGAGGCTCGACGGGGGAACTAGGATCTGCAGTTCGACGGCGGCACCGGCAGCGGCATCCCAAAGCGCCACCGAACCGTCATCGGCGCTGGTGGCTACTCGAGTGCCGTCAGGGCTGCAGGCCACCGCCCGTATCGGATGGTTGAAGTCGCCGCGGATCTCGACTTCGGTGGCGTCCAGCGAACAGAGGCCCAGGTTCGCGCCTCCGATTGCGAGCCTGCCGTCCGAGCTGTAGGCCAGTGCTCGAATCGGATGCTCGGGACTGTCTAGTACGCGGATCAGGGAACGGGAGTGCGCGTCCCAGAGCCGAGTCGTGTCGTTGCCGCCGCTGGCCAGGACATTGCCGTCCGGGCTGAAGGCCAGCGCCCACACCCGGCCGGAGTGGCCTCTCAGACCTTTGGCCTTGGAACCCGGGTCCGGGTCCCAGAGGCGCACGGTTCCGTCATCGCCGCCGCTGGCGAGGATGCGGCCATCAGGGCTGTAGGCGAGCGCCCTGACGGCGCCGGAGTGCCCGCTCAGGGATCGAATCTCGGAACCGGAGGCCGGATCCAAAAGACGCACGGTTCCGTCATCGCCGCCGCTGGCGAGGATGCGGCCACCGGGGCTGTAGGCGAGCGCCCTGACGGCGCCGGAGTGCCCGCTCAGGGATCGAATCTCGGAACCGGAGGCCGGATCCAAAAGACGCACGGTTCCGTCATCGCCGCCGCTGGCCAGGGTGCCCCCATCAGGACTGAACGCGAGGGCCGGGCCGATTCCACGGACCACCAGCGCCTCAGCGCCTGTACCTAGGTCCCACAGTCGCACAGCGCCAGCGCTGCCGCTTGCCAACGTTTTGCCGTCCGGGCTGTAGGCCAGCGCCCGGACCGGGTCGAAGCGCGAGTCCTGACCAGGCAGACTCTGATGTGACGACAGACCCTGGTTCGGCGGTTGCACGAATCCCGAGTCTGCAGACGCGTCCTCTATGACGGTTTGAGCCGTCGGCTCCGCAGGTTCAGGCCAAGGCTTTGGCCGTCGTGACCAGTAATCCTCTAGGTCGGTCACACCTCGAAAGCCGCGCACGCGCCGGTCGAAGGTAACCTGCCAATGACCCTGATCCCCAGTGCCGAACCCTGACCACCCCCAGTTCTCGGACTGGAGATACAGCGGCACAAGCCTGGTCTGCCGGGCCTGGTCACTGTCGGAGAGCTGCGCAAAACCGCTCAAGCGGGCGAGGTCCAAATCGGTCAGCGTAGGGAGCTTGCTGGGATCGTCCGTAGTGGGAATCCACTCTTCTTCGGTCTTAACGGCCAGCCGGATGAAGTCTAGAAACAGCGACAGCGTCACCTCCGCGCCGCTGCAGCCGGCGCCACCGGCCACGGTCAAGCCAAGGCTCTGGTCATTTCGCGGCACTACCCGATCACCCGGATGGATGCCGTAGACCAGTCCGGCGGGAAGCTCGGGCAGCACGGTATCAGCTTGGATGCCGACCCGGTCGAGGCGCTTGTCCAGCTCAACGAAAACAGGCCACCGCAGATTCTCGGCGGCAAGATCCCAGATCGCTCGCAGAAGTGACAAGCCGACCGGGGAAGGCGGGACAGGCATGCTCATACCCAGATTCTCCACGGCATCGTGGCCGTCCGCCTAACCACCGACACAATCGCTACACGCAGCGTTCGCCGTCGGCCCCGATCGGCTGGAGGAGCGGTCGGCGGCGCTGCCGACTATCGGGGCCAGGCGTACAAAGCGTGGGGAAGGGAGCAGGAGGTCAGGAAATAAGAGCGCTGGGGCATCGCTGAACCCCAGGGCGACCGCCAAGATGACTCTAATCGCTGCAGGTCATGACTTTCGTGGGAGGTACGCCCGGAGCGCGGGCAACGTGCAACTGCTGGGACACGCGGCCCAGCCCTCCTTCCTTGGTTGTTTCGCTTTGCGATCTCCTCTTCACGCCCGTCCTTCTTAAATGATCTTGCTCACCGATTTTGTCATCATTGATCCATGATTATCGAAGCCGTCACACCGATTACCGACGTCCGCTCGGAACTTTTAAAACGACTATCTCAGCAGTAATTGGCCTGCACTTTTACCGGGCGGCTGAATAACCTTCATTGGCTAATCTATTTATGGAAAACGCGAGTCCCGGTGAAGCTACGCTGCGCTGATCAGCGCCTGCTGGACGTCCGCTACGAGCTGCCGTTCGTTCCGCTCGGACCGGCGATAGATCACCTTAATAGAATTCAGTTGCGCGAGCTTACTGATATCGGCAGGAAGCTGCTCTCGCGTGGGCATCTGCGCACCGTCGATGAGTATCGGGATAATAGGAATGGAGCGCTCTAGTGCGGTCCTGATTTCAAGCCGCACCCAATCGTCTCCGTCTTCACGACTCTGACTGCTTTTCTTTATTCTCTTCCCCGAGCCACCTAGGGCCGATCAGAACAACGAAGAAGGCGCTCGACCTCAGGGCCGAATCGATGTCAGCAAAATCACCGCCTGGGCGAACGATCTCCAGGGCCGTGAAGACGGGGGTGCCTGCAAGGCGTTGGGCAAGCTGGCCCCTGAGCATGCGCCCGAGGTCAGCGTCCTCGTGACGGTAGCTGATGAAAACTCCAGGCGTCGAGGGCTTGGAGTCCGGAGTCCGCCGCAGCCATGACCGCACTTGTCGGAGGGTCTTTTCGGGTTTCGTCTGCGCGCCCGGGGCGGCCATCTCATACCCGGGCGACGTTCTCGCGGACTCTTCGACGGAGGCAGCGCCTGCGGACGGCTGCTCCAGGGAAAGATCTTCGTCCTGGAAGCTAGTCCAGTCGACGTCAAAGCCGACGGCGAGCGCGTCCGCTTCGATCCACGCCACAGTCGCGTCTGCGCTTAGATGGTCTACAGGGTCGTACAGGGTGACAGCGTCGCCTTCGTGTAGAGCGAGCAGCTGCTCAGCAGACACTCCGCCGATGACGCGGCCTTTGTCGTCGCGCTCGTTGTAGTCGACCTCAACGCCGGTCATCGTCACCTCCACGTCGCGTCTGCTGGCTCACAGGGTTAGTCTGCGCCGGCCGGAACACGTCTATGAACGCTTGAACACGCTCCTCTAGTACGGCAGCCGCCAATCGCTATCTGACCAGGGCGTAGTTGCGTGCCAGGCGTGCGCGTTGGTGGAACCAGCGTGATCGTGCCTGGTGGCGGCGTCGCCATTCGAGCCAGCGGGCGGCGTGGCCTGGCGGTTCCGGGCGGCTGAGGGCGGCGGCGAGCAGGCGCCTGATCTCGCGGACGGTGAGCGGGATCAGCCCTGGGTCCGCAGGCGGCTGGTCGGCCGGCGTGGCGGCCGGCTCCGCCTGGCTGTCCGTGCGGTCCCTGAGCAGGGCGGCGGTGACAGCGCAGATCGCGAGGGCGGCCATGACCAGCACGGTGTGCCGGCGGATCGCGGTGTAGAGCCGGGCCTGGCACTGGTCCAGGCCAAAGCAGCCCTTTCCGAACTCGAAGCTCTCCTCCGCCGGCCAGCGAAGCCCCGCTGCCCTGATCAGCCGCGACTTCGGCGCTGGCTGCCCTTCCGGGACGAAGCAGTAGTGAAAGGCGAGCTCGCCGGTCTTCAGGTGCCGGCGGACCAGCAGGCTGTGCTGCGGGGAGGCGGCGCCGAGCCAGGCCCAGGCGTACCACCGCTCGCCCTTCGATCCCTTCCCGGCCGATCCCATCTCCCAGGCCTTCTTGTTCTTCGGCAGTTTCCTCACCGCGTCCGCGCAGGTCATGGTGATCCCCGCGGCGAGCGCGACCGTGAAGGAGGACGCGACGCGCAGCACGTAGGCCTGGCCGCGGCCCTCCAGGAACTCCCGCAGCTGGGTGCAGCTGCCGTAGACCTCGTCGCCGCAGACGAAGTCGAAGAGCAGCCCGTCGGCGTAGGCGTCGTCGAGGACGTCGATGGCGAGCTGGCCCTTCGTGCGGAACCGCAGGTCCAGCGGCAGGCCGGCGGCCAGGGACTTCACCGGGTCCATGATGTCCTCGGCCGGGATCCACTGGCGGGCCCCGCACAGGGCGTGGCCGGTCTTCTCCCGCACGTAGGACAGGTGCACCGTGTTGATCCCGTTCGCGACGCGGCCCGCGCAGCCCATGTACTGCCGCTTCACGCCGGAGGTCGCGGTCCCCTGCTTTTCCTGACCCGTCTCGTCGAGCGCTCCTACCGCCAGCCGCCGGCGCCGCGAGCGGCGGGCCGCGGCGTCCAGGCCGGCAGCCGCGTGCTTCCGCACCTGGCTCATCGCTGCGTCCTCGTCCCACGAGGCGCGGTTCAGCAGCCGCTGCGACCGGTCCGGCGACCGGTCGCCCGCCTGCTCCGCGACCGACCAGCCGTTCGCCGAGGCCACGTCGCTGACCAGCGCGTTCAGGTACTTCCCGGCCTGCTGCCACGTCTGCGTCCGAGCGAAGCACGACCGGACCAGCCCCATCAGGGCAGACCTCTCCCGCAAAGCGCGGCCAGCGCCTATCCTGGCAGCAGCAGCCGCCTTAGATGAATTTGTCCTCACAAACAACATGATTCCGGGGCGGCTGCACCCATCTCACGGGAATCTCCCGACCCGCCCGTCCCCGCAGCTCAGGACCCAATTGGCGGCTGCCGTACTAG
>Ga0335072_10001530_pt1 | contig 37488 bp, 31 predicted proteins | sample Lox_Sample_21_FD_206725 | JGI IMG/M metagenome (GOLD analysis project Ga0335072, IMG submission 206725) | Soil microbial communities from Loxahatchee National Wildlife Refuge, Florida, United States - Lox_Sample_2.1 | ecosystem: Environmental > Terrestrial > Soil > Wetlands | place: USA... | reverse complement strand
AGGATGGTCGCAACCGTCACCGCATAGTTCCCGTGAAGCCATCCGCCGCCGTTCACGGCCATGGCGAGACCGGCATCCGCGACCTGGCGGGCGCCGGCCCGCCCCTGAAGTTGGGTATAGAGCTCGACCAGTTGCGCGCAGCCGGTGGCGCCCAGAGGATGTCCGCGGCTGAGGAGCCCGCCGCTCGTATTGATGGGGATCGCGCCGCCGAGCGCCGTCTCGCCGCGGCGGATCAGGTGGTGGCCCTCGCCCTCCTCACAAAGACCGATCTCCGCGTACTGCTGCAATTCCGCGGGTGCCGCCGCATCGTGCAGCTCGATGAGATCAAAGTCACGCGCGCCGTAGCCGGAAGTCTCGTAAACAGCCTCGACGGCGTTACGCACGGGGCTGCGACCCACTTCACCAGGGACGGCAAGCCGGCAGGCGACCACCTCCACGCCACGCACCTGACGACGCTTCGCGTACTCCTCGGAGCAGAGCACGAGAGCCGCGGCCCCGTCCGTCATCGGCGAGCACATGGGCAGCGTCAGGGGCGGCACGACCATGCGATTCCCAAGGACATCTTCCACGCTCTGCGGCACCCGAAACTGCGCCAGCGGGTTGGCTGCCGCATGGCGCCGGTTCTTAACGGCGACCAGAGCGAAGTCCGCCGCGGTGGCATCGTACTTTTCGAGGTACTGCCGTGCGACCCCCGCGTAATACTCCATCAGGACCGAGTTCGCCGGCGTTTCGCCGGGCAGCCCTTCGCCGATCTCCTCGATGTCGGTGCTGCCGCGCAGCGCTCTGAATGCGCGTGACTTGTCCCGATGATGCAGCACCTCGACGCCGACAGCGATGACCACTTCGGCTGCTTCCGCCCTGATGGTGTCGAACGCGAGATTGACTGCACTGCTGCCCGAGGCGCAGGCGTTTTCTACATTGAACAGAGGCGCACGAGCCAGGGGGTGATGCCGCAATGCGACCTGGCCCCGGATCATCTCCTGCTGCAACATCACCCCGGCCGCGGCATTGCCGAAGAAGATCCTTCCGACCTCTTCAGGCAACACTCGGCTGTCGGCAAGCGCCTGATCGAGGGCCGCGACTGCGAGGCTGCGTATCCCAGCTCCTCTGTGATTCCCGAACGGTGTCATCCCACACCCGATGATGAGCACCCGCCTCACGAAACGTCCTTCTCCGGCTGCCCGGAAGGCCGCAGCCGCCCCACGCGGGCGGGCGCTGCTTGCGTGCCCCCGCCGCCGATGCGACTCGCTCGGCCCTCCCAGTACCGCTCTCGTACCGCACGCCGCAGCACTTTGCCGTATCCACTCACCGGAAGCGAAGCGACGAACTCAACCGTTTTCGGGCGCTTGTATCCGGCCAGGCTGAGCCCGCAGTGGCGGATGATCTCCTCCGCGGTGGCCGTGGACCCGGGCTGCAGCACGACGACCGCGTGGACCGCCTCCCCCCAATACTCGTGAGGTATGCCGAGCACGACAACGTTCGCCACGGCAGGATGCCGCACGATCACTTCCTCCACTTCGCGCGGATAGACGTTGTTGCCGCCCGTGATGATCGTGTCCTTGGCGCGATCGAGCAGGAAGAGATATCCGCGCTCATCGAACATGCCGATGTCGCCGGTGTGCAGCCATCCGTTGCGCAGCGTCTCGGCGCTCGATTCCGGATCATTCCAGTAACCGGGCATGACGACATCGCCGCGCACGACCACCTCACCCGCCACGCCCGTCGGCACTTCCCGGTCGTTCTCATCCACGCAGCGTGCCTCGACATCGGTTCGGACCGTGCCCGCCGAGCCGATGCGCGGATCGGACGCTTCGAGGAGCTTCGCGTGTTGCGCCGCCGGCAGGCCAGTGATCGTAATGGGCGCCTCGCCCTGCCCATAGATCTGAGCGAACACCGGTCCGAAGGCGCGGATGGCGTTACGCAGATGCTCCACGTAGATCGGCGCTCCGCCGTAGCAGATGGCCCGCAGGCTGCTTAGGTCGAACTCGCCCGGGGTGTACTCCTCGATCATCTTGACGATCTGGGTCGGCGCGAGAAACGCGATGTGTGAGGCTCGTGTCTTCTCGATTAGGGCGAAGAGCGCGCGCGGCTCGAAGCTGCGGGTCTCGAGCACCACATTGGCTGCGCCGCGGGCAACGGCGGGCAGTGCCACGATGCCGCTGCCATGAGAGAGCGGAGCCGCATGGATGACAGCCTCGCCGGGCTGGATGTTGTAGATGTCCGCGAGGTAGTTCATCACCACCACGCGAATCATCCGGTGGGTCCAGATCGCACCCTTGGGACGCCCCGTGGTGCCGGATGTATAGAAGAGCCAGCAGGGCTGCGAGCCCTCGGTATCGACGTATCCGTCTAGCGCGTCACGCACCGCGAGGAGCTCGCCGAAACCCGCGGCACCGGCGACGGGGCTCGTGCATACCCGCTCAACTCCATCGGGGAAGGCCTTCCTGTGCTCGAGCAGGGCGTCCTGATATTCGGGGCCATGGATGAAGAGCTTGGCGCCCGAGTTGCTGATGATATATGCCATCTCGAGCGGATGCAGCCGCGCATTGATCGGCACGACGATGAGCCCAGCCGCGAAACATCCGTAGATGATCTCGAGGATCCGCGGACTGTTGGCAAGGCAGAACGCCACCCGGTCTCCGCGGGTGAGACCGCGCGCGAGCAGGTTACCGCCGATGGCCAGTGTGCGCTCGTGAAACTCCGCGTAGCTGATCCGCTCCGCGCCGTGCAGGAGGGCGGTCTGCGACGGGAAGCGGCGAGCGCTGTTGGCGAGAAATGCGTAAGCGTTCATCGCAGCTCGCTCAGGTGCACCGTCACGCCTGCCGGGCGCGGCGGAACCACGCGCAATGGTATTCCCGCGAGGCGTTCGGCCCGCGCGGCGCAAACTCCACGACCTGGTCGCAGGCATAACCGTCCCAGGTGCCGTCAGCATCGGGCAGGAGCCGGGCGAGCAGCTGCACCCCCTCATCCAACTTCACAACCCCCAGGGCATACGGCAGGTCGTTCTCGAAGCCCGCCGGAGCACCCGCGCGCAGGATCGTGAAGCTATGCAGCCTGCCGTGCCCCGTGGATTTCTGCCACCCGAGGCGCTCGGACTGACAGAAAGGACACGCGTAGCGCGGATACATGTTCGGCCGTCCGCACTGCCCACACTGCTGGATGAGCAATTCCCCCTTTGCCAACCCCTCGCGAAAAGCAGTGACGATGGGTGCGCTCATGCTCTCGCTCCAGCCAGCCAGCGCTCGAGCAGCAGCACCTGCGCATCCATATAGCTGCCTCCCGTACCGCCGACGATACAACGCTCGCAGCCTTCGACCTGCCGTGGCGCCTCGGCCCGCCACAGCAACTGCCTCACACCTTCGATGAGCAGCGCCGTGCCTCCGCCCACGCCCGTGTGACCGGCCGACAGCAGCCCGCCGTTGGTATTACACGGGAAACTGCCTCCCGGGGCGCAATGGCTCGCGAACCAGCGCGCCCCTTCCCCTGTCTCGGCGATGCCGAGTCCCTCGAGCGCGATCGCAGTGACCGCCGCATAGGAATCGTAGATCTGCGCTAGCTGAGCATCGCGCGGCCCCCAGCCGGACTGCTCATAGGCGCGCCGGGCGGCGGTCGGCCAGCCGAGCACCGCCAGATTGGACTCCTGGCCAACGCTGTAGTGGCTCACGCAACCTCCGGAGCCGGCGATGCGGACTGCGGCCTCAATGCCGTGGTGCGCGGCATTCTCCGCCGACGTCATGATGAAGGCCGCGGCGCCATCGGCGAGCATCGGGCATTCCATCGCGTGAAGGGGATCAGCCACCATGCGGGACGCCAAAACCTGCTCCACCGTGAGCGGCTTGCCGCGATACATCGCATTCGGGTTGAGCTGCGCCCACTTGCGCAAGGCAACGCAGACCGCGGCCATGTCTGCTGCGCTCGAGCCGCTCGCGTACATGTAGCGCCGGGCGATCAAAGCACCGATCGCGTTGAACTGCAGGCCGGACGGCAGCTCCCATTCCCCCGGGATGCCGTTCTTGCTGAGCATGGTGATCATCTCGACAAGATCGGCTGAGCCCCAGCGCTCGCATTGCAAGGCGAGAACCGCCCGCGCATGCCCGCTCGAGATCAGGCCCGCAGCCACTCTCACGGCGTTGTCGCTGGTCGAGCCCCCCGAATGCACCATGAAGCTGGCTTTCGCATGGCCCGCGAGGCCAAGCTCCTCGACGAGCCGGGAAAAGATGAGATCGGCCTGATCGCTGAAGGAATGCAGGTTCGGGATCAGGAGAATCGTATCGATATCGCGGGGCTTCATCCGCGCGTCGCGCAGCGCGCGCAGCGCGACAGCAGTCAGGTCGCCGATGAACGTCCGATCGGGATAGCGACCCGAGGGCAGCTCTCCCACCCCGATGAACACCGGGTCCTCGGGAGCTCCGGCTCGCGTGCGTAGGGGCCAGGCATTACTCATCACTCCTCCCTTGCACGGCGGCGGGCCAGCATCGCCTGACGGAAGGCCATCACCTCCTCGTCCCGCTGGTTGCGGACGGAATAGCCGACGTGCAGCTCACCGTATTTCGGGTTGGTGCCCTCCCGAAGCTCGAGCACTTCGGCCCTGACGTGTACGGTATCTCCGGGAAGCACTGGCTTTAGCGCCCGGAGGCTGACGATTTCTACCAAGGCAACGATGGCGTTGCCATAGAAGCCGCTCATGCCGACCAAACCCACTGCGATGGAAAACGTCAGGGGCCCATGGGCGATGCGTGTACCGAAGCGAGTCCGCTTGGCGTACTCCTCATCGGTGTGCAGAGGGTAGTGATCCCCTGTAAGGCCCGCAAAGGCCGTGAGATCCGCCGGCTCGATAGTCCGTCCGCGAGTGACCACGGCCTCCCCTAGTGCAAAGTCCTCGTAGAATTTGTCCTGGGGGTCGCCCCAGGTTCGGGGGGTCATGGCTGGGTCTCAATGGCGGGGGTTCCGCCTCTCAGAACAATCATTTGTTTTTTAGACTACCGGTCGCGGCTACGTCTGTCAAATACGCGAGCAGACAGGGCAGTTTGAGCGCATTTGAAGTGTGTCGCCGAACTGGATTCGGGGACTCGGCCGCCGCACGCCGTCAGTCCGTAATGGCCTACAGCGTGCTCGGAATTTCGCCCGCCGAGAAATCCTTCTCATTGGCGGTCACCTTGCGCGAGCTCTCGCCCCTCTGCTTATTCGGAAGCCGCGTCCTCGAGAGACCCTGCCCAGGCTGGCACGACGGTCCGCAGGACGCTGATCATTTTCTGCGGGTAGCGCCAGCACCATAGTCATGGAGCGTTGACACATCCTCCAATACCGCATCAATTCCAGTATGTAAGATATTGATAACTTGATGGGCCTGAAAAGCCCGGTGGCGCCGCTTCGTCAGGTCGGCATCCGCATCCACCACCGCATCGGGTGTTCCAGGTCGCCAGGAAGAATTGCGTGAATTCCGCCAGGGCCTCCTCGCCGAGATTGCCGCGGCCATCGAGATCGTTGCGACGGGTCATGTCGCAAGCGGCCAGATGAGCCTTGTAGGCCACGACATTGCGGGCCAGCCCGCGCGACAGACCAGACTGCGCCGGTATCGAGTACTTCCAACAGCGTTGCATGCGACATCAGCCGCGCGACGCGGCCGTTGCCGTCAAGAAACGGGTGAATCCACGCCAGACAGTGATGGGCCGCCGCCGCGGCGGGAATGGTTTCGGTCTTGCCGAGGCGGCTATAGACCTCCTCGAATCGTGCCAGGAAGCGCGGCACCGCCGGCGCACTGATGGCGACACGTCCCGTGGCACCGCCCGCGACTTCGATAAGTCGCTGCCGCTGCTCGATGTCGAGGAACAATTGCCGCCGGCCTTCAGCATTCCTGTGTTGCCTGAACCGTGCCGCCACTTCTTTACGTCGGCCATCCAAAGCTTTGCGAGAGTCTTCCGTCCAAAATCTGTCCCATAGACGGTGCGCTTGAAGCGCGGGTCAGCATCGTGCGCGCAGTCCTCGCCCTATTCCCTTCGCCGTCTTCCACGTAGTCCCGACAGGCCTGCTCGACCGTGTAAGTACTGGCAAGCGCCTCGAGACCGGAGGCCTCTCCGCCTGCGACCAACAGCGTGTCGACGGAACGAAGTGCCACAGCCGCGATGGGACGGGTCGCCAAGGCACGTGCGCTACTCGTCTCAAAAGTGAACGCCGACATGACAGTCGGCTGAGACGACTCTCCCCGATTCGTATGTGCGCCGACCTTGCCGGGCCGCCGCGCCCGCCTGTTCGAGATCTCCTGAACGCAGCACGGGCTGAACCTCCTGAGGGCGAAGCTCCCCTTCGCTATTGCCGAATTGAGGGGTGTATGCTCTCATTAAAAGTATGAAGCGGACCTCACCGCCCCTCGAGCTGATCATCTTTGATTGTGACGGAGTTCTAGTGGACAGCGAACTCCTGAGCTGCCAATGCCTCTGCGAAACCCTTGGAGCCTGCGGCATCGATCTCAGCGTCAGCGAAGCGCTGCAGCTTTTCTTGGGAAGAAGCGCGACGGCCGTGGGCCGATACTATGGCGAGCGCGGGCAACCGATTCCCGAGAACTTTCGGGACGAACTGAACCGCCGGGTCAGCGACAGCTTCATGCGCTCGCTGGAACCTATTCCGGGAATTGCTTCGCTGTTGTCGAACCTTGAGACGGCATTTTGTGTTGCATCTTCGAGCGATCTCGAGAGAGTATCGCTCTCGCTCAAACTGACCGGCCTGGGTTCGTATTTTGGCAACCGGCTGTATACCGCGCAAATGGTGACGCACAGCAAGCCTGCTCCCGATCTGTTTCTTCATGCCGCTGGACAAATGCACGTCGCACCGCAAAATACTCTTGTGGTCGAGGATAGTGTCAGCGGCGTCGTTGCAGCGAAAGCCGCAGGCATGACTGTGTGGGGCTTTGTCGGCGGCAGCCACTACCGGACATGCGACGGGCGCAGCATGTTGTCTGAAGCCGGCGCCGATCGCGTCTTCGAGTGCATGGCCGAATTCTAGGCAAAATCTAAGATTCCTGCATGACCGGGCCGGAGAACGATAAATCCAGACTTGACGATGCGGCGCGCGCCGGTTGGCTCTATTTCATCGCGGGCCACACTCAGGATGAGATTGCCAAAGCACTGCACGTCTCGCGGGCATCCGCACAGCGCCTGGTATCGCTGTGTCTGGCGGAGCGCCTGATCACCTTTCGCCTGGAACATCCGATTGCCGCATGCATGGAATTGGCGTCGACGCTGAAAGGCAAGTTCAATCTCGTTCACTGCGAAGTGGTGCCAACAGATCCGGCGGCACCGCAAAGCACGGCCGGGATCGCCGAGCGCTGTGCCAACCTGCTCGACGCGACTCTGCGTCCGGAAGCCAACGTCGTCGTGGCGCTCGGCACTGGGCGGGCCATACGGGCGGCGGTGGAGCGCGTGACCCCGATCGATCGACCGAATCATCAGATCGTGTCCTTGGTCGGAAACATCTCCACGGATGGTTCGGCCAGTTTCTTCGACACAGTGGGACGTCTTGCCGATCGCACCGGCGCTCGCCACTACCCCATGCCCTTGCCATTCCTGATGGCTTCGGAGGACGAACGCAACCGCATGGTTCGTATCGGGCCAATCGTGAGGATCAAAGAGATCGCCGCCAAAGCCGATTTACGGCTCGTCGGCATCGGCCAGATGGACCGGAACGCCCAGATGCACGTTGACGGCTTCTTGGCCCGCGACGAGCTATCGGAGATGATGCGCCTTGGCGCCGTCGGCGAGGTGACGGGATGGGCATACGACGCCAGGGGCCGCCTGCTCAAAGAGGGGACAAACAGGCGCCTGACGAGCATTGCCCCGCAGATCCCGGCGCATACCGCGACAATTGCTGCAGCTCTTGGGCCCGCCAAGGTGAACTCGATCTGCGCCGCCCTGGTCGGGCGCCTGGTCAATGGGCTCATCACCGACGAGGCGACCGCACGCGCCATCATCGAGCGGTAGCGCTGGCTCGAATTCTTCGCAACTGCGCTGCGCGGAGAGCTTCCCCGGTCGCTCGAGCGGGCCGGAACGGAGAGCCGCCCTGCTTGACAAGCCAGAGTCCTTACGTCGAATATATGCTCACCATCTGGGCATATGCTCAGAAAGGCAGTATGAGGGGGACCCGGTGAAGAATGTCTTAGGCGCCCTTGCGACTGCGGCTGCGCTTTTGCTTTCGGCCCGCTCAGGCGCCCAGACCACTCTGACCATCGCCACTGTCAACAATGCCGATATGATTCGCATGCAGGCATTGACCAGCGACTTCGTGGCCAAGAATCCGGGCATTGCCCTCAGATGGGTGACGTTCGAGGAAAACGTACTGCGCCAACGCGTCACGACGGACATCGCCACGAGGGGTGGCCAGTTCGATATCGTCACTATCGGCACCTATGAAGTACCGATCTGGGCCAAAAGAAATTGGCTCGTGCCGCTCGCAAATCTTGGCACCGGCTACGACGCCCCGGACATTATCCCCAACATAAGGAATGCGGTTTCGGTTTCCGGCACGCTCTACGCGGCCCCGTTCTATGGCGAAAGCTCCATGACGATGTATCGCACCGACCTGTTTCGGAAGGCCGGCCTGACGATGCCGAAGAGTCCGACATGGGATTTCGTGATTGATGCTGCCCAGAAGCTGACCGACAAAGCCGCGGGCGTCTATGGCATCTGCCTGCGTGGAAAGGCGGGTTGGGGCGAGAACACGGCGCTCCTCACGGCAATGGCCGACTCCTTCGGCGCACGTTGGTTCAACGGGAATTGGGAGCCGCAATTCGATACGCCGCAATGGCAGCGAACGCTCTCAACTTATGTCAACCTCTTGAAGGAAGCCGGACCTCCCGGCGCCAGCGCAAACGGCTTCAACGAGAACCTCGCGCTGTTCAGTGACGGCAAATGCGCAATCTGGATCGACGCCACCGTGGCGGCATCCTTCCTCAACAATCCTCAGGATTCGAGAGTTGCTGGCAAGGTCGGCTTCGCACTGGCGCCGAATGCCGGGCTCGGCAAGAGCGCGAGCTGGCTCTGGGCCTGGAATCTGGCGATACCTGCCGCCTCTAAAAATATTGGAGCGGCCGAGAAATTCATCGCTTGGGCAACGAGCAAGAGCTATATAGAGCTGGTCGCCGAGAAAGATGGCTGGGAGGATGTGCCGCCTGGAACTCGCCTGTCGCTATACGAGAATCCGGACTACCTGCGGGTCGCGCCGTTCGCGAAGCTGACCCTGGCCTCGATCAGTGCGGCCGATCCGACCCACCCGACGGTCACGCCGGTACCCTATGTTGGGGTCCAGTACGTGGCCATTCCCGAATTCCAAGGCCTCGGTACCACGGTCGGGCAATACTTCTCCGCTGCCCTATCCGGCTCAATGACCGTCCGGGCGGCACTCGCCGCGGCGCAAGAATCCGCGGAGCGGGAAATGCAGCTTGCGGGATACCTCCATTAGGCGAGCAAGGCACGCATGTCGACCCGACAGACGCAAGCGGTCGCGCGGATTCTACTGACGCCAGCCGTCGCATTGTTGCTGATCTGGATGATCGTTCCGCTGGCGCTGACGGCCTACTTCTCGACGCTCCATTATAGTCTGCTCGATCCGGTCTCCGAGCGCTTCATCGGGACTGCCAACTTTCGTTACTTTCTGACCGACCCCGCTTTTCTCGCATCGCTACGGAACACTCTCGTCCTGGTGGGCTCCGTGCTCGGTCTGACCATCACACTCGGTATTCCGCTCGCGCACCTGCTCGACCAGCCGGTCTTCGGCCGCAGCCTCGTGCGTCTTTTGGTCATCGCCCCGTTCTTCGTAATGCCGACCGTCAGCGCATTGGTCTGGAAGAACCTCCTCATGAACCCGGTGTCCGGCCTGTTTGCCTGGATCGCCACTTTGTTCGGCGCCGCCCCCGTCGACTGGTTCACGTCGCATGCCTTACTGGCCATTGTTCTCATCGTTTCGTGGCAGTGGCTGCCCTTCGCCACTCTGATCCTGTTGACCGCGCTGCAATCGCTGGATCAGGAGCAAAAGGAAGCGGCCGAAATGGACGGTGCGGGCCCCCTGTCGACGTTCACCCATATCACCCTGCCCCATCTGGCGCGACCCATCACGGTGGTGATCCTGATCGAGACGATCTTCCTGCTCACCATATTCGCTGAAATATTTGTTACCACCGGCGGCGGTCCCGGCCTGGAGACCACCAATATTGCCTTCTTGATCTACTCGCAGGCACTGATCCAGTTCGACGTCGGGAGCGCATCGGCGGGCGGACTCGTGGCGGTTGTAATCGCCAATGTCGTGGCCTTTTTCCTGCTCAGGATCGTTGGGCGGAATCTGGAGGCTTGATCCGTGGCACGGACGGCAAAGACCAGGCACAAAGTCCTCATGACCGCCGCCGCGTGGTTGTCCGGATTGCTGATCTTCTTTCCGATTCTCTGGATGCTGCTGACCAGTTTCAAGACCGAGCTGCGAGCGGTCTCCACTCCACCGTCGTTCCTCCTTTTCCACTGGACCCTCGAAAATTACGCCAGCGTCCTGCAGCGCAGCGCCTATCTTCACTACGCCCTCAACTCCGTCATCACGGCCGGTGGGTCGACTTTGATTGCGCTATTGCTCGGCGTCCCCGCGGCGTGGTCGATGGCGTTCTCGGCAACTGCACGCACCAGGAGCATCCTGCTCTGGATGCTATCGACGAAAATGATGCCACCGGTCGCCGTGTTGGTGCCCATTTACCTGATCTACCGCGACCTGGGCCTTCTCGACTCGAAGGCCGGCCTCGTTCTGATATTGTGTCTCGGCAATTTGCCGCTCGCTATCTGGATGCTTTTCTCGTATTTCAAGGAGATTCCGAAGGATATTCTGGAAGCCGCGCGGGTGGATGGCGCGGGCGTCGGACGCGAACTGATCCACGTCCTCTTGCCGATGGCCTTGCCTGGCCTGGCATCCACGTCGTTACTCAGTCTGATACTCGCATGGAACGAGTCATTCTGGACGCTCAATCTATCGACCTCGAGCGCGGCGCCATTGACTACCTTCATTGCATCGTATTCGAGCCCGGAAGGACTGTTCTGGGCGAAACTCTCGGCGGCCTCGACGCTTGCCATCGCCCCGATTCTCGTGCTCGGCTGGCTCAGCCAACGCCAGCTCGTCCGCGGTCTGACATTCGGCGCCGTCAAGTAGCCAGGAGACCGGGAATCATGGGTCGGATTACGCTTCAGGATGTGCACAAGTCCTTTGGACCAGTCGACATCATCAAGGGAGCTGCCCTCGACGTCGCCGACGGCTCGTTCGTCGCCTTCGTCGGGCCTTCCGGCTGCGGCAAAACGACGTTGCTGCGTTTGATCGCGGGACTCGAAGATGTCACGAGCGGCAGGATCCTGATCGACGGCGTGGATGTAACCGGAGTACCCCCGGCGCGGCGCGGTCTATCGATGGTTTTCCAATCCTATGCTCTCTACCCGCACATGAGCGTCCGCGGCAACATCGGCTTCGCCCTGAAGATGGCTGGTCTGCCGAAAGCCGAAATTAGCCGCAAGGTGGAGGCTGCGGCAGGAACACTAAATCTGACACCCTTTCTCGACCGGAAACCCCGGGAGCTCTCGGGCGGCCAACGGCAGCGGGTCGCAATTGGGCGGGCCATCGTCCGCCACCCAAAGGCATTTCTGTTCGATGAACCCTTATCGAATCTTGACGCGGCGCTGCGCGTGCAGATGCGCCTCGAGATCTCGCGGCTACAGCGGCAACTGGGCACAACCGCTGTATATGTGACACACGACCAGGTCGAGGCGATGACCATGGCGGACACAATCGTGGTGCTAAATGCCGGCAAGATCGAGCAATGTGGGAGTCCGCTCGCACTGTACACAACCCCGTGCAACGTGTTCGTAGCCGGCTTTATTGGTTCTCCCAGGATGAATTTCATCTCGGGGGAAGCCGCGGGAAAGTACGGCGCCGCCACCATAGGTGTGCGGCCCGAGCACCTCAGAGTCGCGCGCAACGGGGACGGCTGGCCGGGAGTGATCATGGCCGCCGAGCACCTCGGTAGCGACACCTTGCTTTATGTGAATGCCGGGGCTGCGGGCACGCTCACCGCGCGTTCGGTCGGCGAGCTTCAACTTGGCGCCGGCGATCGCGTGAGTCTGGCGCCGGAGTCGGCGCACATTCATCGCTTCGATGAGTTTGGCAGAGCGCTTCGGGTCTGACTGGAGAAAGAACACAGATGTACCTCGAGAAATTTACCCTAACAGGCAGGACTGCAGTCGTAACCGGTGGCAGCCAGGGAATCGGGCTCGCATGCGCCGAAGCGCTGGCTGAAGCGGGAGCCAGAGTAGTGATCGCCGACCGCGACGCGGAGGCCGCGCACAGCGCGAGCGCCGCCCTGAGAATGAAAGGTCACGATAGTGCGACTGCACTCATGGATGTGACGAACTCGCGACGCGTAGCCGAAGTGGCCGACGAACTTGCCTCGCGCTATGGCACTGTGGATGTTCTCGTCAACAACGCCGGGATAGCGCGCAGCGACACCCCCGCCGAGTCTGTCAGCGACGAGCACTGGCTGAGCGTCATCGACGTGAATCTCAATGGTACCTTTTGGTGCTGCCGTGCTTTCGGCAGGCACATGCTTCAGGCCGGAGCGGGAGCCATTATCAATGTCGGGTCGATGTCAGGTTTTATTGTAAACAAACCGCAACCTCAGTGCTACTACAACGCCTCGAAGGCTGGAGTGCATCATTTAACGAAGTCGCTCGCAACCGAGTGGGCCCCGCGCGGCGTGCGGGTTAACGCGGTTGCCCCGACTTATATCGAGACCCCGCTGAACGCGTTTGTCAAAGACAATCCCAGCATGTACGACACCTGGATCGGCGCTACGCCGATGGCGCGGATGGGGCAGACTCACGAGGTGGCATCGGTGGTCCTGTTCCTCGCGTCTGAGGCCGCGAGTCTCCTGACAGGGAGCGTGGTCCTGGTCGATGGTGGCTACACTTGCTGGTAGTTTGCGCAGATTGCGCCCCGCATGATCGGGTCCGTGTTGACGCTGCCCCACAGCGACGTCGCGGCACTCGTCCGCAAGCAGCGGGAATGTTATTCCCTACTGCCACGACATCACGCCGACCGACGACGCCTTCCGGAGCCAAAGGTGAACTACGGTGATTCTCTCCTGCGGAGACGCGCTGATCGACTTTACGCCTTTGACCGCGTTCGACGGAGGTGAGGCGATGCGGCCGGTGGTCGGAGGCTCTTGCCTGAACGTTGCCATTGGCCTGGCGCGTCTCGGCGTTCCTTGCGGCTTTGTCGGAGGTATCTCGTTCGACCTTTTCGGCCGCGCGATTGAGGAGCATGCTGCGACCTCCGGGGTCGATCTTCGCTACGCCACGCGCAGCGATCACCAGACCACGCTCGCCTTCGTGAGAGTAGTTGCCGGTGAAGCCCTATACGCCTTTTATGACTTCGGGAGCGCCTCGCGACATTGGCTCTACCGGCCTGGCGTCATCCCGTTTCCCGTTATCCAGGCGATCCACATCGGCTCCACAACTCTCATAGATGAGAAGGGCGCTTGCGAAGCTGCGGCCCTGGTTGCTGATGCAAAGGAATCGACCACCATCACGTTCGATCCGAATTGCCGTCCGAGCCTGATCAGAGACAAGAAGGCTTATCTTGACCGAATGAGGGCATTTGCCGCCGCGGCGGACATTGTCCGAATGTCAGATGCCGACTTCCACTATCTTTATGGAGACGATGATTACGCGGCAGGCGCCAGCGCGTTATTGGCCGCTGGCTGTCGCCTCGTCGTGGTTACCCTGGGACCGAGCGGTGCTCGGGCATGGCACCGGACGGCGGGAGCGGTCGAAGCCGCGGCGCCGGCCGTCACGGTTGTCGACACCATTGGAGCCGGCGACAGCTTTCAGTCAGCCCTCCTGTATTCCTTGCACAGACGAGACAGGCTCCTGAGGGACCGCCTGAGTGTCATCAACGCCGACGAGCTTCGCAGCACACTCTCCTTTGCGTGCCGCTGCGCCGCCGTGACGTGCACGCGGGTGGGTGCGGATCCGCCCTTCCTCGAGGAAATCCAGTACTGATATCTCATTCGGCGCTGGCGTTTCCCATGAGGGGCTGAATCTCAGTTTCAGCCGATCTCTTACCATCGAGAACATTGGCGTTACCTTCCGTTCCCTCTGAAAGGGGCAAGCGATCCCCTTAGCTCCATCGTCGCTCAGATCCCTTCGCCGGACGGTAACTGACTACCGTCCCAGACTGCGTCATTTTGCCGCAGGTCATTCGCAATCGCACGTTGAAGCGGTGCGCTATGATTTCTACCGCAGAATTCCCTGCGGTTTTCAGTTCATATACGTACCTAAAATGAAAGGCAGGTACCCTGTCTGCTGTTGCATAGGACGCATGATGTTCCTCTTGATGCGCACCGCCCACGCGCAAGCGGTGCAGACCGATGGCGCCCAGAGCTGGCTGAGCGAGGTGGTTATCACCGCCCAGCGCGATCATGATGCCGTCCCCGACGCCGCCACGGCTACACGCACCGACACGCCGTTGATGGATATCCCGCAGTCGCTACAGGTCATCACTCAAACCCTTATGCAAGAGCAGGACACTCGAACGCTGGCTGACGCGCTGGTGAACGTGTCGGACGTCGTCCCGACCAATCCGGAGGAGGGATTGTTCACGCCTCCGATCATTCGCGGCTTTCCGGCGGAGGTCTACGTCGACGGACTGCCTATTTTCGGCGGCAACCAGCAAGCGTTCGATCCCACGAGCCTTGTCGGTGTGGAACGAATCGAGGTGCTCAAGGGGCCGAGCTCGACCCTCTATGGTGGCGGTCTCGGCTCGCCGCTGGGCGGTCTCATCAATATTGTCTCCGAGCGGCCCGACGATAAGCTGAGCGGCGTGGTGGCACTTCGCGCCGGCAGCTTCTCGACCTGGAACCCCTATGTTGACCTGAACGTGCCGTTGGCACCGGGGATCGCGGCGCGGGTCGCGGCAGAGTACGAGCGCAATGATAGTTGGATCGACCTTGTAAAGGGCGAGCGCTGGTCGGTGAAGCCAAGCCTGTCGTTGCAGATCGACCCTGGCACCGACCTGCTGCTGCAGGGGCAGTTCAACCATCGCAGTCAGCTCGAGTATTCAGGGCTGCCGGCGTCCCAGGCCCTGGCCGGACAGCTCGATCGCTATGCCTTCCCGGGTGCGCCGGTTGGCCAACCGCGCACCGTCACGGACAACCAGATGGGGACAGTCGAATTACGGCATGCGTTCAGCGAGGATCTGCGGTTGACGGTCAGCGGACGCTATTACAACAGCCGGGTCCCCGAGGACGGCAGCTTCATCTATCCGGCGCTCTACCCCACCGACGCGGCCACGCCGACCACTTACCCCATCCTACCCCTCAATATGCTCACGACGACAAATGAGGGCACGTTAGACGCCAATCTGCTGGCGAATGTCTACGCGCTGGGTGGCCGCCACGAGATCCTGGCAGGTATCGATTACGACGGGACGAGATTTTCGTCCGGCATGGCGTTCTACGGGGTTCCGGTGGGAGCAATCGACCTGGCGCATCCGATCTACGACCTCTCATTCGGGTCCCAAATGCCTCTTAACCTTACCCAGACCGATCGCTATCAGACGGTGGCCGCATACGCACAGGATCAGGCGACCTACGGCCGCCTGCACCTGACCGGTTCGCTGCGCGAAACGGGGCTCGACTTCCGTGAGAAGGAGGAGGGGACGGACCAGACCTACCACCACGTTTCCCCTAGAGTCGGCGCGGCCTTCGATATCGCGGCGGGGGTAGCGCTCTATGCGGGGTATGAGACCGCGTTCCGAGCCCCCTTTGGCTTCATCGGCCTGGCGCCGCCCAAGCCCGAGACATCGAAGAACTATGAGGGAGGGCTGAAGCTCGCGCCTGCCGGCTTTGGCCTATCAGGGACAATCGCCGTCTTCCAGCAGACGCACGACAACATCGCCACGCCCATCCCGAACAATCTGTTCTACTCGGAGCAGACCGGCCAGCAGCGGGCGCGCGGACTGGAATCCGACCTCATCTGGGAGCCTGCCCGGGCTTTCTCGCTGCTCATGAATTACGCCTATACCGAAGCGCAGGTGACGAAAGACAACAGCATCCCGCTCGGCAACGAACTGCCGCGCGTGCCGAAGCAAAGCGGCCGCATCGCGGTGCGCTATCGGGTGACGGAGGGCGGCGCCCAAGGGCTCTCCTTCGGGGCCGGAGTCACGGCGTTCGGCGCGCGTCAACTCACATTGCCTAACACAGTGTCAGTACCGGGGTATACTGCGGTAGATGGGCAGGCAGCATACGACTTTGGGCATTTCACGCTGGAAGTCTCGGTCGTGAACCTGACGGGGCGCCGCGCCTTCGATCCTTACGAGTATCTCGGCTTTCCCGTCGTGATGCCCAATCAACCACGCTCCGCCTACGTTACGTTGAAGGCTTCACTTTAAGAAGGGGCCCACCCATGACCCACATCGGCAGCCGCCGTGGTTCTGCTGACACTACTTCCCCCGTTGTCACTCTGGACCGTGCGGCGATCGATTTCTTTCATGCGTCCGAGCCTCAATAGCCTTCCTCACGATCTATGGCGTCGTACAGGTGTAGTTCTCTGCCAGCCTGCCGGCCGAAGAATCATTAGGCCGTCCCGTGTACCTCGGGTATTGGGGATACTGGCACAGGGGCCAGGTGCGTACGACTCTGCCCTTCACATCCACCTTCCGCGCAACCAAGGTGCCGGGAGCGATATCTCTCCTCACCCACCGGTCTAACGCCACCAGGAAGTCGGTCTGATCAGGTCCCACCCCTCCTCCACAGTGATCGACCCCCGGCGCCACGTAGAATCGGGTCGCCGCCTCGGCGTCTGCCGCGCCAACCGACTTTGTCACACCTGCCATGTACTCGATGGTTGAGTTGACGCTGAGCCCCGCATCGGCACCGCCCTGCCAGACGATCAATTTTCCGCCGCTTCTTATAAACGCACGAATATCGGTCTGAGTCGCGTCGTTGAGCGCCGCCATTGCATAGAGCGCACTCTTGTTCTCACCCCAAGTATAAGCCAGCGAGTCGGCATTGGGATCACGAGCCAGGTAATACTTTACCGTACTGTCTTGAATCATATATTGAGCGGCTTTCCTGACATCACCATTACCAGAAACCCAGACCCCGAAATTGAGAGAATCGTCTTCGTTACCAGTCAGGTTGTATCCTTCGCTGCGATACGTAATGCCCCCACCGTTATATACCACGCCCGTTGTCCATGCTTTGACGACTGCAAGTTGAGCATCGGAAAGACAGGTGTCTCCCGTGTCGGCGCCGCCAGGACAGCGCAAAGCCGAGATGTCAACGACCGCCGCCGTGCACGCCTTGGGATTAGCAACCACACCGTCGACAATGCCGTCGAGTGCATCACAGGCCGCCCGCACGTGCCGGGCCAAGAGCACCGTTTTTGCGGGACTGAACGCCCCCCCGGGCGCAGCCAATGCCTTGGCCACTCGGTTGAACTCACCCATGAAACCCACCCAATTGTAACCGGGTGCGCCGGCAATGACGCCGTCGAAGAGGTTCGGATTCCGCTGCACCGCCATCAATGCCTCCCTGCCGCCGTTGGAACAGCCCTCGAAATAAGATTTCGCCGGCGCCACGCCATAAGTCTCGGTCACGATCTTGAGCGCGGTCGCCATCACCATCGGCACGGAAAGACTGCCGAAGAGCTGGGCGCTATAGGTATCGTTCAGCGCAAAAGCTGCGGACAGTCCGCTAGCCTGGTGGCCGGAGTCGCTCGCGACTTCCGCGTACCCCTGGATGAGCGCCGGTGCCTCCACTTGCGGAATAGAGCCGTCATAGCCGCCCCCCCCTTCGTAGTAAAGCTTCCCATTCCAGGCATTGGGCAACCGCATCTCAAAGTTCAGCGCAGGCGCGATGGTACCGCTGATTTTGCAATAGGTTGGTACGTTCGCCCGCGCCCGCACGACAGTCGCAGTGAGCGTCGCACCACCGACAGTCCTGCCTGATAGGGTCGCGCAGGCCCGCCCCGCACTGATCGCAGGCAGCGCCTGACGCCGTGGCGAGGCGACGTTATCCCTGGCGTCTGCTGCCACTACCGGCAGGAAAGCGGCGGTGGCCAAAAGCGCGGCGACGCGCGTCATGCGGAATCGATGAATGGTCGCATACATGTCAATTGATCCCCGTCAAGATAGTGATGTTCCGGCCCGAAGCCGGCGAACGGCCCGCGGGAGCCTCGATCTCAAGCGAACTCGGCCCTTCCCGCTGAGCAAAAGCCAACCGATTCCACGCCTCCAGCAACGCCGTTGCTTCCGAATTCGCCACACTCACCTTGCGGCGCCGTAGACGTGCTCGACGACAGGCTCACGATGATGCGCGAAGCGGCCATCCTTCCGTCGCAAGAAGATAGCACGATGCCCCCGCTCGTAGCCCTCACCCTTATGGCCTCACGAGAACGACGTGTGCGCGCCTCGACTCTCTACTCAAACTTCGTCTCGAACTGGAGTCCGACGGTCAGCGGTCGGGTCCGAAACGGGGTCGTCGGCTCAGGCGACGGGATCAGGAGGCCGTTCCAATTCGTCATGTTGTGAACATACAACGATAACGTCTGCCCCGATTGATTGGAGACGGCGAAACTGGCATTGACGATGAGCGGTGCGCCGCTCGCGTAATCACTGTTCCCGTTGGTCAATTGGGTGCCGCCGCCCTCTATGATTTCGATCTCCTTCGAACGGTAGCTTCCCGAAATCTCAACAGCCGAATCGAGCCTCTCGGTCAGCGAGAAGGCATAAGTGCCAAATGCGGCGGCGGTATATTCAGGCGAGAAGGGGAGCCTGCTGCCTTTCGGATAGAGGACAGTGCTTCCCTGTAAAAGATCCTCGTCGAATTTCAATTGATTGTCGCTCAATTGAACACCGAATGCGAGGCCCTGCATCGGATGTAGTGTCACGCTGACGTCTGTTCCGACGCCGCTAGCCGACCTGCCGTTTATGGTCGCGCTGATATAGACACCATTGTATAGAAGATCCCCACCCTCCTGTATATCATCCCATTTGATGTAGTAAAGCGCCGTGTCATAAGTGATCAATCCTCCAAGCGCGCTCCCCTTCGCGCCGAGCTCATAGTTGTGGAGCGTATCCGCCTTCGCCGGAGGCAGCGGCGCCGCCAACAATGTCAGTGGTGTTTGTTCCAATCCGCTGCGGAATCCCTCGGAATATGACGCGTAAACGGTCAGCTGCCTGCTCGGCAACCACGTCGCGACGACCCGGGGCGTGACGGCATGGAACCGCGCCTGAGGGTAGGAGGCGGGAAGAAATCCCCCTGGAACCAGAAGCGTCTCGGTTCCCGCATCGTCGTGGAAATAGCGCAGGCCGCCGCTGACCTCGAAATGATCGTCATCGAAGGTGCGAGTGATCTGACCAAATACGGCGGTGGATTTTGACAAGTCGCGCCAAGAGATTGGCCCGGGTAAGACCACCGCGAGAGTCTGATATCGATCGTCATGCGCATTGCGATAGAAAGCTCCCGCGGACCATCGCCACTGGTCACTGTCTCGCGAATTTAGCAAAAGCTCTTCCGTGAACGCCTTCGCCGGAAGATTTGAATACAACCGATCGCCCGGCACTACGTAGGTGAAGTCGGTATATTGCACCTGACCATAGTTCAGGTAGCTCGTCGCACTGGACACGGTCATGAATGGCAGGCCGTAATCGACCTTGACGTTGTAGGCATTAATCGTGGTCGTCCCTGGCTCTGGGAGTGTCGTCGACTGATTGCCGAATTCGTCGGCATATGAGGCCGCGTTGTCCTTTTCACGCTGATGCCAAGCTTCCAGGTCGATCTTAAGGTTATCGACCGGCCTTATGTCGACCTTGACGCGCGCATTCTGGTTGTCCGTGGTATTGACATCTTTCAGGCCACGAGCCGGCTGATTGATCCAACCTCCTTCGTGGTCATCGCCAGCGACAACGCGGATTGCGAGCTTGTCCTGGATAATCGGAACGTTCACCTCGGCATCGGCTCGATAGCTGGACCCACCCCCATCCGTGTCCGCGCCCCCTACGCGTACCTTGGCATCGAAATGCGACGGATCGGCATCGTTGGTGATGATACGAACGACGCCGTTTAGTGCGCTTGCGCCGTAGAGGGTTCCCTGCGGTCCACGAAGCACCTCGATCCGCGAGAGGTCGTAATCGTTGATATTGGGTACCGCCGCCGATCTCACCAAGCCGAATGGAATCGAATCAATATAATATCCAATGGTCGACGACCCATCCCCGAAGGTAACGGAGGGAGAGACGCCACGAATTGACACCGACGTCATGCCGCCCGCGTCACTCGATGATTCCGACACTGCCGGCACCTCCGTCAGCTCCTCCAATGTGCCGCCAATCGGCTGCTTATCGAGAGCTGGTCCTTCCAGTACCGACATCGAGATCGGCACATCCTGTAAGCGCTCCTCCCGCTTTTGTGCCGTGACGATGATTTCAGCCAGAGTGTTCCCGCCCGAGGGAGTCGCAGACTCAAGGGTCGAAGGCTGAGCACTTGCTTGCGCCGCCGACGCTGAAGTCGATTGTGCATTGGCGTGCGCACTCGCCAAGAGGGTGGCTGACAGCAGAAATGTGTTGCGTATGCTTTGGCTGAGGCATGAAAATCTCAGGTAAGGGGCTTCGTGGCGAGATGTCATAGGGTCTCCCCCTGGTTGTCTTACTGATGATCGTATCGTTTTGAGTTGGATATGAGGGGTAATGCCACGCGACGACGGACCGGCGCTTTTCGTCGGGTGTATGCAATGGATTCGCCGATGGACAGCCCTGATCTGCACGTTGATGACCGACTGCATCGAGCGGTGTTTGAGCGACGCCTTCAGCCGGCGGAGCACAACTTTTGCCCAAGTCCTTCAAGGAAGGAACCGCAAGCTGATAACTGCTCGAGCGCGACATATTCATTGGCTTGATGCGCGTGTTCCATTGACCCAGGACCGCAGACAACGGTCGGAATGTCCGTTCCCTGAAAGTACGGAGCCTCCGTTCCGTAGGCGACGTTCCGGGTCCTGTCCCTTGGTAGCAGCCTTTTTACGAGCGCAGTCCACGCGGCATTGACGTCGGCTTCGAACGGCAACGCCCAGGTTTCGTGCTGCAGTTCGATGCCCGTCTCCGGTGCAATGGACTGCATTTCCGCGCTCAGTTGCGCGCCGCGTGCTTCGATCGCTCTCAGTATTCGTTGAGGATTCGCGCCGGGGAGGTAGCGATAGTCCACGGAGAATCTGCAGTGCTCGGGAATGATATTGACCGCGGTGCCGCCCTGGATTGTGGTCGTCGCCAGCGTCGAAAATGGCACATCGAACCCCGCCTGCTGCTGCCCTTGCTGCGCTTCCCGCGTGGCCAATTCCCGCACATAGTCGATCATGCGAGCGGCATAATCGATGGCATTGACGCCCCGGGGAGTCAATGAGGAATGTGCGGCCCTGCCATGAACTCCACCGTGAATACACAGACATCCCTTGTGGGCCACCACAACCTCCATTCCCGTGGGTTCACCGACGATGCATCCGGACGCCTTGCGCCCGTTGGCCTTCATGTATTCGATCAGGCCTCGAATACCCAGACAGCCGAGTTCTTCGTCATAGCTGAAGGCCAAGTGCATCGGGCGTTTGAGTGCCTGCTGCTTCCAGGCAGGCACTTGCGCCAGCACGCAGGCGATGAATCCTTTCATGTCGCAGGCTCCGCGGCCAAATACTCGCGCGTCGCGCTGCTCCGCCCGGAACGGATCACTGCACCAGGCCTGTCCGTCCACCGGCACGACGTCAGTGTGACCCGACAGAACGACACCGTCGTCTGTATCAGGGCCAACGGTTGCCCAGAGGTTGGCCTTTCGACGCTCGGAGTCGTAAATCAGCTGACCCGTGACTCCGTGGCGATCTAGATAGTCCTGTATCCACTCGATCATTCCCAGATTCGAGTCGCGCGAGACCGTCGGATGGGCAATCAGCGCTGACAGAATCTCGATTGTTCTGGCTGCAGGGTCATTCACAGTGAATCGCCTGTCGACTCCGCCGTGGCTACGTTGGATTGATGCTCTGCGTTCTCACCTATGCCGTCAAATGGGTTTTTATCATGACCGTATGCTCAGATATGATGGCGGACTCTCACCTTGGTCGGAGCATATCCACATGCGATTTCGGCAAATTGAGGCTTTTCAGGCGGTCATGACCGCGGGCTCAATTACTCAGGGCGCGGCAGCACTTTGCATTGGGCAGCCCGCCGTCAGCCGCCTCATCGCGGACCTGGAGGAGGGACTCGGGTTCCCGCTTTTCCACCGCACCTCCGGACGCTTGGTGCCCACCGCCGAGGCATTGCGCTTCTACGCCGGCGTGGAGCGGGCGTTCACGAGTCTGCAGGATCTCGAGCGCCTGGCCAGCCAGATTCGCGGCGCCTATAGCAGCCACCTGATCATTTCTGCCATTCCGGTGCTCGCTTCAGTGGTCATGCCGCCGGTGGTGAAAGCCTTTCTGGCGGCCAACCCGGCTGTGTCCATTGAGATCAATATTTTTGATCTCATTCAGATGGTCAATGACATTCGCGCCCGCAAGGCCGACTTGGCGTTGTCAATGAGCTTTGCAGACGTGCCTGGCCTACAGCAGGAATCTCTGTTCGAGGCACGCATGGTCTGCGCGTTGCCCGCGGGCCATCGGCTCGCCCGCAAGAGGCGTATCGATCCCGCGGATCTCGATCAGATCGAGTTCATTAGCATGATTCCAAGCGCCCCCATGATCTGGGGTCGTATCGATCAGTTGTTCGCAGCTCACGGTATACAGCCGAAGCGCGTAGCCGCAACGCCGCACTCGCAGACCGCATACGGCCTGGTGGCGGCGGGCGTAGGCGTTTCCATACTCGAACCATTTTCCGCGCGCTATTGGTCCAAGCACGGTGTGGTGGTTCGGCCCCTATCAATCGACCTGCGATTTTCCTACTCGCTATTTTATTCTGCTGATTCGCCCATTTCCGCGCTCGCACGGCAATTTGTTGATGACTTGAGGGCCTTTGTACTAAGAAGCCACCATGCTGAAGTGACGTAATAAGGGCTGCGGGAAATGTGGGCGTGTGCCATCCGGCCATCAAGGCAGCGCGCACTTGTAATTCACCTTCAACCGTGCAGCCGCCGGACTTCCGACAGGGCCAACATAGCGCGGGTAACGTGGATATCGGCACAATGGACGAGTTTCCGCGATCGCTCCCTCAGCATTTCTCCTTACCGCCGTCAGCGTGGCCGGCGCGGCTCCCTTTGTCACCCAGCGATCGAGTGCCACGAGAAGATCGGTTTCGTCCGCGCCGGGTCCGCCGCCGCAATGATTGACGCCGGGCGCGATATAGAGCCGCGTAGACGCGGCAGCGTTCGACGCCCCCACGGCATTGCGCATCTGCGCCATATAGTAAATTGTCGAGTTGACGCTGAGCGCTGCGTCGGCGCCGCCCTGCCAGACGATCAGCTTGCCGCCCCGGCTGATGAACGGTCGGATGTCGGGATCGGTGGCGTCGTTTAACGCCGCCATACGGTCGATCGCCTTCCGATCGCGATCCCAGGGCGAATAGCGAAGCGAATCCGCCTTCGGGTCGTGTGCGAGATAATATTTTACCGTGCTGTCCTGCATGATGTAGGCGCCGCCCTTGCGCACGTCGCCGCTCCCAGAAGCCCACAGTCCAAAGTTGTTCGGATCGTTCTCGTTGCCCGTTAGCGAGTGACCCTTGGCGTAATAGGCACCGCCGCCGTAGCTGAGATTGGCCGTCCAGGCTTTGACGACGGCAAGCTGCGCGTCCGACAGGCAGGTATTTCCGGTGTCCTTGCCGCCGCGGCAGCGCAACGACGGGATATCCAGTAGCTTCGCGGTGCAGGCCGAGGGGTTCGAGACGATACCGTCCCTGATGCCGTCGAGGTCGTCGCAGACATTGCGGACATGGCGGGCGAGGAGTGCCGTTTTGGCCGGGCTGAAGGCCGCCCCGGGGGCGTTTAGGGCTTCCGCAATATGATGGAACTGGCCCATCAGCCCCACCCAGTTGAACCCGGGCGCTCGGGCGATGACCCCATCGAACAGGCCCGGATTACGCTGCACCGCCATCAGGGCTTCCTGGCCACCGGTCGAGCACCCCTCGAAGTAAGATCGGGCCGGAGGCCGTCCATAGACCACGGTGAGGATCTTCAGCGCCGCTCTCATCACGGTCGGGACCGATTGGCTGCCGAACAACTCGGCCGCGCGTGGGTTGTCGGCAATGAAGGCCGCCGACATGCCATCGCCATCATGGCCGCCATTGCTGACGACCTCGGCATAGCCCTCGGTCAACGGCGCGACGACCAACGGCGGCATCACCCCGTCGTAGCCACCGCCCCCGCCGTAATAGAGCTTGCCGTTCCAGCGGTCGGGCAACCGGAATTCAAACTTGAGCGCCGGCGCAATCAGGCCGCTCACCTTGCAATAGGTCGGCGCACCCGCAGCGGCCGGAACGAGTAGGGCCGCGAGCCTGGCATTGCCGATTGTTCTGCCAGACAGTACCGCGCATGCGCGCGCCGCGGTGAGCGGCGTGCCACCATTGCCGGTGCGCAAACCCAGCAACGGCGCGGCGCCGGTTGCGGCAGCATGGAGCGCGACCAGCGACGACAGGCCGAGCGCAATACCGCCGACGGATCCTAGTAGCGAGCGACGATCGTTTTTCATCAGGGAAGGTCTTCGGATGTCATGGCGTTGCCTGACGCACGGCAGAGGCAGCAGGAATATTCAGCGCAGCCACTGCGGCGACTGCAAAAAAGCCAACAAATCCATACAGCACCGTGGCGAAGTCGCCATGAGTGATGCCCAGCACGTAGCCAACGGCAAGCGGCGAGAAAAACGCGGCCACTTGGGATGCCGTATTGATGAAGCCGAACGCCGCGCCCACCGCGGGGCGTGGCACGGTCACGAGTGGCATGGAGAATATGCCGCCTGCGGCGATGAACACGAAAAGAAACGAAAAGGCAAGTGCGACAACAGCCCCCTCGCCGCTCCGCGCGACCGCAGCGAGATAAGTCGTGGCGCTTCCGAGCAACAGTCCCGCTACGATCGGAGCCTGCCGCCTGCTGCTAAAGTAGCAGTCAGTGAAAAAGCCCCCCAGAAAGTAGCCCAGTGCGCCCGCCAGGTAGGGCAGCGAACCCAGCAGTCCCATTTTCGACAGGGTGAATCCGCGGGCCTGCAACAGGTAGGTCGGGACCCAGTTCAACAGCCCCCACGCCGCGATGCTCCAGAAGAAAATCGTGATCGCGCACCATCGGACCGTGCGCATCTTAAGCACCTCTGATACGGACACAGTTTCTGGCTTGCCGGCCTGCACTCTGGTGCCACTCGCGTCGGGGGTGCCCTTGATGAATATCCACACGAGGACTACGAGTCCCAATCCTGGAAACAGAAGGCTGTAAAAGACGGCTCTCCACCCCCAATGCAAAATGATCCACGATACGCACAAGGGCGCTACGGCCGCGCCGATCTGCACGGACGCCAGCTGGAAGCCATTGGCGCGTCCGACCTCACCCTGCGGGAACCACAGCGCGATCGTCTTGGAAGCGGCGGAAGGAAACGAGCCTTCGCTAAGTCCAAAGAGCACGCGGATCGCGAGCAAAGCGGTAAGACCGCGGGCCATGCCCGTAAGCAACGTGAACAGTGACCATCCGCCGATCGCGGCCACCATGACGCGCCTTGGGCCAAATCGGTCCGACAGGATTCCACCCGGGAACTGCATCGCGGCGTACCCGACGAAGAAGGCGCTGAGCACGCTGCCCATGCCCAAGGGTGAAAGACCGAAATCCTTTGCCATGAACGGAATCGCAGTGGCAATGGACATCCGATCCATATAGCAAAGCAAATAGGCCGCAGACAGGACGGCAAGTATCGAATGGCGCTGTTGCCAAGTCCTCGGGCTGCGGGTCTCAGTGCTTGTCATCACCTTCATGAGAGCATGACTGAGTAACTCATTAAAGGGAAATCAGCGATCACGCGCAAAGGCCAGTCGCTGCGAGCTCTCTTGCCAGTTCTACCTATACATCGGAAGATCACTGCGTCAGAACCCGGGTGAGCCGGCTCATAAAGTCCATGCACAATACGATCTGCGCCCGTTCAATGAACTCGTCGGGTTGATGGGCCTGCTCTATGGAGCCGGGACCGCAGATTGCCGTGGCAAAGGCGCGATCCTGAAATTGCCCGGCCTCCGAACCAAAAGCAACTGCTCGGATCTCATCAGCGGTGTCTTTCGATAGGGCTCTGGCAAGTTCAATGGCGTCCAGGTTGTTACTCCCTCCGAATGCCGGAACTGCGGCCAATCTTACCGCCTGCGCGCCTGACCTCGGAAATCGCTCGGACATCTCCTGATTCACGCAATCCATTTCGCGAAAGAAAGGCCGAAGGATCGCGTCCGGATCCTCCTCTCGACGATACCGCAAATCGAACTGGAACTCGCAGCGACCGGCAAGGATATTTGGAGCAGTACCTCCAAATATCCTGCCAATGGTAATCGTCGCGTGCTTGGGCTCGAAAGGCGATGTCGCGTCGGTGTTGCGTACGAGTTCGTCCCCAATCTCAAGCAGCCGGCTCATCAGTCGTACGGCGATGGCATTTGCCGATAGACCCAGATGGGTGAGACTGGAATGCGCCTCGTGTCCGGTGACGATAACTCGATAATAGACAAGCCCCTTATGCAAGCCGACCACTTTCATGCCGGTCGGTTCTCCGACGATGACTGCCTTGATCCTCGCACACTCACGCTTGATGACATCAATCAGGTCTGGTGCTCCGAAACACCCCACTTCCTCGTCATAAGTCAACGCCAGGTAGAGGGGACGCGTGAGGTCTCCGATCGAAGCGGCAATTGAACCCGCGGCCATTGCGCAAGCTATAAAAGACTTCATGTCACTGGTACCACGCCCGTAGAGCCTGTCCCCGCGGCAAGTAAGCTCGAACGGATCAGAGGTCCATTGCTGTCCATCCACTGGAACGACATCCGTGTGTCCGGAAAGCACGATGCCGCCTTCCTGCTCCGGCCCGAATCGGACCAGGAGATTAGCCTTGGTGCCTTCAACGTTACTGACCCTGCGGCATGTGGCTCCAGAAGCAGCAGTAAATTCTTCCACGTACGCCAGCAACTCGATATTGGAATTTCTCGAGGTCGTATCGAAGGATATGAGCTTTTCAAGAATGGCCAGTGCCTGAACTATCTCGCCTGCAGCAATTTCCACCGTAACCTCATTCCTTGTTCAGATCACAAATCGATTACCGGGGTGTATCGTCTCGGCCGTTCACGGCCGGATGAGACTAGCATCAGAATTTGCTTTCGTACTGGATACCAAAGGTCCGCGGGCGCGTGCGGAAAGTCGTATTGGCCGACGCCGCAGGGATCGTCAGTCCGCTCCAGTTCGTCAGATTTGAGACATAGAAGCTCAGCGCCTGGTTGTAATGGGTCGCAAGCTCGAGGTTCGCGTTCATGAGGTGTGGTGCACCGCTCGTGTAACAGTAGTTGCCGTTGTTGCAGAGATGATAATTGATCCCGCCGACCGAGTTGTATGAGAGGATCAGCAGCTGCGACGAGCGGTAGTCCTCCGACAACTGGGCCGTTGCATCGATCTTGTCACTCAGCGCCCAGGAATAGTCCGCATAGGCGTTGGCGGTCCACTTCGCCGAGAACGGTGTGCGGTCTCCCTTGAGATACACCGCGCCATTGTCCGGCCCCACACCGACTCCGTTGGGATACACGGCGGCATCGTTGGTGAGGTCGTTCTCGTCGACATTAAAACCGAAATTCAGCCCGCGCATAGGGTAGAATCCCAGGCCCAAGTCGAAGCCCGTGCCACTGGCGGACACGCCGTTGACAGTTCCGCCCAAAGGCGCGCACGTGGTCGGCGTAGTGCAATATTGCAGCTCGCCGTTTTGCTGGATATCAAGCCACTTCATGTAAAAGACTGACGCGTCGTAGGTGATGCGGTTGTCAAAGAGCCTGCCCTTGGCCCCGATTTCGTAGTTCTTGAGCTTATCGGGCCTCGCCGGCGGAAATTGTGGAGCCTGCTGCAGGACAAACGGCGACTGTTCCAATCCACTGCGGAAGCCGACCGAGTAACTCGCGTAGATGTTTGTATTTGCGTTGGGTAGCCAAGCCAGCACAGCGCGTGGTGTGCCCGAGGATGAGGTGTCGCTGCGGTAGCGATAGGGCAGCACTTCGCCGGGAAGCATGAGCGTTTCCGTAAAGAACCTATCGTGGAAGTATCGCGCCCCGCCGGTGATCTCGAAGTGATCGTCGTCGAGGGTTCTCGTCACCTGGCCGAACACCGCCTCCGATTCAGAGCCGTCGCGCCACGTGACGTTTCCTGAACCGAAGAATTCCTCAATGTGGTGGTATGCGTCGTCGTGCTCATTGCGATAGAAGGCGCCAGACTGCCAACGCCACGCGCCCGAACCCTTTGAGTTGACCAGGAATTCCTCGGTAAAAGTGTTCGACGGCAAGTGAAGATGAAGCTCGTCGACAGAGTTCATCGTTATCGTGGCAATCTCGTTATCGTAGTCGGTATAGGCATTCTGATTGAGATTCATGCTGCTCGTCGAGCTCGACAACGAGGCCCATGGCAAGTCATAGACGATCTTGGCGTTGTATGCATCGTAGTGAGTGATCGACGGCGACGGATTGTAGGTCAACGACTGCTTGTTGTTGATCCCATAGTCTGCCGCATTCTCCAGATAGTGGGAGTCCCACGCAGTCAAGTCAATCTTGATGTTGTCGGTCGGGCGGTAGTCGACTTTGGCGCGCACCGTTCTCAGGTTGGAGAAGTTCGCGTTTTTCCTGTTGAGGTTTGGCTGATCGATCCACCCGCCCTGGTGGTCGTCTCCTACTACCAGACGCACCGCCAACTTATCCTGAATGACCGGCAAGTTGATCGCGGCGTCGCCGCGATAGCTCATCGAGCCTCCTTCTGTGGCGGCCGTTCCCACTCTGTACTTGGCCTGAAATTGCGTTGGGTCCGCGTCGTTCGTGATGATATGAACGACGCCGGCAAGCGCGGAAGCGCCATACAGCGTTCCCTGTGGACCCCGCAATACCTCGATCTGCTGCAGGTCGAAGTCTGATGTTTGCGGAACGGCCGCGGAACGGATAGATGCAAAAGGTACGCCGTCCACATAATAGGCCACGGTGGTCGAACTGTCGCCGAACGCAACAGCGGGAGCGACGCCGCGCATGGAGATTTGGACCAGGCCGCCGGCGTCGCTGTCGGATGCCGTGATGCTCGGCGTCAGCCTGAGCGCATCCAAGGTCCCACCGGCGAACTGGCTGTCAAGAACAGCGCCGCTCAATACCGTGACGCTGATTGGGACCCTCTGGAGGCTCTCCTTGCGCTTCTGTGCTGTGACGACAACTTCCTGGAGGACACCGTTATCTGTCGTTGTCGGAGTCGGCGCAATCCCGGCCGCCGCAGTCGAGACAACGGAGGCGAGAGGCAGGGCGATGGTTGCGGTCACAAACAGGCGAAAAGCCGATGAAAGGACCCACCGTGGATGGGACGCACGCAGATTTGTCGTCATGTTCTTGATCTCCCCCTTTACATTCAGGCGGGGCACGGTCCGGTCCCGCGATCGGTCCGGGAACTCATTGCGACCCTTGGATTACCTGTGGCCGGATGGATATTAGGTTAGAGACCCGCCACGTAATATCCGCAATGTGGCAATCATGATTTGCAAATCTGCAATTCGGCTGCCGCCGCTATCGGCCGGCATCTGTCTGGCCTTCCGGCAAGCAGGGGATCGACCGACTCGCCGGCCGCAACCGGATCAGATTCGGCGCTTCGCGGGGAGTTCTTTACGGCTCAATTCGAGTATGAGATTCGAGCAGATCGAGGGCAGGGAAAGCCTGTCAGCGACTCGAAGGGAACCACAGTTCGCGATCCGTTTTAAATCGCTCCCGCAGGAATCCCACAACAGCTTGCACCCTGCGCGACTTATTTGTTTCCTCATGCGTAACCACCCAGAGCTTGCACACACAAGGAACCTGAAACGGCACGGGAATCAGATCCGGAGCCGTATGGGAGTAGAAAGCCGGAAACAGGCCGATCCCGATACCCCTACGCGTCGCCGCGAGCAGAATATTCGCCGAGTTACAGGTTAATCTGATACGCGCGGTCGCAAGTACCTTTTTGATCCACCAATCCGAGTAGGACTCTGAGTGATAGGGCTCGTGATCAATGACTTCGTGGTTCTTGAGGTCCTCGATGCTCTCTGGCATTCCTTTGCGTGCAACGTAGGCCGGGGACACGTAGAGCCGATGGGCAATCTCGCTGGCCCAAAAGGCGACCAACCGTAGCGCCACCGGGCGCTCGACCTGCAACGAAATGTCCGCATCATGCGACAAGAGATCAAGCGTCCGTTCATTGGTTCTGAAGCGTAGATTGATATCCGGGAAGCGCGCGTAGAAGTCCGGCAACGTCGAGAGCATCCACATCGCCCCGATACCATCGGTGACCGCCAGCGTGACCTGTCCGCTCTCCTTGGTCTGCAGACCCGTGAGGCTCTTTTCAACATCGATCACGGCATCACAAATTGAACCGATCTTATTGAGTGCCAGCACCCCGGCATCGGTCAGATGCATCCCATGCGAATGTCGGTCAAACAGCTTTGCATCCAGCTCCAACTCGAGCCGGTGCATGCGTCTGGCGACCGTCGACTGATTGGTACCCAGCAATTTAGCGGCAGCCTGAAAACTGCCTGATTGGGCCACCGCCTGGAAAAATTGCAGATTGCTCCAGTCCCGGATGCGTCGCAGCTTGATCATCTTTCTCAGGATAGCGCCATCATGGGGCGCGATACGGGCCGCCGATGTCCACCTCCGCTCCCCACGGAGAGCCTGAGCGCTGTTGCCGCACCCGTAATCGCAGACCGCGCTTATCGGCCGGCAAGGTTGAGCCCGATTGGTATTTCACGACACCATTTATCAACCGCGACAGCATGAGGAGCAGGCTGGATTCTACCGCCCGCGGCGGGCCTCGGCCAGCACGCTTACCGGACGGCTTGCCCTATACCAGCCGAACCTCTGCGACGTGCAGCGAGTCGCTCCCTCGAACAGAATGGGTCGTGCCGGGCTCGCTATGTGCCGATGCGATTCGGCCCTCCTCGGCCGGTGCAGCTTGGGCGCCCCGGACGCACGTCCAAGGTGCGGACACTACTGATCACTCGTGGAGTGCCCCAGATGTTCCGGCGTCTCGACCGCAAAAGGATCGTCCCCAGGATCATCGTTCCAGACATATTCCGCGTCGTGCGCGGTGCGGTTCGCCGCGGCACGGCCGTAAAGCTTCTCCACAAGGGCAAGGGCCATGTCGGTACCGGCCGATACACCCGACGAGGTAATGTACTTACCGTCGACGACCCAGCGTGCTTTCCCCTGCCAAGCAACCTGATTCGACTGGCTGGCAGCCCACGTAAAGGCGATCTTGTTCGAGGTCGCCTTGTGGCCATCCAGGATACCCGCCTTCGCAAGGACAGCCGAACCGGTGCAGACTGATGTTGTCCACTGGGTTCCGCGATCCTCTTTTCGTAGAAACGCCAGCATCTCGGGATTATTGACCTCGGTACGCGTGCCCGTTCCGCCTGGGATCATCAAAACATCAAACTGCGGTGCATTATCGAAGGAATAGTCCGTTATCGTTTTGATTCCCTGGGCGGACCGGACGGCGCCACCGTACTGCGAAACCGTCACGATTTCATACCCGGGGAGGCGGCCCCACATTTCGACTGGGCCGAAGACATCCAGAGTCTCAAACCCTGGGAACAGCACGATGCCGATCGTCTTTTGTTTGATCGATTGGTCCATGGTGGCAAGCAGCATGTGGGTTTTATCCGAGGATTTCGCCATTGTCTTTCCAGCTGAAACTTGTGGCGCACTGGACGCTGAGGCCGGCATTGCGGCGGATGACGGCATGGCTACAGCCACGATCAGCAGGATCGCGCTCAATCGATTGATGACTTTCAAGATGATGGTCTTCACTTTGGCTTGCCCTTTAGCGTGCACGGCGTGTGTCATATTGAACTCGCATCCACTTATGTATGCGCGCCTCACCTCACGGCGATAATGGCATTGGCCACAGCTATCGCCTTCAGTCTTTCGTAAACGACGTCAGCGATATCCAAGTCCAGGCGGCTGAGGTTAACCCGACAATCGGTACCGATCTCCAGTGGGGACCGGACAATATCGTGCAAGTGGAACTTCGACGCCGGAAAAAGATCGGCCGGGTACGTAAAGTGCGGCATTGAGGCTAAAGCCGCGCAGATCGCCACCCCCACACCGCTCTCGAGCATGCTCCCGACCCAGGCAACCATGCCCGCATCGCCTGCCATATCGTGTATGCGAATAGCGTTTCGGAGCCCACCGACCCTTCCAGGCTTCACGTTGATTGCGCGGCAGGACCCAAGCTTGAGAGCAGCAGCAAAGTCCTTTGGGCTCTTTATGGATTCGTCGAGGCATATGGGTGTCGCCAATCGCTGTTGCAACTCAGCGTGCTCGAGCAAATCATCGCTCGCCAGCGGCTGCTCGATCATGGCGAGGTCGAAGCGATCAAATGCAGCAAGCGTCGTCCAATCCGACCGCAGGTCATATCCGCCATTGCAATCGATGTGCATCGTGAGCTTGGGAAAAGCGCCGCGCACGGCCTGCAGTACTTCGATATCCCACCCGCGCATCACCTTGAGCTTGACTCGGGGGTATCCGCGTTCAATGGCGCGTTCTATGCGGCAGAGCAACTGATCGATGGAGTCCTGTATGCCGAAGTCCTCGCCGCAACTCACTTCCGGCTGGGTGCCTCCAACCAGACGCCATAGCGGCACGCCCTTATGCTTGCTCTCGAGCATCCACCAGGCTGTCTCGACTGCGGCTTTTGCAAACGGGTTGCCCTTGAATATCGCGACATGTTCCAACAGGCCGTCGGCCGTCTCTACTTCGCGCCCGACGATTCGGGGCAGCAGGAACTGACGGCAGGTTTCGTACACCGACGCTGCGTACTCCGGTGAATAGGTCGGAGCAAAAAGGGGGCATGCTTCACCCCACGCATGGGTGCCGCTCGACGACAAGCGCACGAGAATCGAATGGACGGCCGAATCCGCTCCATAAGCGGTGCGCCAGGGCTCGATGAGAGGCATCGCAACGTGCCAAACCTCCGCAGATTCGATTTTCACGGTTCGTTTATCGGCGGCACGCGCTCGCCACGGTCCACCGCCGTGCCGCGGCGCTCAGGATGGCTGCGGAATCGCTCGAACGGTAGATTAGGGCCAACACAGCGCGGTCGCCGTAGATCTCGCTAGCTGCCAACGCGCGCAGATCGTGCAAGCTCGCGCGCGCTGTCTATGAAATCGCTCGTGAGCTGCCGGACTTCAGTGACCACTGCAGGAGGCGCACCCTCGGGCGTTCCGCTGTGCAATGGCGGCTCCGGCGCGTATTCCGCCAGCAGTTGCACGGTTTGCGCGAAGTCGAGCGGACGCAGCCTCTGGATGAGCGCCAGTGCGAAGTCCAATCCAGCCGATACCCCGGCTCCGGTGACCCTGTTCCGGTCGAATACGACTCGCTGGTCCACTTCAGTCGCGCCGAACTCCTTGAGCAACGGCCTGGCTACCCAATGGGATGTCGCGCGGTAGCCGCGAAGGAGCCCCGCCTGACCCAGCAGTAGAGCTCCGGTGCATACGCTCGTCACCCACTTCGCGCGGGAGCCACGGTCCGCCAGAAAGTCGATGGTCCGTTGATCACGCATCGCGGCCACTGTTCCGCTGGAGCCGCCGCCAACAAGGAGCACATCAAGATCTGAGGCGCAACTATCAAATGTCGCCGACGGCATGATTGTCAGCCCGCTCTCGCAGGTCACCGGGTCTAAGTTTCTCGCCACGAACTGCACCTGTGCGCCGGGCAGCCTGCCCAAAAAATAATGCGGCCCGATCACATCCAACGGCACCATGTGCTCGTAAACGACGATGGCGATCTTCTCGCGGCCGGCCCACGCAGCGGGCATCTTGTCGAGGTAACTGCCGACCTGCGTCGCGCTCATGGTGCTCCCTCTTTGTTCGGCGTTGGCCAAAGTTGCCAGAATGGGTGCGATGAGGGTCGTGAGGGCAACTTGGCGACGACTGTAGTGGGTCATTTGGGCTCGCGGCGTGTTTATGCGACGGTTATCCGCCAGGGGTTTCCGGCTGCGCTATTCCTGCGTGACCGCCCGATAGCTGGAGGGGTCGTTCACGTCACCTTTACCCGAATACTGCGCGCGCAAAGGGTATGGAAAAATCGGTCGTACCAGAGAAGGCGTGCCTTGGGCAGGCACCAAAGCCGTCATACCGTCGTCAGAGTAGTGCCGCCCGATGAGCACACCGGGTGCCCTGCCCTGCTCAGCCCATGATTCCAGGTACTGCAAGTAGTTGATTCTCCACGGCCCTCGGCCCCCAAAACAGTGGTCCATGTCCGGAACCATGAACAGTCGCATGAAGTCCTGCGTGGCACTGCGTCCGCCCATGGTCCGCTCGACCGTCTTGTAGAACTCAACGGAGGTCAGCGGCGAAATCCCCCCATCGGCCCAGCCGTGGAAGAAGATGATCTTTCCGCCGGCATTCTTGAAACGCGTGAGATCCGGATTGTCCGCCTCCATGAGCGAGTCGATCATCCCCATGCGCTTGTAGTCATTATTCACATCATAGTTTTCAAATCGCCAAGCCGGACCAGGGCTGGGCTGCAGCGCTACGTACTTGAGGAAGTCCTCGTAGAAGGATCGCTTCATCGTGGGATTTTCATTCATGCCGAGCGGGCTGCTCTCGGACCCCGGAAGCATTGCATAGTTTGTTACCCGGACTCCGGTTGAAGACCGCACGTCGCTGTAGTACGCAATCGCCGCCCGAACCTGGTCTGGATTCAAGCAATCGACGGTGCGGCCGGCCTTGCAGGCGTATTCCCGCGGATCGAACTTGCAGAGGCGCGGGTCGCCGATCAGGCCGTCCCTCACACCGTCGTTCATGTCACATTTGGCGATGACGGCCTTCGTGAGAAAGTGGATCGTCGAGGCGTCGAAGAGGGGTTTGCCGGCCACATCGTGTAGAGCACGTGCGCGATACGCGAAACTCGCGACGATTTGGCTGTAGTGGATTGCGGGAGCCCCGACGATGATGCCGTTAAAATCCCACGGGAAGCGTTCCGCCTCAACCAGTCCCTGGTAGCCGCCCGTAGAGCATCCCTGGAAATATGCCTTTGAGGGCGCGCTGCCGTAGTAGGCCTTCGCAATCGCCTTGCCCGCCAGCGCGGTAACATGCGTTGCCCGGAAGGCAAAGTCGATCACCGCCTGCGGATTGTTGTAGGCCCACTCGGCGCCCGCCGCTTCCTTGCCCTTATGACCCATGTCGGTCGTGATGCAGGCGTAGCCTTTCTGGAGCGGAGCGTTGCACAGCCAAATGAAGGTGTACATGCCACAGAAGCCGCCGCAACCGGCCTCGAGGAACTTTCCGTTCCACTGCGTGGGCAGTCTCATGAGAATGCCAACGGATGGCGCGACGTAGCCTTCCACCTCGCAATAGGCGGGTGCGCCATCCGAGGCCTCGACCAGCTTGGCGCTGTCGATGCGGGTGGGTGCGTCCTGGACCGTGGCAAGGTCCGCTGACTCCAGCGCTTCACACTTGGCGACGACCTGCACATTGCTCGGCGCCGATGCGGCCGGGCTCTCAGCTGCCGCCGCTTGCACGATCGCGGCGAACGCCCAAAGCGCAAAAAAAATGGCCGCTCGCCTGGCTTGCGGAGGAACTCTGCCCATAAACGGCCCCCAGTAGGTAAGCGAGGTGTGTGAGAAGAGGATGCCAAAGCGGGAGATTTGACTAAAGGACAGCAATGCCTCATTTTCGGCCAATGGCGAGGATGGTCGGTTTGTTCATCTACGATCGCTTCCAGCTGCTCGACGTTTCCGGGCCCATTGCGGCCTTTGAGATCGCCGAAAGGGTCCTGCCGGGGTCGTACCAGGTTGCTGTCCTATCGATCGACGGTGGAGTCGTCCACAGCTCCTCCGGAGTGGCGGTACACAGCTCGGCCACCGACAAGTGCAAACTTCCGGATACGCTGCTCGTGGTCGGTGGCTTCGGTACCCAGGCCGCGAGCCGTTGCAGCAGGAGCATCAACTTTCTCGTCGCATGCGCGACGGATATGCGACGCGTTTGCGGCGTGTGCACGGGATCGTTCCTGCTGGGCGCGGCGGGCATGCTCGACGGCCGGCGCGCGACGACGCACTGGCGCTACGCCGTCGAGCTCCAGAGGACATATCCCACCGCGCGCGTAGAACCCGACAAGATTTATGTCCGCGACGCGAATATCTGGACATCCGGCGGGATATGCGCGGGCATCGACCTGGCCCTCGCCCTGATTGCCGAGGATTGCGGTGACAAAATCGCGCGGCGCGTAGCCCGGGAGATGGTGGTCTACTACCGGAGACCCGGCGGCCAGTCGCAGTTTTCCATCTTGGCGGAACTGGGCGGTGGCGACTCCGTTTTCTCTGCCTTGCTGGCTTGGATTCGGACCCATCTTTCAGACGATCTATCCGTCGAACAGCTCGCCTCACAGGTTGCCATGAGCCCGAGGAATTTCTCGAGGGCATTCAAACAGTCCGTGGGTGTTACGCCCGCCAAGGCTGTGGAACAATTACGCCTCGAAGCCGCGCGTGAGCGGATCGAGCATTCCAGAACATTGGTTTCTGAGATTGCGGCATCAACGGGATTCAAGGACATCGAGCGCATGCGGCGCGCGTTCGTAAGAACCTTTGGCCGAACACCCCAGGACATCCGACGCGCCGATCCTGGCGGCTGAAGCTCGTTGCCCTGCCGGGATGCTTCAGAGGGGACGGCGACCGGCGATGGCCATCCCTGCCGGCGTGCCAGTACATGCGATGCGCCATTCGCAGACACCGGTGGAAGCCGCGTTTGTTGAACGCTGGCCCGAAGCGCAACGCACAAACATTCTCGATGACAGCTTGGCGACCGACCTCTCCGCGTCCGGAGCCATCGGCGGTCACATGATTGACCGTTTCCTGAGACTCGGCCGATATGCCGCGTCCCTCGAGTCCGACGCTATCCCTCTCTTTACCTGCTCGGACATCGAAGGTAATCCCGGCGCAAAGCGCCGGGATTACCACTCCACCTAGTACCGGGAGCCGCCGCCGCCCGAACGCGGCTTGTCCTGAGCTTCGTTGATCCTGAGGGCGCGCCCGTCAAAATCCTTGCCATTCAGGGCCTGCATCGCGCGGGAAGCATCCGCACTCGACATCTCGACGAACCCGAAGCCACGGGGCCGGCCCGTGTCGCGATCGTTGATCAGTGAGAGCTTCTCCACGGTGCCGTGCGGAGCGAAGAGATTGCGTACGCCCTCTTCGGTGGCCGTGAAGGGAAGATTGCCGACATATAGCTTGGTCATAGAGATCTCGCACAAAAA
>Ga0335072_10001529_pt1 | contig 37528 bp, 35 predicted proteins | sample Lox_Sample_21_FD_206725 | JGI IMG/M metagenome (GOLD analysis project Ga0335072, IMG submission 206725) | Soil microbial communities from Loxahatchee National Wildlife Refuge, Florida, United States - Lox_Sample_2.1 | ecosystem: Environmental > Terrestrial > Soil > Wetlands | place: USA... | reverse complement strand
ATTCTCACCGCGTAGCACCGAGGGTGGTCGACGGATTCAGGAACGACGGAGCAAACCAAGCCGCGCCGCGCACCCGATTTGTAAGCAAGTTCAACGTCTTGAACTCATCCGCGCACAGGTCTCATAAGCGCAGAGCCCCGGAACGCTTCGCTCACGGGGCCCCTCAATCCCAACCTCGAGCCCCGGCCGGCTTCGGGGTTTCCAGAAGGGCTTCGCCCTTTAAGGAGTTCCTGGGGACCATGTCCTTCGCCCTCCCCAGGAACCGGACTTTCCCGCTATCGCGACGCGCTCGCGAACAGGCGCCGGGCCGCGGCAAGAACGTCGAGCTGATATTCCCGGTTGAGAATGGGTGTATGCGAATGATAATCACCGATCGCGCGCATGACATCATTGTGCGTTTCGTCGAGATAGACGCGGAGGATGGCGCCGGCAGCGGTGATGTTGAAGCAAGGATCACCCACCAGGCGGGACCAGACCGCGACCGGCGGCAGGCCGCTCGCCTTGGAGAGCGGGATCACCCAGAACGTATTCACCTGCATGACGCCAAGATCGTCGGTGTTGTTCGTATTGTGATGGACGACACCCGGCGCGCCGCCCTCCACGGCCTGGATGGCCGGCAGCGCGCTCGGCGGCAGCGAATAAAGATGCGCAACCGCCATCATGCAGCCGAGGAAGGGGATCGGTGCCATATCCGTTCGTTCCGATTATACCGCTTTTCCAACATTGACGGCAGCGCCCGGTACGGCCACAGGGTAGCGGCCATCACGCTCCGGCGCCAGTCCGGCAAGGCGCTCATTCATCGGTCGACCCGACATCGAGGACACGATTGAGCAGCCACTGCCCGTCAATCTTCTCTTCGGTCAATGCCATCGCCAGCACCTCACCGGCGAAAACGGGGGCGGCCATGATCATGTCCGGGCGCACCCGGCGAACCCGCTCGAGATTCTTTCGCGAGCTCACGGCCGCGACCTTCTTCGCTTCCGAGGCAAGCTCGTGCATTGCAAGGATCACGAAGGCGTTCTCCGAATCGTCCTCAGAAAGTGCGAGCACTGCGCGGGCATGTTCCGCGCCGGCCGCCCGCAGCGTCTCGAGCTCGGTCGGATCGCCCACCATCACCTCGGCATCGCCAAAGCTCGTGTCTTCGTTTTCGGCGATAATCAGCACCTTTTCACTCCGCCGGTGGAGCTCCCGCGCCGTATTGTGCGCAAGAACGCCACGGCCGGTGATGATGAAATGGTTGACTTTCTCCATGGGTTTTCTCCGCCGGCCCATCGCTTCGTCAAGATGTCTTTGCACCGCCGGCCCGATGATGGCGGTGAACGCAGTCGCGAAGAGGGTGAGGCCGAGAACGATCAACGAGACGACGAACAGCCGCGCCTCGGTGGTCTTCGGCACGATGTCGCCATAGCCGACCGTGGACATGGTAACGATCGTGAAATAGAACGCCATCGGCAGGTTGGTGATGGAAGGGGCGAATCCCGAGCCAAGCAGATAGGCCCCAAGCACACCGTAAACGATGAGCCAGAGGATCGAGGCCAGCGCGAAGAGCATGTTCGCGGCGAGCGAGGACCAGTTGAACCAGCGCCGCGCCGCGACGAGGGCGACGAACAGGGCCACGACATAGATAGCCTGGCTGCTGACCAGCCGGCCGGCGTTGCCATGCACGGCGAGAACGAGCTGAATCACGGTCAGCCCGAGCGCCAGGAGCCAGGACACCCGGGAACGGAGGAGCAATCCGATCGCCACCAGAAGCTGGAGCACGCCCACCATGGTTGCCGGCACGCCGGCCAGGATCAGCTGGGGGAACTCTCCGGAGATCGGATGGAGCGCCTTGAGGAGCTTGTCGAGGTCGAGATGCAGATACTCGGCCGCATAGATGCGGATTGTCGGGAGCAGCGCGAAAATGCCAGCCCCGCCGACCGCGAGCGCGAGCGGCACGTGCGGGAACCAGAGATCCATCCGCAGCCGGCGGCGCCAGGCGCGGTAGAGAGACCATCTGCGGGGGAAGACCGTCCGGATTGAAGTCACCATCCTGAGCGGATGGTTACTACTTCACCGCGCCAAGCGTCAGCCCCTGGACGAGATAGCGCTGCACCCAGGCGAACAGCACCGCGACCGGAACCGTCGCCAACAGCGCCGCGGCCATGACCTGGTTCCATTCCACCGAATAGCGCCCGGCCACCAGATTCACCACGGTGAGCGTAATCGTCTGCTTCTCGGGCGAGCGCAGCATCGTAAGCGCGACCGTGAACTCGTTCCATCCATTGACGAAGGTGACGATCGCCGTGACCGCGATTGCCGGCACGGCCACGGGCAGGAAGATGCTGAGAACCGCGCGCGGCTTGGTGCAGCCGTCGATCCAGGCGGCCTCCTCCAGATCGCGTGGAATGGATGCGAAATAGGCCGAAAGCATCCATACCGCGAAAGCGATGTTGAAGGCGGCATAGATCACCACGACCACGATTCGCGTATTGACGAGCGTGCCGTCGCCGAGCGGCACCGCAGCGGCCATGCGGAAAAGGCCGAGCACGAGCAGGATCGGGGAAAGCATCTGGGTGATCAGGAGGAAACGGCGATAGGCTCCCTTCGCCGCGAAGGCAAGCCGGGCCACGCCATAGGCCGCCGGCACGGATACGATGAGCGCGAGCAGGGTCGCACCGATGCTGATCGCAAGGCTGTTCAGCAGGGCGGTGCCGAAATCCGCGGCCTGCCACATGGCCGCGAATGTTCCCCAATCGACGTGATGGGGAATCCAGTGCGGCGGATATTGCAACACTTCGGACGTGGGTTTGAGCGCGGTCGAGAGCATCACCGCGAATGGAAAGAGCACGAGCGCGATCAGCGGCAGCAGCACGAGCCAGCAGGTCACACTGCGTTTGAATCCGCGGCGCTGGCTCACGTGGCTTCCCGCTCGGCGAGCCTGAGATAGGCGAAGGAGAAGACCAGGACGATGGCGAGCATCGCCACCGATACGGCCGCCGCGAGCCCCGGCCGCCCGATCCGGAAGGCGAGCTCATAGAGATAGGTCACCAGGATATGCGTCGAATTGTCCGGCCCACCTTCGGTCATCACCCAGATGATCGGAAAGGAATTGAAGACGTAGATCATGTTCAGAACGACGGCGATGGTCACGAACGGCCGCAGCAACGGCAGCGTCATCCAGCGGAACTGCGCGAGCGGGCCGGCCCCGTCGATTCGCGCGGCCTCATAGATCTCGCCCGGAATCGAAGCGAGACCGCCGAGGAAGATCGTCACCGTGAAGGGAATGGAGACAAGGATGCCGACCCCGATTTCGACCGGGAAGGCCGTATCCGCGCGGGCCATCCATTGCAACGGCTTCGCGATGAGGCCGGCCCCCTCCAGGATGGAATTCACCATGCCGTAATTGCCGTTGAAGGCCCATAGCCAGACGATCGCCGCCATCGCGAGCGACATCGACCAGGGAAGAAGGATGAGGGTGCGGGCAAGACCCCTTCCGTGGAAATCCTGAGCGAGCACGAGCGCCACCGGCATCGAAATGATCACCGTCCCGCCAACCACCGCGACGGTCCATTCGAGCGTGCGCAGCACCGTTGCCTGGAAGACGGGATCGTTCAACGTGCGGGCATAGTTTGCAAAACCGACGAAGCCGCGCACGATGCCGAAAGGCGAGACGTCGTGCAGAGAGAGCTGAACGATCTCGACAAACGGGTAAAAGATTACGACGACCGCGAGTACGAGGCTCGGGCCGATCAGGAGCCAGGGCACCAAGGCGCGTGGAATGCGGGCGCGCCCCGCCCGCCTCTCTCCCGTCCGCGCAATCCCCGCCAAAAACAATATAGAGCTAATCGCCCTTCAGCGCCCGATCGGCCTGGGCCGAGGCGAGCTTGAGGGCCGCTTCCGGATCGGCCTTGCCGAGATAGACGGATTGCACCGCATCGATGACTGCCTGGGCCATGCCCTCCCACCCCGGAATGGTTGGCGCGAAATGCGCCTCCGGCAGCAGGCTCACGAAAATCTGAAGCTGCTTGTTGTCGGTGAAATAGGGATCGGCTGCGGCGGCCTTGGTCGTGGGCAGAAAGCCCTCGTTCTTGTTGAAGGTGACACGTGGCCCTTTCGTGAACAGGAAGTCGAGGAACTTCCACGCCGCTTCCTTCGCGTGCGAGTTTCCGAACATCACGATCGAATCGGTGACGGCATAGGTGGCCGAGGTCGTGCCACGAGGCACGGGGCAGATGCCGTATTGCAGCTTCGGCGCCTCCGCGGCGATCTGGTTGATGAGGAACGGTGCGGTGATCATCATTCCCACGCGCCCTTGCTTGAAAAGGTTCTGCACATCCTCGCGCGTGTAATCGGTGACACCGGGCTGGGTCAGCCCCTCCTTCACCATCGTCTGATAGAGCGTGAGCGCAAGCCAGCCAGCGGGTGAATTGAAGGCCGATAAGCCCTGCTTGTCGATCAGCTCGCCGCCATAGCTCCAGAGCGCATAGTACCAATAGACATCGGTCTCGATCGCCTTGCCCTGCAGGCCGAAGCCGTATCCGCCCGCTGCCTTGATCCTTGCCGCTGCGGCAAGAACATCGTCCCAAGTCTTCGGCCCGTCCGGGAAGCCCGCCTTCGTCAGCATATCCTTGTTGTAAAACATCGCCCGCGCCGAGGCGGCGATCGGCAGCCCGTACACCTTGCCGTCAATTTTGGCCGGCTCGAGGAAGGTGCCGATGAAACGGTCCCGGAACTGCGGTGTCATGAAATGATCGAGCGGCTCGGCAACGCCATCCTTGACGAAGGTGAGCAGCCAGCGCGTGCCGATGATGGAGAGATCGGGCGTGACACCGCCCGAAATGTCCGTCTGCAGGGTCTGCAGCAGCGTGTCCCAGTTCACCACATCGATCTTGACGGTGATTCCAGGGTTTGCGGCCTCGAACGCCTTTGCCATCTGCTGGAAATAGGGGCCGGTGGCGGCACTGTAGTAGGCCACCGTCACGTGCAGGCTGCTCGCCGCGCGAGCGGCGAAAGGCGCCAGCGCGAGCGCGGAGCCGGCAGCTGCCATCAGTGGGCGGCGCCGCACCCCCGCACTTGCGGATTTCGGTGTCCCTGTTTTCATCGCGCTTCCTCCTTGCCACCTGTTTGCCCGCAGGATTCTGTCAGCCAGTCGAGCCCAGCTTTCGCGCGATTGCAAGTTTTCGTTGTGGCATGAGGCAAAAGATCGGAAAGCAAATCATGGGGCAGGACGACCGAGGCAAAGGAAGGGCGAAGGAGGATCATGCCGTCGTTGATGCTCGCCGAGGCGCTCGCTGCTCCTGACGCGGTCGCGCGCTTCCTCGCCGCCGATGAAGCCGCCTGGGCCGCCTTCGGCGCCTGCCTGCGCGTGGCCGATCCGCGGGCAGTCGTGACCGTCGCGCGCGGCAGCTCGGATCATGCCGCTTCCTATCTCGGCTATCTGCTGACGGCGCGGCTCGGCCGCCCGGTCGCTTCGCTCCCGCCCTCCCTGGTCACTCTGTACGACGCGCCACTCCGCGCCCAGGGGCTCTTCGCCGTCGCGCTCTCCCAGTCGGGCCAGAGCCCCGACATCCTCGCAGGCCTCCACGCGCTCCGCCGTGCCGGCGCCATCGCGGCCGCACTCGTCAATGACACGGCCTCGCCGCTCGCCGAAGTCGCGGCCTGGTGTTTCGGTCTGCACGCCGGGGCGGAGCGTGCCGTCGCCGCCACCAAGAGCTTTCTCGCGAGCCTAGCCGCCGCCGCTCGTCTCATCGGCACCTGGCAGGGCGATGCCCGCTTCCTTGCCGGCCTTGCGGCCCTCCCGGCGCGGCTTGCGGGCGCGGCGGAAAGGGACTGGAGCGCGGCGATCCCGCCGCTCGCCGCTTCCGATCGCGCGATCGTCGTCAGCCGGGGGCTCGGCCTCGCCATTGCCGCGGAGGTCGCGCTCAAGCTCAAGGAAACCTGCGGCCTGCACGCCGAAGCCATCAGCGGGGCGGAGCTTCGCCACGGCCCTATGGCGTTGATCGGGCCCAAGGAAACGGTGCTTGTCCTGGCCATGCGCGGCCCTGCGCTCGCGGAGCTCGTTTCGCTCGCCGCCGAGCTTCGAGAAAGCGGCGCCAAGGTGGTGCTCGCCGCACCCGAGGAGATCGGTGAGCGCAACGTGACGCTCACCACGACGGACGAACCCGATCTCGACCCGCTCGCCGCGGTGCAATCCTTCTATCCGCTCGCCGCTTCGCTGGCCGAGGCTCGGGGCATGAACCCCGATGCGCCGCCGCATCTGAGCAAGGTGACGCGGACGCTCTGAGAGACTGTTTGAGAATGCGACTGTGGTGGTCGTCCGACGCGTCTTTCTGCGCTTCCGGCGCTCACGGCCCTCGAAGGCCGCTCCGCTCCGGTTCTCGAAAGCCGCGCCGGCCGGCGCCTGCGGCGCCCCCAACTTGGAACGAGCCGACTCATCACAACGCATTCTCAAACAGTCTCTGAGCAATGGGAAGGGACTATCCTTCGGCGGCGCGAAAGGTCACCACGAGCACGTCGCGAAAGGCAGGTTGCGAGGGATCCTCGGGTTCGACCGGCGTCACGCCGTGCATCACAAGGTGGTCATCGACGAGAGCGGCGGCAAACGGCTCGGCCAATGTGAAGCTGCCGAGAGGATGTCCCGCGAGATCGTGGATGGAGGTGACCCCGCTCCGCACATTCTCCCGCCGGATCAGCAGCACGAGAACATAATCGACCCCATCGCGGTGCATACCCTCAGGTGTCGGTTGGCCCGCCGTGTCCGCGCGCGCTTCGATGCGGAACTGGTGCGCCTCGATGTGCCAGGCCCGTCCGGGAGCCAACCGGTCGAACAGGAGGCGGCAAGTGGCGAGGATCGCCTGCATGCTTGGCCCGGCGCTCACCTTTTCGGCGATCGGCGCGAACCAACGTTCGATCCCGCCATTGAGCGCGTTATAGTCTCGGCTCTGATAGTGCGGCTGATGCGGTCCGCGCTGGACCGGGCCGCCATCCGCCGCAGCCGCGAACACGGCGAAGCGCCGGCGCCGGTAACGGCCACCATCGGCCATATAGACATCGAGCCCGAGATCGTTCCAGCTCGCCGTGAACTCCGCCCAGTCGGAGAGCGGATCGGAAAGCACGCCGTTGGCTTCGAAGAGCGCCCGCATCCGCGGCCCCGGCACATGGGCAAAGCCATCGCGGGAGAGCGTATGGAAAAGATCGGCAAGCGGGTCGGTGCGGGTCATGGCCGTGCTCCGGGCGAGGCATTCGTTCCCCGAGGGAGATGATAGAGCGTGACGGGCTGATCAAGAACCAGCTTCTGGTGAGGGAAGGGGATCTCGATCCCAAGCTCGTCAAAGCGCCGCTTCATGCGCCGGTTGAACTCCCGCATCACGGCCCAGCGCTGCGACGGGCCGGTCCTCAACCGGCAGACGATCACCACCGAGGAAGCGGCGAACTCGTCGAGCCCCCAGACCTCGAGCTCGTCACGGATCATCGCCGACCATTCCGGATCCTTGCGCATCTCGGCCGCAATGTCCTTCAGCACCGCGATCACGCGGTCCACATCCTCCTTGTAGGCGATGCCGACATTGAACACCGCATAGCTGAAGTCGCGCGTCATGTTGGTCACGCTCGTCACGGCGCTGAACGGCACGATATGGATCGAGCCGTCCTTGTCGCGCAGGCGGATGGTGCGGATGGAAAGATTTTCGACCACGCCGCCGAGCCCGCCGAGCGAGACCACGTCACCCACCTGCATCGCGTTTTCGAGCAGCAGGAAGAGCCCGGTGATGATGTCCTGCACGAGCTTCTGCGAGCCGAAGCCGATCGCGATGCCGACGATGCCGGCACCCGCGAGCAGGGGGGCGATGTTCACGCCGATCTGGCTCAACGCCATCAACCCGACGACGATGCCGATGATGACGAAAAGCGTCGCTCGCAGCATGGGCAGAAGCGTGCGCAGCCGAGCCGAGCGCATGATGTGTCCCTCGCGCGAGAGCCGGGCGAGATGGCCCTCCACGGCGCCGTTGACCGCCTCCCACACCAGCGCTGCTGCCGCGACGGTCACGCCGATCACCACCACCGCGCCGAGAATCCGCCCGCCGAGCGAATCGGAAGCGAACCAGCTGAAGGCATCGACACCCCACACTTCGAGCAGGACCAGGATCGCAAACAGGCCGAGCACGATCGAGACGAGATTGCGCAAGCCGCGCAGATAGTACCGGGCCCTTCGTTCGAATCCGGGGAAACGATCCGCGAGTTCGCCGATCCGGATATGGTTTTCGATCGCCCGCTTGGTCGCCTGATCAGCTGCCCATGCCCCCGCGATCACCACCACCGCAGCGAGGCAGAAGCGAAGAAGCGTGCTGAATCCGTGCCGAACCCCGATGGCCCAGAGAATCCAAAGTGTCACGAGATAGAAGATTGCAAAGTAGTGCCAATAGGCCGCGAAGAGATTGCGCAAAGCGGCGAAGGGTCCGCGCGCATCCGCGGGCGCGCGGAGCCATGCCCGGACCGTGCGGCGCTGCTGCAGCACGATCACCACGAGGAAAAGATGGATCGCCAGCGCCACCAGCTTGACGAAAGCGAGGTGGAGGCTCGGGTAGAGGCCGAACAGAAGGGCGACTTCGGCGGCAGTATAGCCAAAGACGCTGACGCCCAGGATTCGCCGCGCCCAGACCATCGTATAGCGTGCCGCGTGGTCGGAAACCGGCAGGAGCCGCAACGAAGCGCACTCATCGCCGAGCAGCATGCGCACCGCGGAAAGGAGAACCCGCACGATCACATAGGCGTTGACGAGGGCGAGGATCACGAGCCTTGCGATCACGCTCGCCCCAAGTCCGGCGGCGAGAAGCCCGTTGGCGACGCCCGCGAAGACCACCACCGGGACGAGATCGAGAAGGAATGCAAGGCAGGCGAAGCCCGCGCGCCGCAAGTGTCGCGACGCCCTCTGCGGATGGTCGGCTTCCGTCTCGCCGGCCTCGGCGCGCGCTTCGCCTTCGTCCGCGCCCTCTTCGAGTGGCGCGACCTCGCCATCGCGGCGCAGTGCGAGGCGGGCCACGCCCGCTCTTGCCCTGGACAGGATCCAGATCGCCAGCCGCTCCGCCGCCAGCCCTGCCACCGCCACGACAGCGAGCCTCCAGGCCACGGCGAGAAAAATCTGATGGAGATACTGGTCCTGCCAGATGCTTGAGATCCAGATCGAAAGAAGAGGGAGCGAGATCATCGCCCTGAGAGCCGCGGTGATCGCCTGGCCCACCGCGGTCAGACGATGCGAGAATTCGACCAGAATCTGCGCGCCGAGACTGTCCGGCTGGAGCGGGATCGCGAGAGTCGTCCCGGCAGACTTCTCGGGCGCAGGCTTGCCCGTCGAAGCTGCAGCCTCATTCGCTGCCGGCGCGGCCGTCTTCACCCCTTCCGCCGTCGCCGCTGCTGGCGTTGGGGCATGAGCCGCGCTGGAAGCGGGGGGCGGGCCCGACGGGGCGCCTTGAGCGAGCGCCCGCAGCGCCGCGATCAGCGCGTCCCGCGTGCCGGGATTTTCCAGCGCCGAGAGCGCGGCCGCCGCCTGCTCGCGGGTGAGCGCAGCCGACGGGGGCCCGCCCTGCGTGCTTTCGGGCGCCGGCGGCACCGCGTGGGGTGGTGACGCGGCCGCCAAAAGGAGGAGCAGCAGCGCAAAAAGCCGGGTCACGGCGGCCGCGGCCCAAGGCCATCCCCAAGGGGATCGAGTAGGAATGGAGGATATCCAGGCGCGCATGGGACGAAGCCTCTGGCCTCCGATTTTCTCTTCGTCGCCCGTCTCAGCGCGCGGTGCGCAGCCGTTCGACGGCGGAGATGAGTGCACGGCGGATGCCGGGTTCGAGTGCCGAGTGGCCGGCATCCGGGATGATCGTGAGCCGGGCGGCAGGCCAGGCGGCGGCCAGCTCGAATGCGGTGCAGGCCGGACAGACCATGTCATAACGACCCTGGACGATCTCGGCCGGGATGCGGCCGATCCGCGACATTCCGCCGAGCAGACCCCCAGGCGGCAAGAAGAGCCCGTGCGCGAAGTAATAGGCCTCGATCCGGGCAAGCCCCAGGGCGGTACGGTCCTGGGAGAAGGAGGCGACCGTCTCGGGGCTGGGCAGCAAGGTGCTGCAGGAGCCCTCGTAGATCGACCAGGCTCGCGCCGCTGGCAAATGGATGGCGGGATCGGGGTGGGTGAGGCGAGCCAGGTAGGCTTCGAGCAGGTTGCCCCGCTCGGCCTCCGGCAGGAACCCGGCGAAATTGGCGTGGGCATCGGGAAAGATGTGGGCGAGCCCGTGCAGGAACCATTCCACCTCCTGCGGCCGGCCGAGGAACACCCCGCGCAGCACACAGCCGCTGACCCGCTCCGGATGGGCCTCTGCGTAGGCGAGCGCGAGCGTCGAGCCCCAGGAGCCGCCGAAGAGCAGCCAGCGCTCGATGCCGAGATGCCGGCGCAGCCGCTCGATATCCTCGACGAGATCGGGAGTGGTGTTCTGCGCCAGGCTGCCGAGCGGCCGCGAGCGGCCGGCGCCGCGCTGATCGAAGATGACGGTGCGCCAGTAGCCGGGATCGAAGAAGCGCCGATGCACCGCCCCGGCCCCGGCGCCGGGTCCGCCATGGAGAAACAGGGCGGGCTGCCCGCGCGGATTGCCGACCTGCTCCCAGTACATCACATGCCCGCCGCTGAGCGGCAGGTAACCGGTCTCGAAAGGTCCGATTTCGGGGAACAGGTCACCGCGCGGCATGCGGGTTTTCTACAATGCGGCCGGAGGGGATCAAGCAGGACCCTGTGGCAGGACCCTGTGGCAGAATTCGGGAGAGGCGGGTTTGACAGGGCGCGGGCAGGGTCTCTAAGGTCCGCCGCCCTTCTGTTGCAGGTGCGAACAGGCGCTGACACTCTGCCGTCGGGCACCGGCAGCGATTTCCCGGAAACGCCATGGCATGACGATGAAGGTCCTCGTCCCCGTCAAGCGGGTGGTCGATTACAACGTCAAGGTGAGGGTGAAGTCGGACGGCTCGGGGGTCGAGACCGCCGGCGTCAAGATGTCGATGAACCCGTTCGACGAGATCGCGGTCGAAGAGGCGATCCGGCTCAAGGAGAAGGGGGTTGCCACCGAGATCGTGGCGGTCTCGCTCGGCCCGGCCGCGGCGGCGGAGACGCTGCGCACCGCGCTCGCCATGGGCGCGGATCGCGCCGTCCTGGTCGAGACCGAGGCCGCGCTGGAACCGCTTTCGGTGGCCAAGCTGCTCAAGGCGATCGCCGAGCGTGAGTCTCCCAGCCTGATCGTGCTCGGCAAGCAGGCGATCGACGATGACATGAATGCCACCGGCCAGATGCTCGCGGCCCTGCTCGGCTGGCCCCAGGGTACCTTTGCCTCGCGCCTGGTGATCGAGGGGGAGACCGCGACGGTGACGCGCGAGGTCGATGGCGGGCTCGAGACCGTGGCACTCACGTTGCCGGCGGTCGTCACCACGGATCTCCGCCTGAACGAACCGCGCTATGCGAGCCTGCCCAACATCATGAAGGCGCGGCGTAAGCCGATCGAGACGATGAAGCCCGCCGATCTCGGCGTCGATCCCTCGCCGCGCCTCACCCTCGTGCAGGTGGCCGAGCCGCCGCGCCGCCAGGCGGGGAAGAAGGTGGGCTCGGTTGCGGAGCTGGTGCAGAAGCTCAGGACCGAGGCGAAGGTGATCTGATGGCGGTTCTCGTTCTGATCGAGCACCAGGATGGCGCGATCAAGCAGCCCTCGCGGAGCGCGATTGCCGCGGCTTGCAGGCTCGGCGAGGTGCATGCGCTGGTGAGTGGCGAAAACGTGGGCAAGGCGGCGGAAGCGGCAGCGAAGCTGCCGGGGCTCGCCAAGGTTTTGACGGCCGAGGATCCTGCGCTTTCGCATGAGCTGGCCGAACCGCTGGCAGCATTGCTGGTGGCGCTTGCAGCTTCCTATACGCATCTCCTGGCGGCTGCCACCGCCGCGGGCAAGAACGTGATGCCGCGCGCGGCGGCGCTGCTCGACGTGCAGCCGATCAGCGACATCGCCGGCATCGTCGATGCGGACACATTCGTCCGCCCGATCTATGCCGGCAATGCGCTCGCCACAGTGCGGTCGCGGGATGCGAAGAAAGTGCTCACGGTGCGTGCCGCAAGCTTCGATCCGGTGCCGCCGGAGGGCGGCTCGGCGCCGATCGAACCCGTCTCCGTGCCTGTCTCCGTCGCTTCGTCGCGGTTCGTCTCGGCCGAGCTCTCGAAGAACGAGCGGCCGGAGCTCACCGCCGCCCGGGTGGTGATCTCGGGCGGACGGGGGATGCAGAGCGGGGACAATTTCAAGCTGCTCGAGCCGATCGCCGATCGGCTGGGGGCCGCCATCGGTGCCTCGCGCGCGGCCGTCGATGCCGGGTTCGTGCCGAACGATCTCCAGGTCGGCCAGACGGGCAAGGTGGTGGCGCCGGATCTCTATATCGCGGTCGGCATTTCCGGAGCCATTCAGCACCTCGCCGGGATGAAGGACAGCAAGGTGATCGTCGCCATCAACAAGGACGAGGAAGCGCCGATCTTCCAGATCGCCGATTACGGGCTGGTCGCCGATCTCTTCACCGCCTTGCCCGAACTCGCCCGCGAGCTGGAGAAGACCTCATGAATATCGAACGCGAGCCCGCCCCGGCCAGCAAGGATATCGGGCTCGAGATGCCCAGGATCGCTTCCGTTGGCGTGGTCGGCGCCGGCCAGATGGGCAACGGGATCGCCCATGTCACGGCTCTTGCCGGCCTCTCGGTGACGATGCTCGATGTCAATGCGGCTGCGCTCGAAAAGGCGCTGGCGACGATCGCCCACAACCTGGACCGCCAGGTCGCGCGCAAGCTCATCACCGCCGAGGAGAAAGAGGCGGCCCTGGCGCGCATCCGCACCACGAGCGACTATGCGGCTTTCGGGGATTGCGACCTCGTCATCGAGGCCGCGACCGAGAAGGAAGAGATCAAGCGCGCCATCTTCAAGAGTTTGCTCCCGCACCTTAAGCCCGGCTGCCTGATCGCCTCCAACACCTCCTCGATTTCGATCACGCGCCTCGCCGCCTCGACCGATCGGCCGGAAAAATTCATCGGCATGCATTTCATGAATCCGGTGCCGGTGATGAAGCTCGTGGAGCTGATCCGCGGGATCGCTACGGATGAGCCGACCTTCCAGGCGATCCAGGCGCTGGCCACGCGGCTCGGCAAGACAACGGCGGTCGCCGAGGATTATCCGGCCTTCATCGTCAACCGCATCCTGGTACCGATGATCAACGAGGCGGTTTATGCGATCTATGAGGGTGTGGGCTCGGTCGCTGCCATCGACACGGCCATGCGGCTCGGCGCCAATCACCCGATGGGTCCGCTCGAGCTCGCCGATCTCGTCGGGCTCGATACCTGCCTCTCGGTGATGCAGGTGCTGCATGAGGGGCTGGCGGACAGCAAATATCGCCCTTGTCCGCTGCTCGTGAAATATGTCGAGGCAGGCTGGCTCGGCCGCAAGACCGGCCGCGGCTTCTATGATTATTCGCAGACCCCGCCACGGCCGACACGGTGATCGAGATGAAAGCGCCTGACGGAACGTCTCCCGCCGCCCTTCGTTCTTTTGGCTTGCCGCGCTCCCTCCTGCGCTTTGCGGGAATCGTTCTCGGCAGTGCCGTGCTCGCTCTTTCCGCCAAGATCGAGGTGCCGTTCTGGCCTGTGCCGATGACGCTCGAGACGCTCGCCGTGCTCGGGCTCGCCGGAACGTTCGGCGCCTCTCTCGCCGGCGCTGCCGTCCTGCTCTGGCTCGCCGAGGGCGTCGCGGGCCTTCCCGTCTTCGCCGGCGTCGCCACCGGTCCCGCCTATTTCCTCGGCCCGACCGGCGGCTATTTCGCGGGCTTCCTGGCTGCGGCGCTTCTCGTCGGGTTCGCGGCCGATCGTGGGCTTCGCGCCCGGCCGCTGGTTCTTTTCGCGGCCATGCTCGGGGGCGTGGCCGTGATCTATCTCTGTGGCGCCGCCTGGCTCGCCCATCTCGTCGGCTGGCGGCGGAGCCTTCGGCTCGGTGTGATGCCGTTCGTTCCTGCCGATCTTACCAAGGCTGCGCTTGCGGCAGCCTTGGTCACGGCCGGCCGGCGGCTCGGCTTGCAGCGAGGCTGATTGAGGCGCGAGTCTCGCCGATTCGCCGAATCGGGATCGCCGCCGACGATGAGCGAGATCGGATTCTATCACCTCAGCCGCACAGGGCCGGACCAGGCCCTGCCGAAACTCCTTGGCCGCACCCTAGCGGCCGGCGCGCGCGCGCTCGTTCTTTGCGGCAGTGAGGAACGGGTCGAGGCGCTCGACGCCACGCTCTGGCTCTGCTCCGATCCGGTCTGGCTCCCTCATGGCACGGCGCGCATGGGCGAGGCCGATCTCCAGCCGGTTTGGCTCAGCGCCAGCCCGACCGACGCGGCCGAACCGCCGAACGGGGCGCGCTTTCTCTTTCTGATCGACGGCGCTGTCTGTCCGGATCCAAAACGATTCACCCGTGTCTTCGACCTTTTCGACGGCGCGGACGAAGTCGCGGTCGCGGCGGCGCGGGCGCGCTGGGCGGCGGCCAAGGCCGCCGGCCATACGCTCACCTACTGGCAGCAGGGGCCGGGCGGATGGGAACGCAAGAACGGATGAAGGAGCGGTCCGGCATCCCCGACATGGGAGAGGCTATTCGACTCCCGACTTGATCAGCGGCACGAGCTTCTTGATCAGTGTGCCATTCACCGTTCCGGAAGCGGTGTTGGTGTCGAGCCCGGGTATGTAATAGCGCTTGCTCATCACACATTGCACCACCGGCAGAAAGCCCTGCAGATAGAGTTGCTGGTTCAGGACGACGGTGATGTAGTCGCTCTCGAGCCCGGCGACCGTTGCGGGGGCGAGATCGATCCCGCCGACGATGATCTCGCCCGGCTTCTTGCCGGCTTCCTTCAGCGCCTGTGGAATGAAGGAGGTGACGAGCCCGTGCTGGGTGCCGATTGCCTTGAGGTTCGGATGACGTTCGATATAGGCGACGAGAATGGGCACGGCGAGCGAGGAATTGGCGTCCACCTCGGGCGAGATCGTGAGTTCGCTCACCTTGAGGCCGGCCTTTTCGAGTCCGGCGGCGAGCCCGCGATCTGATTGGCCCCGCGCGCCTTCGGAAAAGAGCCCGTATTCGAGCGCCTCGTCACCCGGCTTTAGGTGGCCCTCGGAGACCATGGCAGCGGCGGTCTCCTCGCCTCCGGGGAAGAGGAAGGTGCCGGCATAGCCGAAACCGTTCTGGCGGTATTTCGCCTCGATCTGCTCCAGCGGCACATTGCCGGCGGTGACCATGATTCCGGCATTCTCCGCCTGGGTGACGAGCGGCAAGAAGGCGGCATCGCCGGGATGGCCCATGATCTCGATGCAGTCTGGGCTCGCGGCCATGGCTTGGCGGAACTCACTGATCATCGTCTCGGGCTGCCAGCTCGAGAACTGCTCGATGAGCTTGACCCCGAACATGTCCGCGGCGGCCTTGGCGCCGATCTCGCGCGGAAGCGTCGCGCCGTCGCCGGGATTGCCGCCCATCTGGAAATACATGGTAAGGCCGGCACCGAGCTTGGGCGCGGTCTGGGCCATGGCGGGGATTGCGGGAAGGGTGAGCACGGCGGCGGAGAGGAGCGTGGAAGCCAGCGTCTTCGGCGATATTTTCATGGTCTTTCCTCCTTCGAACACATTGCCCGCGATCTGCGGGGCCGGATCGGGCGTTATTCCCGAAATGCGAGGCGCCGGCGCAATTGTTTCAGGCGCGCCGGATTCTCGATGCCGATATGCAGGACGACGGCGACGATGAAGACGAGGCCGACAATGACCTCGACCCAGAAGCCGGCAACGCCCGTCGCAACGATTCCGGCATCGAGCATGCCGATGATGAGCGCGCCGAAAACGCTGCCGACTATGGTCGCCGAGCCGCCGAAGACCGAGGAGCCGCCGATGAAGACGCCGGCGAGCGCCGAAAGCAGCGTGCCTTGCCCCTGGGTCGCGAAGTAGTTGAGGTTCTGGATCGTGAGCAGAAAGCTCGCGAAGCCCGCGACAGCCCCCATCATGGTGAAGAGCTTGATGCGCTCATGCACGACATTGATCCCGAGCACCTGAGCGACCGTCTGCGAATCGCCAATGAAGAGCAGATGTTCGCCGAAACGATGGCGATTGAGGATGAACCAGCCAACCACCGCGGCTCCGAGCGCCCAGAAAGCCTCGGCGGGAATGCCGAAGAGAGTGCCGGCGAAGATGTCGGCGATCGGCGTGGCCTGGAGATCGGTCAGGGCATAGGAGAGGCCGCCGCAAAGCACGGTCGCGACACCGGACCAGAAGAAGGACGTGCCGATTGTGATGATGATCGAGGGCACGCCAACGACGGCGACGAGGACACCGTTGACAAACCCTACGAGCGCGCCACCGCCGAGTGCGGCGGCGAGGCCGAGCCAGGGCTGGCCGAGCTGAAGCGAGCAGAAAGCAAAGAGGAAGCCGGAGAATTGAATGACCGCGGGAAAGGAGAGGTCGATCTCGCCGGCGGCGATCACCAGCGTGAGGCCGAGCGAAAGAATGAGAAGCGGCGGGATGGTGACGAGGAAGGAATCATAGATCGGCCAGCGCAGGAAGACACGCGGGGCGCAGACGGTGAAGATGCCGATCAGGACGAAGAAGACGACGATGATCGGCAATCCCTCGAACCGGCGCCGGGTGAGGAGCAAAGAGAGCGGGCGCGCGGAGGCGGAGGGTGCTTCTTTCGCGCGCGCCCCGCTCATGCCGCGACCCCCGCCCTGGGCTCGTGCAGCGCGATCAGGAAATGGGTGAGCGCGTCCAGATCCATATCCGCGGGCCGGATATTGGCCACGATTCGCCCCCGATCGAGCACCACGAGACGATCGGCGAGTGCATGGACGTGGGCGAGGTTGTGCTCGATATAGATCGCGGCGCGGCCGGATTCCTTGATCCAGCGGACGAAATCGAGAACCTTCCGCACCTCCTTGATGGCCAGCGCCGTGGTCGGCTCATCGAGAATGATGAGATCGGCATCGAAATGCATCGCTCTTCCGATCGCAATGCCCTGCCGTTCGCCACCCGAAAGGTTGGCGACCATGGAATTCGCATCGATCCCGATCCCGCGGAAACCGAGATGGCTCTGGAGAATCTCGTTCGCGATCCGCCGCTGCTCGCGGACATTGATGAAGCCAAAACGATTGACGATCTGCCGGCCGGCGAAAAAATTGCGCCAGAGCGGCTGTTTCTCACCCAGCGACTTTTCCTGATACACGGTCTCGAAACGCAGCGCATGCGCCTTGCGCACGGAATAGCGGCCGAGATTGACTGGCTCGTCTCGAATAAAGAGCCGCCCGGAGCTCGGCCGGATGACGCCGGTCAGTGCCTTGATCAGCGTGGACTTGCCGGCGCCATTGTCACCAATCAGACCGACGATCTCGTTGCGCCCGATCGCGAGGTCGATATCGCTGAGGGCCTGTACCTTGCCGAAGGAAACGCAGAGATTTTCGGCCCTGACGATATTGGTGTAGGTGCGCGGCGGCGGGGTCCGGCCGTTCGCCATCGATCGATTCCTCCCCTCTTTTTTTATGCGGTGCCTCGAAACAGGCTGGACCCCTCATTCCACCTTTGCGCCGAGAGGGCGCGCGGTTTGGCGCAGATTAGCCTGCAATCGGTCCGGATCGCGGCACGATCTGGGCTTCGGAGGAGCTTCCTTCATAGCGAGTCTTGGTGGTGAGATAAGGGGTCACACCCTCCTTGGTCACGAATTTGAGGCCGGTGTTGATGTCAGCCGGTCCGATCAGCCCACCCGAGACCTTGAACGCGAACATTTCCATCACCGCGTAGAACCCCTGAAGATAGGGCTGCTGGTCGATGACGAAATCGAGATTTCCGTCGTGCACCGCCTTGAGCGATTCGGGAAGGAGATCGAAACCTCCGGCGCGTACACCCTTTTTCGAGAGATCGTGCTGCCGCACTACCTGGCCCACACCCTCCGTCGATCCGGCGTCGACCGCGAACATCCCTTTGACGTTCTGATGGCCGAGATAATAAGCGCTGATTTTCGAAAACTCTTCGTTCACCGTGGGCCCGGTGGCGATTTCAGTATAGGTGATGCTGCTGCCGGCCTTCTTGATCGCAGCCGCAGCACCATCGATGCGCGGCTGGATATTGAGCTGGCCGGGCGTCGCGATGAAAAGCGCCACTTCGCCCGAGCCCACGAGCTGGACGATCTTCTCCCCCATCTGATAGCCCGAGAGGTAGAGATCCTGTCCGATATAGGCAAGCCTCTGGTTCGGGCTGCCAGGTGGAGCATCGGCATTGTAGCTGAAGACCGGAATGCCGGCATCGAGCGCACGCGCCACGGGCGCATCGAACCCCTTGGGATCGACGATCGCGACCGCGATGCCATCCGCCTTGGCCGCGATCGCCGCGTTCATCGCATTGACCATCTGCGCGACATCGCTCACCTCCGAGCCCGTCCACTGATAGGTGCAGCCGAGCAGAGCGCACGCATCCTGGATGCCGTATTGCGTCGGGACGAAGAACGGGTTGGTGGTGACGTGATTGACAAAGACGAACCGCCATTTCGGGTGAGCGGGGAACGGCCCTGCGTCCGCGGCGCGGGCCCGCCCCACCATCGCCCCGAGCGCCGCCGCAGCGGATGCTGCGGTGACGCTGTGCACCATCGCGCGCCGAGGCAGCCGCGCCGCCACACGGCGGACCCATGGATCATTCACTTTCTCACTCATTTTTGTTTCTCCTCCTCCAAATTTCGGCCAACAGCTTCCGTTCGTTGGCTGGCCGGTTCCGACGATTTCGCTCTTCGCCGCAAGGGGGGCGGCGCACATCCGGCCGGCGGGTCGGCAAAGGGGATGTGATCTCCATTCGCGAGGCCGAGGCGGCGGCGCAGCAACGCCTCATGCACGTCCTCGATGGCCGAGCGGAGCAGCTCGGACATGAGCGCGAAGGCCTCCTGCGGCTTCCGCCCCCGGATCGCCTCGGCCACATGAAGGTGGCGGCGGAGCGAATATTCGGGCGTGTGCGCAGAACCGCTCCAGCTCAGCTGGAAGGACGCGCGCAGCGCGGATTCGATCAAGGCCCCGAAAGAGACCAGGAAGGCATTGCCCGTCGCCTCGAGGATCGTTTCATGAAAGCGAAGGTCGGCGTCCAGCAGATCGTCGGCCTTTCCCTGAAAGCGCACCATGTCCTCATAGGCGGCGTGGATGCGCGCAATGCTCGGGACGTCCGCGCGCCGCGCTGCGAGCGAAGCGGCCCAGGGCTCGATGATCCGCCGCACCTCGAAAAGATCGGTCACGAAACCATCCGTCGGCGCGGCGGCAAGATGCCAGGCGAGCACGTCCGAATCGAACATGTTCCACTCGGTCCGCGGGCGAACCATCGTGCCCACCTTCCGCCTGCTGGCGATCAGGCCTTTGCCGGCAAGCAGACGGAATCCCTCCCTGAGAGCGGAACGAGAAACGGCAAGGCGCGCACAGAGTTCCGCTTCGGTCGGCAGGATCTTTCCCGGCACGGGATCGCCCCCGGCAATGCGCTCACCGAGACTTCGCGCGATGCGCTCCGGCAGCTTGCCGCGCGTGCCCCTTTCGGCAGCCTTCCTGTCAAGCGCCCCTATGTTGGGCGCCCTCATTCCGGGTGAAGGCGAGTCCATGGCGATTCTTTCCGGTCCTCCCCCACTGCCGGCCGTTGGTTCTTTTGATCACCTTATTGTCCTACAAATATCGCCTGGCCGTAAACCCTTCCCGAGATGGTTGCAGCAAGAATTTTTATCATCACGCTTCAGGCTCGCTGCGACCAGCTCCTGGCAGCAGCATGATTGTTTCGAAATCGCTTTAAATCGCCGATTCCGCGATGATGGGCCCGGCCACCGCGTGCTGCCGAGGAAAGCTTTCTTACGGGATTTCATCAGGCAAATGGCGATCGGGATCGTGTGGAGACCTCTATTCGAAGAAGAAATTGTCAGACATTTGTCGCGGGTCCAAGGGCGTGCCCGTTTTTCCTGACATGTCACGCGCACCCTTGTCCTTTGACGATTTGTGACGAGATTTTCGGGGCCATGGAACGTGGGAGGAATTGATGCGCGGTGTGGTGTTCACTGGCGGGCGTGAACTCGAGCTTCGTGAGTTTCCGGATCCCTCGCCGGACGCGGGCGAGGTGGTGGTTGAGATCGAGGCCTCCGGCATTTGCGGCAGCGACCTCATGACGTACCGCGCGCCCAAGGGCGGCACGAGCGCCACACTTGGCCTCGGCGGCCGTGGCGAGCCCGTGATCGCAGGGCATGAGCCCTGTGGGGTGGTCGCTGCCATCGGGCCCGGGGTCGAAGCCCGCGAAGCCCATCTCGGCAAGCGCGTCATGGTGCACCATTACCGGGGCTGCGGCGTGTGCCCGCAATGCCGCGCAGGCTGGACCCAGATGTGCGATACCGGTGCGACCGTCTATGGCGTGACCGGGCATGGCGCGCACGCCACTTATATGAAGGTCCCGGCGAGCACGCTGGTGCCCCTTCCCGATGCGCTCTCCTTCGCCGCCGGGGCAGCGATCTCCTGCGGTACCGGCACGGCCTATGGCGCGCTCCGCCGGGTCAATCTCTCCGGCAACGACACCATCGCGATCTTCGGCCAGGGGCCGGTCGGGCTTTCCGCGACCCAGCTTGCCCATGCCATGGGGGCGAGGGTCATCGCGCTCGACCCTTCGCCGGAGCGGCTTGCCCGGGCGAAGGAATTCGGTGCGGATGCGCTCGTCGATCCGGGAACCAACGATCCGGCTGCAGCAGTGCGCGATCTCACCGCGGGACGCGGTGCCGATATCACGCTCGATTGCTCAGGGAAGGCGGAAGGCCGGGGCGGGGCCGTCCGATCGGCACGCAAATGGGGCACGTGCTGCTTCGTCGGCGAGAGCGGATCGGTGACGATCGAGGTCAGTCCCGAGATCCTTCGCAAGCAGCTCACGATCGTCGGCTCCTGGACCTTCTCCACCGTGGGCCAGGCCGAATGCGCGCGCTTCATTGCCGAACGGGGCATTGAGGTCGATGCGCTCTTCACCCATCGCTGGTCGCTCGACCAGGCGGCAGAGGCCTATCGGCTGTTCGATACGCAGACGACGGGCAAGGGTGTCTTTCTGGCGGAGCTCGGCTGATCCTCGCGGGTTCCGGGGGTTGCCCCGTCCCGCGAACCCGTCTAAAGCCGCGCGCCAATCTTCCCGATCCGGGACGACCCTCCAAAGCATCCACCCGAGAATGTCATTACGGAACCGAACATGCCGGTGAGCCGCACCCTCTCGATCATCAAGCCCGACGCCACGCGGCGCAACCTCACCGGCGCGATCGACGCCGCGATCGAGGAGGCGGGCCTTCGCATTATTGCCCAGAAGCGGATCCGCCTCACGCGCGCGCAGGCCGAGGCGTTCTACGCGGTGCACAAGGAGCGGCCTTTCTTCGCCGACCTTGTCGCCTTCATGAGCTCGGGCCCTGTGGTGGTGCAGGTGCTGGAAGGCGAGGAGGCGGTCGCCCGCAACCGTGCCGTGATGGGCGCGACCGATCCTGCCAAGGCCGCGCCTGGCACGATCCGCGCGCGCTTCGGCGAAAGCATCGAGGCCAATTCCGTGCACGGCTCGGATTCTCCGGAAAATGCGGTGAGCGAGATCTCCTTCTTCTTCTCGCCGGACGAAATCACCGGCTGACTCGCGGCCGCCGGGATGGGACCCTCCCCGCTCGGCGCGCGGGACTGGTTGCCTAAGGACTCCGAGCGCCTCGTCCAGGCGATCGCGACGCGCATCGCGGCCGTGAAGCCCGATGACATCCAGGCCGAGCTCACCGCCCTGATCGCCGAGAATCGCGCGATCCATGAGCGCGACTGCGTCAATCTCAACCCCGCGACGAACGTCATGAACCCTGCCGCAGAGGCGGTCCTGGCCCAGGGGCTCGGCACCCGTGCCTCGCTCGGCTATCCCGGGGACAAGTATGAGATGGGCCTTGAGGCGATCGAAAAGATCGAAGTGATCGCCGCTGCCCTTGCCGCCGAGATCTTCGATGCCCGGTTCGTCGAAATCCGCGTGCCCTCCGGCGCGATCGCCAATCTCTACGCCTTCATGGCAACCGCGCGGCCCGGTGACACAATCATCGCCCCGCCGCCCGAGATCGCCGGGCACGTTACCCATCATCACGCGGGCGCCGCCGGCTATTACGGCCTTGCGACCGTGGCAGCCCCGGTCGATGCGGAAGCCTATACGGTCGATCTTGGCCGTCTCCGCGCGGCGGCGCTGCGCGTGAAGCCCGGGCTCATCACCATCGGCGGCAGCCTCAATCTCTTTCCCCATCCGGTGCGGGAGATCCGTGCCATCGCCGATGAGGTCGGCGCTCTTGTCCTTTTCGATGCCGCGCATCTTTCCGGGATTATCGCCGGCCGTGCCTGGCCAAACCCGCTCGCGGAGGGTGCGCACATCATGACGATGAGCACCTACAAATCCCTCGGCGGTCCGCCCGCGGGCCTGATCCTCACCAACGAGCCGGCGCTGGCAAGGCGCATCGAGGCAATCGCCTACCCCGGCCTCACCGCCAATTTCGACATCGCGAAATCGGCCGCGCTCGCGATTACCCTGCTTGACTGGAAGCGCCACGGCCCGGCCTATGCGGCCGCCATGGTCGAAACCGCTTGCGCCCTGGCCAGAGCTCTCGCTGCGCGCAACCTCCCGGTCTTCGCCACGGCACGCGGGATGACAAACTCGCATCAATTGGCGCTCGAGGCGGCGCGCTGGAGCGATGGACAGGATGCGGCGAAGATCCTGCGCCGGGCCAATATCCTCGCCTGCGGGATCGGCCTGCCGATCGCAGCCGCGGATCGGGACGTGAATGGCCTTCGTCTCGGCACGCCGGAGATCGTGCGCTGGGGCATGGGGCCGGCGGATATGCCGGAACTCGCCTTCTATATCGCCCGCGCGCTGGAAAATCCGCAAATGGCCGGAGACGTGGTCCCCGAGGTCACCGCATTCCGCCGCCGCTTCACCACGCTTCGCTACGTCGGCTGAGGCGCCGAGGTCGAGTGGGGGTTACGCCACCATCCCCGCCCGTTTTTCGCGCTCGCGGATGAAGCGCTTGATCGCCGGGGCCACCTGCTCGCGAAACCGCCTTCCGCTGAAGAGGCCGAAATGGCCCGCGCCCGGCTGCTCGCGGTGCTGGCGCAGCGTGTCGTCCAGACGATGGCAGAGCGCGTGTGCGGCGCGCGTCTGGCCGAGGCCGGAGATATCGTCCCGCTCACCCTCGATGGTGAAAAGCGCCGTCTGCTCGACCGCGCCGGGATCGACCCGCCGTCCCCGCCAGGGCAGCTTTCCGCGCGGCAGCAGGTGCTTCTGGAACACCGCGGAGACGGTTTCGAGATAGAACTCTGCCGGCAGATCCATCACCGCGAAATATTCCTCGTAGAAACGCTGCTTGGCCGCGAGCGGCTCATGCTCCTCGGCCAGCCGATGGAGGAACATCTGCCAGTGCGCCTCGAAATGCCGGCCCGGATTCATCGCCATGAAGCCGGAAAGCTGCAGGAAACCCGGATAGACCTTGCGCAGGAAGCCGGGGTGGCCGAAGGGCACGGAGTGGATCAAGTGGTGGCGGAACCACTCGAGCGGGCGTGCCGCGGCGAAGCGCGTCACCGCCGTCGGCCCGGCCCGCGTGTCGATCGGCCCGCCGATCAGGGTCATGCTGAGTGGTGGATCGCCGTCCTCGCTCATCAGCGCGACAGCGGCGAGGACCGGCACCGCCGGCTGGCAGACCGCGAGCACATGTGTCTCCGGCCCGAGCAGTCGGAGGAGATCGACCACGTGGCCAATATAGTCATCGAGGCCGAAGCCCGGCTCCGTGACCGGCACGTCGCGCGCGTTGCGCCATTGGGTGACGAAGACCTCGTGGTCAGGCAGGAAGGCTGCCACCGTCTCCCGCAGCAAGGTGGCGTGGTGGCCTGAAAGCGGCGCCACCATAAGCACCCGTGCATCCCGCGGGCGGTCGGCGGCGCGGCGGAAATGGGTGAGCTCGCACCAGGTGCCCTGCCAGACGGTCCGCTCCTCGACCGCGACCCGCGTGCCCTCGATCATCGTGCTCGCAAGGCCGAATTCCGGGCGGTCGAACTGCCGCAGCGGATGCTCGAAGCTCGCCAGCGCCGCGGCGGCGAACCGGCTCGCCGGCATTCGGCTGAGTGGCTCCGGCGCCAGCTCGACGAGGGAGCGGGCGCCGCCGGCTAGAACCCGCGCGGGCAGGAGCGCCAGGCGCTGCATCTCGTATGCGTGGTAGAGCATGCTTCCCCCAAAGAACGGGCGGAGGCTGCCCCGCCGACTCGGCCGGAATGATGGCGAGACTTAAGCTCTCCGGCGAGGTCCTGCTTTTGCATCCCGCCTGCGCGGTGTCATCATTGGTTCATGCTGAGGGCGCTCTTCGACCTCTCCGGCCGTGTGGCGGTGATCTCGGGCGGGTCGCGCGGGCTCGGGCTGCAGATCGCCGAGGCGCTCGGCGAGTTCGGCGCAACCGTCGCGCTGGTCGCGCGCAAGGCGGAAGAGCTCGAAGCCGCGGTCGATCATCTCGCGGACCAGAATATCCGGGCAGCGCCGATCGTCGCGGACCTTGCCGATCCCGCCGCCGCCGAGCTGGTGGCCGCCCGGGCGTTCGCTCTCGCGGGCCGGATCGATGTTCTCGTCAACAATGCCGGCACCGCCTGGGGCGCGCCCTCCGAATCCCATCCGCTCAGCGCCTGGCGGAAGGTGATCGACCTCAACCTGACCGGGACCTTTTTGCTGACCCAGGCGGTCGGCCGCGCCGCCATGCTGCCCGCCGGTGCCGGCCGCATTCTCAATATCGCCTCGATCGAGGCCATGCGCGGGCGCCCGGTCGGCATGCCCGGCACTCTTGCCTATGCCACGAGCAAAGGCGGCATGATCAGCTTCACCCGCTCGCTCGCGGCGGAATGGGGATCGCGCGGCATCACCGTGAACGCGATCGCGCCCGGCTTCTTCCCCTCGAAGATGACGCACGGCACACTCGAGCGCTTCGGCGCCGAGATCGCTGCCCGTGCCCCGCTCGGCAGGCTCGGCGGTCCGCACGATCTCAAGGGCGCGGCGCTGCTCTTTGCCTCCGACGCCGGCGCCTATATCACTGGGCAGGTGCTGGCGGTCGATGGCGGGGCGACGGTGGTCTGAGGAAAGAAAAAAAGCCGCCCCGGGTCAGGCCGCCGGCGGCAGAGCTTCTTCCCGCACCTCGGGTTCCAGGTTCGGCTTCTTCTTGCCCTGGTTCTGCAGCCAGCCGCCGATGCGGGCGACGGCCTCCTTCAAGGAATCAAGGCTCGCGGCATAGGAAAAACGGAGATGGCCATCGCCGCGCGCGCCGAAGCTGGTGCCCGAGACGCTGGCCACCCCCGCCTCTTCCAGAAGCCGTGACTGGAGGGTCCGCGAATCGAAGCCGGTGCCGGTGATGTTCGGGAATGCGTAGAAGGCCCCGCCCGGGCTTGCGCAGCGGAACCCGGGCAGCGCCTGCAAGGCCGGGACGATATAGGCGCGGCGTTCGGCGAAGGAGGCCACCATTCGCGCCGAAGGCTCGCGCGGCCCGGTCATCGCCGCGATGCCGGCATATTGCGCGGCCGCATTGACGCAGGAATGGGAATTGATGGCGAGCCGCTCGGCATGCGGGAAGAGGGACGCCGGCCAGACGCCGAAGCCCAGCCGCCAGCCCGTCATCGCATAGGTCTTGCTCCAGCCGTCAAGCAGGATCAGCCGCTCCTCGAGCGCGGGATAAGTCGTCAGGCTGGTATGCGCGCCCTCATAGAGCATCTCGCCATAGATCTCGTCCGACATGACCGCCACTTGCGGATGGCGCTCGAGGCCCGCGACCAGCCGGTCGAGCTCGCTCTTCGGCACCACGCCGCCGGTCGGGTTGCCGGGGCTGTTCAGGATGAGAAGGCGCGTCCGTGGGGTGATCAGCCCCAGCACTTCCTCGGCATCGAACGAGAACCCTTTGCCCTCATGCAGGGGCATCGGCACCGGTGTCGCGCCGGAAAAACGGATGACGCTCTCGTAGATCGGGAAGCCGGGATTGGGGTAGATGATTTCGGCACCCGGCTCGCCGAACATCTGAATGGCGAAATACATCGTCACCTTGCCGCCGGGTACGACCAGCACGCGATCGGGCGAGATCGCGACGCCATGGCGGCGATGAAGATCGGCCGCCACCGCCTCGCGCAGCGGCAGAATTCCGTTCGCCGGCGTATAGCCGTGATGTCCGTCCGCCAGCGCCTTCCGTCCGGCCTCGACGATATGGGAGGGGGTCGGGAAATCCGGCTGGCCTATGCCGAGATTGATGATGCTCCTGCCTTCCCGCTGCAGCGCGGTTGCCCGCGCCAGGACTTCGAAGGCGGACTCGGTGCCGAGCAGGCTCATGCGCCCGGACAGGATGGGCATTGTTTGGGTCCTTACACTCTGATACCGGGGCGTTTCCCCGGCCCGGCTGTGTAGGAGTTGTCCAGGGATTGGACAATGCGTGTCGCGGGCTTGTGATTTGTTCCGCCTCTACACGACCTCTTCCGGGGCGAGCAGGCAGCGCATCTCCGCGTGCCGCTCCACCTGCAGCGTCGGGTGGTCGATCGCGAACCGTTCGGCGAGCGTGTGGGCGACCTCGACCAGAAAATCCGGCGCGGGCGGCTCGCCCGGGATCACCAGATGGCAGGTAAGCGCGGTCTCGGTCGTGCTCATCGGCCAGATATGCAAATCATGAATTGCCACTACGCCCGGCAGGCCGAGGAGATAGGCGCGCACCGAATCGGGTTCGATCCCGAGGGGCACGGCATCCAGCATCATCCCGAGGGACTCGCGGAAGAGCCGCCATGTGCCCCAGCCGATCGCCAGCGCGACGACAATGCTGGCGGCGGGGTCGATCCGGTTCCAGCCGGTCAGCCGCACGGCGATCGCCGCCACCACCACGCCGGCCGAGATCAGCGCATCGGCGGCCATGTGCTGGAAGGCGCTACGGGCATTGAGCTCGCCCTTGCGTCCGGAGGCGAATAGAAGAGCCGTCCCGCCATTCACGGCGATCCCGATCAGCGCCACCACGATCACCGCATCCGCCGCCACCGGCACGGGAAGAAGAAGCCGGCGCAGCGCCTCGACCAGGATCGCGCCGATGCTCATGAGCAGAATCGCGGCGTTGGCGAGACTCGCCATGATCGTGCCGCCGCGCAGCCCGTATGTGTAGCGCGCCGAGGGCAACCGTCGGGCCAGCATCATGGCGAGCCAGGCGCCGAGCAGGCCGAGCACGTCCCCAAGATTGTGCCCGGCATCCGCGAGCAACGCGGTCGAATGGGCGAAAACGCCGCCCACGACCTCGAAGAGCACGAAGCCGGCATTGAGCGCGACGCCGATGGGAAAGGCGCGGTTCAGGCCGGACGTGGTGTGGAGATGTCCGCCGCCATGGGCGTGCCCATGCTCGTGGTGGTGATGATGCCCTGCCGGCATGAGCGACGGGGTCAGGCTGCGGCGCGGGGATGCGCTGCGCGCCACACTGCCATCAGCTTGGCCTCGTCCACCGCCGTGTAAATCTGGGTGGTCGAGAGGCTGGCATGCCCAAGCAATTCCTGGATCGCGCGGAGATCCGCGCCTTCCGCCAGCAGATGGGTGGCGAAGGAATGCCTGAGCGCATGAGGTGTGGCATGCTCGGGCAGGCCATGCAGCCGGCGAAATTCCCTGAGCGCGCGCTGGGCGACCCCGGCTGCCAGCCGCTTGCCCCGCGCGCCCACGAAAAGGGGCGATGCTTGCCGCCGGTCAGGGTGGTGCACAAGCCACGCGGCGACTGCGGCCCGTACCGCGGGCAGCACCGGCACCATCCGTTCCTTGCCCCCTTTGCCGCGCACAAGCAGCATGCCCTCTCTGCCTGGGAGAGGCGCTTCGCCGACAGTCAGACCGAGCGCCTCGCCGATGCGGAGCCCGCCGCCATAGAGCAGCGCGAAGAGAGCGGTGTCGCGCGCGGCGGCGGCCGCCGTCCGCGCTTCCTCGCCAATCTCCGCGACGATGCTGCACGCCGCTGGGGCAGAGAGCGCCCGCGGCAGAGGCCTGCGCAGGCGCGGGCTGCGCAAGAGGCTGACCGCCGCATTCTCCGTGCCGAGCCGCTTGGCGAGGAAGCGGTAGAAGCTGCGCACGGCAGCGAGGTGACGTGCCCGGGTTGCGTCGCTGTTTCCGATATTCGCGAGTTCGGTGAGCCAAGCGCGAAAATCGGCAACCCTGAGGCCGCCGAGATCGGCGAGCGAAGGTGCGGCGCCGAGATGTCGGATCAGGAAGCCAAGGAACTCGGCGAGATCAGCCCCATAGGCGGCCGCAGTGAGCCTGGCCGCGCGCCGTTCGCCGCAGAGCCATTCGAGGAACTGTCTCCTTGCTTCCTCGCCGCTCATGCCCGCTCCAACGCCGCCGCCGCGGCGCGCGCAAGCAACAGCAGCGGGCCGCGCGCGGCGCTCGCGGGGTTGGCGAGAGGATCGCGCGAGGCCAGCGCGAGCACGGCCGGCACCGCTGTGTCCGGCACCACCATCAGGGCCTCATGCCGGGCGAGCGCTGCAGCTTCCCCATGGAAGAGCACTGCCTCGCCGTCGTATGGCCGCCGACCGGGCATCGCCGTTCCCCCGAGCCTCATTCCCTCGCGGCCGATCACGCGGGCGATCGTTCCGGAGGAAAGTGGCCGTGTTCCCGGGATCTCCGCCTCGACGCACAGATTGACCGCGTCGACGCCGAGCAGAGCGGGCAGCTCGGCAGTGATGGCAGAGATCGGGTCCACTGCCCGAACGAGGGCGAGAAGAGCCTGCTCGACGCGTCCGGCAAGGCTTTGGGATGCGCGCCCGACCGCGAGCAGAGTGCTTGCCTGGGCGCGCGCCGCCTCGATCATCGCCGCCATATGGTCGGCCAAGGGCTCGCCGTGAATGCGCTTCGGCGGGGCAAGCGTGCGATAGAGATCGGGATTCTCGGCGAGCCATCCGGGATGGGCGCGGAGAAACGCCGCCACCGCGGCCGGGGACGGCAGATCGGGCTTGCTGCGGGGGGCGCTCATCTCCGTGCCTTGAGCTTTGCCCCGTCGGCAGTATCGAGAATGACGATCATCGTCCCCCTCGGCATCCGGCTCGAGAGCGACCATACAGAGGCCCGGAGGCGAGCGGAAGCGCATGCGAAGGGTGCCCGTTCTGTTGCCCTATCCGTTCGCCGCGCCGTTCGCGTATGCGGTTCCCGAAGGGCTCGATCCCAAGCCCGGCGATCTTGTCCAGGTTCCGCTCGGCCGGCGCGAGGTGCTGGGCGCCGTCTGGGAGGGGCCAGCGGCCAAAACCATCGCCGAGAAGAGACTGCGCCCGCTGCTGGCGCTCATGCCTCTTCCGCCGCTTCCCCTTGAGATGCTCCGCTTCGTCGACTGGGTCGCCGCTTACACTCTGGCCTCGCCTGGAGAGGTGCTGGCGATGGCGCTTCGCGGCTATCGCCACCCGCCGCCGCGTGCGCGGGCGACCGCGCCCGGCTTTGCCCGCCCCGATCCCAATCATTCGGGCGCCCATCTTTCGCCTGCCCAGGCAGCGGCCGCCGAGCGGCTGGCCGCCGCCTCGGGCGGCTTCTCGGTCACCCTGCTCGATGGCGTGACCGGCGCAGGCAAGACCGAGGTCTATCTGGAAGCGATTGCCGCAGCGCTTCGGAGCGGCCGTCAGGCGCTCGTGCTGCTGCCGGAAATCGCGCTCTCCGCGCAGTGGCTCGAACGGTTCGAGCGCCGTTTCGGCACAGCGCCCGCGCTCTGGCATTCCGACCTTACGCCGCGTACCCGCCGGATCACGTGGCAGGCGGTGGCCGAGGGCGCGGCGCCGGTCGTGGTCGGCGCCCGCTCCGCTCTTTTTCTCCCTTTCCCCGATCTCGGCCTGATCGTCGTCGATGAGGAGCACGAGGCCGCTTTCAAGCAGGAAGAGGGCGTCATCTACCATGCACGGGACATGGCGGTGGTCAGGACACAGCTCGCGAAGGCGCCTGCCATTCTTGTTTCCGCCACGCCGAGCCTGGAGACGCTCGTCAATGTCGAGCGCGGACGTTACGGCAGGATTCGGCTACCCGAGCGCCATGGCGGCGCGCGGCTGCCTGCGCTTGCCGCGATCAATCTCCGGCACACTCCGCCCGAGCGGGGCCACTTCCTCTCGCCGCCCCTGCTGGAGGCGCTGGCCGACACGCTCGGACGTGGCGAGCAGGCGATGCTCTTCCTCAACCGGCGCGGTTATGCGCCGCTCACGCTCTGCCGCGCCTGCGGCCATCGGCTGCAATGCCCGAACTGTTCCGCGTGGCTGGTCGAGCATCGGGCGACGCGGACCCTGCAATGCCACCATTGCGGCCACACTTCGCCGCTGCCCCAGGCTTGCCCCGCCTGCGGCGTGGAGGCGACGCTCGCACCGATCGGCCCCGGCGTCGAGCGGATCACGGAGGAAGCGGGATCCTGCTTTCCCGAGGCGCGGCTGCTGACGATGGCGAGCGACACGCTCACGGGCCCCGATGCGGCAACCGAGGCGGCTCGTGCCATCACAGCGCGTGAGGTCGACTTGCTGATCGGGACGCAGATCGTCGCCAAGGGTTGGCACTTCCCGCACCTGACCTTGGTCGGCGTCGTCGATGCGGATCTCGGGCTCACGGGGGGCGATCTTCGGGCCGGGGAACGCACCTTCCAGCTTCTTCATCAGGTGGCGGGTCGGGCCGGCAGGGCCGAGGCGCCGGGCCGGGTGTTGATCCAAACCTTCGCGTCCGAGCATCCGGTGATGCAGGCATTGGTTTCCGGCGATCTCGACGCCTTCATGGCAAGCGAGGCGGAAGCGCGCCGCCCCGGAGGCTGGCCGCCATTCGGCCGGCTTGCTGCGTTGATCGTGAGCGCCGGCGAGGCTGAGGTTGCGGATCAAGCGGCCGCCCTGCTCGGTCGGGCCGCCCCTTCCGGCAAGGGAATCACGGTGCTCGGTCCGGCGCCGGCGCCGCTTTCCCTCCTGCGCGGGCGCCACCGGCGGCGGCTCCTTCTCAAGACCGCGCGTGGAATTGCACCCCAGGATCTCCTCCGCGCCTGGCTCGGCCGAGTCAAACTTCCCCGCAAGGCCGAGGTCCGGGTCGATATTGATCCGATTTCGTTTCTCTGAGGTTTTCCAAGGCGGCACACCCCTGGCAGGTGCCCGCGCGGGAGAGGCCGTATTGCGCCCGCGTGAAGCCACATGCTAGACGCGGCGCCGCCGGTCCAAGGGCCGGAGAGCGCGCTCCCGGCCGCTACGGGCGGCCCAACCATGGAAACGACGAATTGGCATCCGACGCGACCGTCATTTCACAGGGCGGCGGCCTCGCCGACCGCTATGCCATTGCGCTCTACGCGCATGCGGAGGAAATCCGTGCCCTCGATTCGGTTGTCGCGGACATGGAGTCCCTCGGCCGCCTGATCGATGCCAGCGCCGATTTCCGCCGCCTGCTCGAGAGCCCGGTGATCGATGTCGGTCAGGCACGGCAGGCCGCGTTCGCCGTTCTCTCCGCCGAAGGGTTCGGCAAGACCGTGCATGATTTCGTGGGTGTCGTCGCATCCAATCGTCGGCTGCGCGAGCTTCGGGCAATGGTCAATGCGTTCGCCGCGCTGGTTGCCGCCCGGCGCGGGGTGGTCACCGCCCGCGTGGTCTCGGCCCATCCGCTCGACGAGATCCAGGTGAGCCAGCTCCGTGCCCGTCTAATCGAAGCCGGGTACGGCAATGTCGCCATCGAAAGATCGGTCGATCCCACATTGCTTGGTGGGCTTGTCGTCCGGATCGGCGCCCGCCTCTATGATTCCAGCCTCAAGTCGCGCCTGCAGCGCCTGCAGCACGCCATGAAGGGAGCCGCCTGATGGAGATCCGCCCCGCCGAGATCTCGGAGATCCTGAAGAAGCAGATCGCAAACTTCGACACCGAGGCGAATGTCGCCGAGACGGGACAGGTGTTGAGCGTGGGCGACGGGATCGCCCGCGTCTTCGGGCTCGCCAATGTCATGTCGGGCGAGCTGGTCGAGTTTCCGGGGGCCGGCCTCAAGGGCATGGCGCTCAATCTGGAGACCGACAATGTCGGCGTCGTCATCTTCGGCGACGACCGCCAGATCCGCGAGGGCGACACGGTCAGCCGGACGGGGGACATCGTCGATGTGCCGGTGGGCAAGGGGCTCCTCGGCCGCGTGGTCGATGCGCTCGGGAATCCGATCGACGACAAGGGTCCGATCCAGGCCGCCGAGACCCGACGTGTCGAGGTCAAGGCGCCCGGCATCATCCCGCGCCGCTCGGTCCACGAGCCGATGCAGACCGGGCTCAAGGCGATCGACGCGCTGATCCCGATCGGCCGCGGCCAGCGCGAGCTCGTCATCGGTGACCGCCAGACCGGCAAGACAGCGGTGATCATCGACACCATCATCAATCAGAAATCCATCAATGCCTCGGGCGACGAGAAGCAGAAGCTCTATTGCATCTATGTCGCGGTCGGCCAGAAGCGCTCAACGGTCGCTCAGCTCGTCCAGACGCTCGAGGAAAACGGCGCGCTCGATTACTCGATCGTCGTCGCGGCGACCGCCTCCGACCCGGCGCCGATGCAGTTCCTCGCCCCCTATTCCGGTTGCACCATGGGCGAGTATTTCCGTGACAACGGCATGCACGCGGTGATCTTCTACGACGATCTTTCCAAGCAGGCCGTCGCCTATCGCCAGATGTCGCTCTTGCTGCGCCGTCCGCCGGGCCGCGAGGCCTATCCGGGCGATGTCTTCTATCTGCATTCGCGCCTGCTCGAGCGTGCCGCCAAGATGAGCGACGAGTACGGCGCAGGGAGCCTCACCGCCCTGCCTGTGATCGAAACCCAGGCCGGCGACGTCTCGGCCTATATCCCGACCAATGTCATCTCGATCACGGATGGCCAGATCTTCCTCGAGACGGAGCTTTTCTTCAAAGGCATCCGCCCGGCGGTGAATGTGGGGATCAGCGTCTCGCGCGTCGGCTCCGCCGCCCAGATCAAGGCGATGAAGCAGGTGGCCGGACGCATCAAGCTCGAACTCGCGCAATATCGCGAGATGGCCGCATTCGCCCAGTTCTCCTCCGATCTCGATGCCTCGACCCAGAAGCTCCTTGCCCGCGGCGCGCGGCTGACCGAGCTGCTCAAGCAGCCGCAATATCATCCCGTTCCGGTCGAGGAGCAGGTGGCGGCGATCTTCTGCGGCGTGCGCGGCTACCTCGATGCAATCGATGTCGGCCGCATCGGCGCCTTCGAAAGCCAGTATCTCGCCGAGCTCAAGGCCCGGGCGTCTGAAATCCTCGAAGCGATCCGCAATGACCGCGAGATCAAGCCGGAGATCGACAAGAAGCTGGCCGCATTCCTCGATTCCTTCACCAAGAGCTTTGCCTGAGAAGGAACCGGAGCCTCTCGCATGCCCAGCCTGAAGGCCCTGCGCATCCGCATCAACAGCGTCCGCTCGACGCAGAAGATCACGAGCGCGATGAAGATGGTCGCCGCCTCGAAGCTGCGTCGCGCCCAGGCGCAGGCCGAGGCCGCCCGACCCTATGCCGAGCGGATGGAGCGGATGCTGGCCGAGCTTGCGACCTCGGTGGCCGGCAACAAGGCGGCGCCCCGGCTTCTGGTCGGCACCGGCAAGGAGGACACGCACCTCATCCTCGCGGTCACGGCCGATCGGGGCCTATGCGGGGCCTTCAACAGCAATGTCGGCCGCGCGGTGCGCAACCTCGTCCGCAAGCTCGAGGCCGAGGGGAAGAAAGTCCGGATCTTCGCTGTTGGCCGCAAGGGGCGCGATTATCTCCGCCGCGAGTTCGCCGACCGCATGACGGGGGAGGTGAGCTTCGCCGGCAAGCGACGGATCGGCTTCGCGGATGCCGAGGAGATCGCCCACCGGATCGACGCGATGCTGCACGAGGGCGGCTTCGATGTCTGCACGCTCGTCTACAACCGTTTCCAGTCGGTGATGTCGCAGATCACGACCGAGTCGAGGCTGATTCCGGCCCCGCTCCTGCCCCCATCGGATGAGGAGCAGGGCAGCAGTGCTCCGCGGGCGGCGTACGAGTTCGAGCCGGATGAGGAAGGGATCCTCGCCCGGCTGTTGCCGCGCAACCTCGCGATCCAGATCTATCGCGCCCTGCTCGAGAGCGCGGCCGGCGAGCAGGGGGCGCGGATGACAGCGATGGACAGCGCCACGCGCAACGCCGGCGACATGATCAACCGCCTGACGCTGAACTACAACCGGACGCGCCAGGCCAATATCACGAAGGAACTGATCGAGATCATCTCCGGCGCCGATGCCGTCTGAGAGATCGCGGAGACGAGGATCGAGGAGCCGGAAATGGCGAAGAACATTGTCGGGCGGGTGACCCAGGTGACGGGCGCGGTGGTGGACGTCCAGTTCGAAGGCGATCTGCCGTTCATCCAGAACGCGCTGCACACCAAGATCGGCGACCGTCCGCTGGTGCTGGAAGTGGCACAGGAGCTGGGCGAGAAGACCGTGCGCTGCATCGCCATGGACAGCACGGACGGCATGGTCCGTGGCCAGGAAGTGGCCGACACGGGCGGGCCGATCACTGTTCCGGTGGGGCCGGAGACGCTCGGGCGCATTCTCAACGTGATCGGCGATCCCGTGGATGAGCGCGGCCCGATCGAGACCGCGAAGCGGATGCCGATCCACCGCGACGCGCCCGCATTCGAGGACCAGGCCACCACGGCCGAGATCCTGGTCACCGGGATCAAGGTGGTCGACCTTCTCGCCCCCTACCTCAAGGGCGGCAAGACGGGTCTCTTCGGCGGCGCCGGGGTGGGCAAGACCGTGCTGATCCAGGAGCTGATCAACAACATCGCCAAGGCGCATGGCGGTGTCTCTGTCTTCGCCGGCGTCGGCGAACGGACGCGCGAGGGCAATGATCTCTATCACGAGATGATCGACGCCGGCGTGATCAAGCTGGACGGGCCGGGCTCGAAAGTTGCGCTCGTTTACGGCCAGATGAACGAGCCGCCGGGGGCGCGCGCCCGCGTCGGTCTCTCTGGCCTCACGCTTGCCGAGTATTTCCGCGACGAGGAAGGCCAGGACGTGCTCTTCTTCGTCGATAACATCTTCCGCTTCACTCAGGCCGGCGCGGAGGTTTCGGCCCTGCTCGGCCGCATCCCTTCGGCGGTGGGCTATCAGCCGACGCTTGCGACCGACATGGGCGCGCTGCAGGAGCGCATCACCTCGACGAAGGAAGGCTCGATCACCTCGGTGCAGGCGATCTATGTGCCGGCGGACGACCTCACCGATCCGGCGCCTGCGACCTCCTTCGCCCATCTCGACGCGACCACCGTTCTCTCCCGACAGATCGCCGAGCTCGGCATCTATCCCGCCGTCGATCCGCTCGATTCCACCTCGCGCTCGCTCGACCCGCGGATTGTCGGCGAGGAGCACTACACCGTGGCGCGCGAGGTGCAGCGCATCCTGCAGACCTACAAGTCGCTCCAGGACATCATCGCGATCCTCGGGATGGACGAGCTTTCCGAGGACGACAAGCTCATCGTCGCGCGGGCGCGCAAGATCCAGCGTTTCCTCTCGCAGCCTTTCCACGTGGCCGAGGTCTTTACCGGCTTCCCCGGCGTGTTCGTGCCGGTGGCGGACACGATCCGCAGCTTCAAGGCAATCTGCGCCGGCGAATACGACCATCTGCCGGAGGCGGCGTTCTATATGGTCGGCACGATCGAGGATGTCGTGAAGAAGGCCGAATCCCTCAAGGCGGCGGCCTGAGGCCGAGGCAGGGCGAATGCCGGTCGCGCTAGAGATCGTGAGCCCGGAGAAGCTTCTGCTTTCCAGGCCCGTCGATATGGTGGTGGTGCCGGCCGAGGAGGGCGATATCGGCGTGCTGCCCGGCCATGCGCCGATGATCGTGACGCTGCGCGGCGGCTTCGCGAGTCTCTACGAAGGTGGCAAGGTCACGACGAAGCTCTTCGTTGCCGGCGGCTTTGCCGAGATCACGCCGACACGCTGCACCGTGCTCGCCGACGAGGTGCATCCGCCGAACGAGCTTTCGAAGGCGGAGGGCGAACGGCGGCTCTCCGAGGCCAAGGCGGCCTGGGAGGCGGTTGACAAGATGGATGTCGCGGCCCGCGATGCCGCACTTGCCTCATTGCAGATCGCCCGTGCGATGATCGAAGCGGCCGAATCCCCTTGACGGCTTGAAGGTTGGATCAAGTCTGATTTGATCGAGGAGAGGGCCTCGCTCTCCGGAGTCCCGGCAAAAGGAAAGCCCCTTTCGAATGTCTCTCGGGCGGCGGGGCGCAAGGGCTGGAAATCGCTTCCGGCTTGACAGCGGACCGGGGAGAGGTGCAGGCCGGAACAAAAGAGACACCGAGGAGCGGAATCGGGACTGCCGCATGCCATGAAGCATTGGAAAATCGAGGAGGTCGGGTGGGAGCGATTCGACCTCGCAAAGGTCGATCCGACGATCGTGCCGCTGGTGAAGGCCGCGGCGATGGTCGAGCGGAACGGGACCGATTATGCCGTCTATCTCAACAACGTCTTTGCCGACGACCCGGACTTCCGTCAGGCTGCGGATTACTGGGCCGTCGAGGAAGTGCAGCATGGCGATGCGCTCGGCCGCTGGGCAATGCTCGCGGATTCGACCTGGGATTATCGGGCTTCCTTTGCCCGCTACCGCGCGGGCTATAGCCTGCCGCTCGAGGCGGACCAGTCGGTGCGCGGTTCCCGCACGGGCGAACTGATCGCGCGCTGCATGGTCGAGACCGGAACCTCTTCCTATTACACCGCGCTCGGCGAGGCGGCCGAGGAGCCGGTGCTCAAGACCATTTGCCGCCTCATCGCCGCCGACGAGTTTCGCCACTTCAAGCTTTTCTACGACCATATGCGCCGATATCTCGCGCGCGAACGCATCGGTGTCCTGAAACGGCTCCGGATCGCTGCCGGCCGCATCACCGAAAGCGAGGATGACGAGCTCGCTTTCGCCTTTCATTGCGGCAATGAGCCGGCATCGAGCGACTATCAGCACGATCGGTGCATCGCCGCCTATTTTGCCCAGGCGATCGGCTATTACCGCTTTCGCCACGTCGAGCGCGGCATGGGGATGATCTTCAAGGCGGTGGGTCTGCCGCCGCGCGGCCGGCTTTCCGATCTTTCGGCCAAGCTTGCCTGGCGGCTGATGCAGCATCGCCGGGGGAGATTCGCAGCCCGCCTCGCGACCTGAGGGACCGTTCGGCTAAAGGATCCTGGCGAGGCGGACGGCCGTGTGCCCGCGGCTGGGCCGAAGGCTCGGCATGACCAGGAGGCAGTCCGGGCAAGGCGTGCGGATTTCCTCCTCGCCATCGACCGCGATCAGCGTATTGCCTTTCGCCACGACCTCTCCGCCGCGGAACGGCTGAACGAAGCTGAAATTGCCGCTGCCCGCCGTGATCGTTCGGATGACCTCGGCAAAACGCGGCACCGGCGGGATTGCCGGCAGCGGCGGCAGGGCGGGGTGCTCGCCAATCATGCCCGCATGACGCAGCACGCCCGCGAC
>Ga0335072_10001528_pt1 | contig 37530 bp, 46 predicted proteins | sample Lox_Sample_21_FD_206725 | JGI IMG/M metagenome (GOLD analysis project Ga0335072, IMG submission 206725) | Soil microbial communities from Loxahatchee National Wildlife Refuge, Florida, United States - Lox_Sample_2.1 | ecosystem: Environmental > Terrestrial > Soil > Wetlands | place: USA... | reverse complement strand
ATCGAGTATTGAGACAAATAAGGTGGTAATCACTAATTAATTAATTGAAACCAGCGAAAAGTATCGCTAAAAAGAGTTTATCGTTGTAAGCAGCATCGCGCCATCGAGTTTTGACAGTATTGCTGAAGCGAGCAAGTACCTCTTTCCGAACAAAGCTGAGGCGGACGCGAAATCACGATCATCTGCAGGGAGGCGCGGTGGCTCCCGAGCCATTGGGGAAGCGAAGCTAAAGCTAAAATCAAGGGCGCTAGGAGAACCACTACCCGGAGCAAGGAGAGCTACCATAGTTAGAAAAGCGCGGATTTGGTACATTGGATCCAAAAGTCAGCGATTTCACTGCTTAGGCGACGTCGGATGTCGATAGAAATCGCCGCGATCCACGATCGGGAAAAGTTGCCGCTATTACTTTGCAGGGCGCGGCACGAGTCATGCCAGCGAAGATACTCACCAAACCCCAATAAGCCTCAAAACACGAAGGAATGGCTGCAAAGACGCCGGAAATGATCAGAAATAAACGGCTGGGAAAGAAGCAAGGCTGACGTCCACCGAAGGTCCGTGTAAGCTGGCGGCTGGAAGAAGTGGGCTTCACGTGGCACGCGCTGCACGAGGCGTTAGACACTGTCGCGGCCCTGCATGATAAGTTTGCACAACGAGGAAGTAAAATAGCGCATCGAATTGGCGGAAGGTGACGGAATGGGGTGACGAAGCGCCGGATAGAAAATTGAGGACAAGACTGTGGAGAAGAGACGTGTAGCTCTGCGGAGACAGGTAGGTAAAAGGAAAAACCTCTGCAAAAGGGTGGGGATATTACCGTACCAAGCGGGATTTTTCATGATTACAGCAAACGTCGTGCCCTTGTCCATAGGCTCGGCTGATGTTCAGGGTTGAATTTGAGGACCGGACGACGAGGGTACTGGAAGTGCCTGCGCTGTGTCAGCGTACAGCGGATAACGGACAGACGGGCAGCAGCATTGGAACGCATATACGGAACAGAGACGGAACATTGCAGATTGCGACGAGCGCTGGAGGAGCCGGAAGGCTGAGGATTGGCTGTTCCATTTGAGCGTACGGGAGTGGAAAGTGGTGGGAGATGATGGTGGTGGCTTGAAAGGGTTCAAAATCAGGTTCGAGATTAACATGGCAATTCAGAAAGTCGGGGTTTCAGCGGTTCGAAGGGCAGTGGGAGGAGAGAAAAGTCGTGTTTCTTCGACTCCGAGGCCAGATCGAGGATTTGGAGGAGGATCTCGATTCTGGGCCACGAGTAACAGGGGCGTCCATGGGCTTTTGAGGGGATGATGGGCGACGACGAGCCACTACGAGCCCACTACACGCTACTACATTGCGACTACTGTATCACCACAAAAACGACTGATGGCCGCTTAACCACTTCAAGCAGCCTGCCCTGCATTGGCGTGATACGGAACAGACCCTGGACCCGACAACGGTATCGTACCAACTGCACAAAGTTGCGCAGCACAAGCGCGCAGAAGGCTGCGTACAGTACTGTACTCTGTACCTCCAAGTACTCAGCTACCTGGCCCATGATCTAGCTAGCAGGCATGCCACCACCACTCACTACGCTTCTCGACCCTTCCCCTAGTACTCTATACCCCAAAGAAAAGCTCGGTCCCTTTCTCGAGACTGTGACGTCAGGAGTGGCTTTACATGTTCATCGCATCTGCTCGATGACATGGCATTCACGTCGATACCGATGGCAAAATCAAGACTCGCCCCTTGAACTCCATCTCGCTTGCGAACACGACACGCGCACACGCTGCTCTTCCCGGGGTCAAGCGAGGTCCCTTGGCGCCCGTAAGAGCGGTAACGGTGTCTGGCAGACCGGTAAATTGACATCCACCGTCTGCGATCTCATCTGAATCGGTGGATGCATTCTGAGAGAAGAAGCGTTGAAAACCCGCCTCCTGCCCATCAACTCCATCACAGTATTCGCTACGGGTACATCCGAGCGTGGTTCGATGGAAAGGAACCAACTCAGAGACGATTGCATCGCAAGTGGGCGGTGCGGAGGTTGTGTGTGCTCTACAAAAAAGTACGGTCGATCGATCGATGGACCACGGCACCAACGCACCATCATTCCTTGGGCGCGGACAAGATAACGTAAGGGGTTAATCCTGTCAACTTTTCGCCGCTTTTCACACGAGTCTGACCAGGAACTTCGTTTGACGTGAGTGCGAGGAATCTAAGGGTACTGAGGAGGCTGGAGCGGTTGGCAATGCTTCGGAAAAGTTCGACACCAAAAAGCTTCAACGGCATCGGTTGCCACTGCCTTCCGAGTCCAAAGCCACGTTTTACCATGGTCCTATGAGGGAGGTGCGAGCCAAGGGGCAAAAGGCGTCCGGGCACATCGCCGCAAGCCACACATGGGCAATTTGTCCGTTGATACAGTACGGCATCCCACCACCAGACCGATGTGGGCTTCTGGCCCTAGCCCCGTTGTGGGCAGGGATAGACGGGATCATGGCAGATGCAAATGTTCAGTGTGGTCGAAAGGCCGAAATACCATCAAAGTCGATTCCGTGCCATGCCATCTGCAACCTTGATTAGAACCCTGCCCTTTTTCCCTACGCCATCCCTGGTTTGCCATTTTGCTTGCCTTGCCCACTTTTTCGGAGAAAGTTAAAAGACCTGAGCTGCGCTGCACCACCGAGGCGCGGGTCGCGTTTTCTTCGACAGGAAGCTTTTGAAAGCTTTTCTCCGCACAAGCTCTCTTTTTGCTACGAAAGACGAAGAGGAGCTTTTCGCCGGTTCGCTGGTCGTCATTTGCACCGGACCGCGCTTCGTCTCTTACATTGCGAGCATTTGGCACATCTGCCATCTTTTCCTCACACATTATTGCGAGGACTTCTCCTGCTACTACTTTGCTTGTTCACCGGTTTGCTTTGTCTTCGGTGAGCGTCGGCATCGTTTGCTCAGGCGGGTCTTTCGCTTTTCCACGCTCATCACTTCTGCCGTGGTAGTCCGCAGAACGGAGTGCATTGGCTTGGCCGGCCACTTCGACCCAAGCACTCCCCCAAACGATCGGGCGGGATACGACCCAAAGGCCCCCGCCAGCGCGCCTGCAAAAAGAATAAATAAGCGGGCACTGCACCCGATAAAAGCGACCGGCAACAGCAGCAGGACAAAGACGATTTGAGTTGAGTTGAGCCGAAATCGACCCAGCCCTTCTTTCCTCCGCCCGATCATGGACATTCGCAATTCGTCTGGTGCGCTCGTTTCATTGCTCAACGACAGCAACACAGGTCACAGCAGCTCCTGTTCAACTGCAAGCTCGGCGTTGCGGCTTCCGGTACCAAGGTCTAGCTCCAGTTCCAGCTACAGCTCTACGGGCTCAGGCCCCACTCGGCTCCCATCGCTGCATTCTCGCTCTTCCAGCTTTGCCTCCACGCCCGCAATCTCTTCTCCTCCAACACCCCAGCTCGTCCGGAGCGACTCCAGCGACTCAGCGATGCAACGCACTCCTTCGCCCGTCACCCCAGTCAGCTTTGCCTTCGACGCTCTTGCCGTGCCTTCCAAGCAGCACGACCCTCACATCGCTTCATTCCCGCAACATCCGACCTTTTTCGCGCCACCAATGAAGGATTCGATGCCGTCCACGTCGCTCTACCCGCCGATCCCTCAGCAATCCGCCGCGACCTTCGCTTATCCACCCGCCCCTCACGCTCACGCTCAGGGTCCCGGCCCCGTCTACGCCAGCGCGCCGCAGCAGCAGCAGCAGCAGCAGTCGCAGTCGCAGTCGCAGCAGTCCTCTAGCGGCGATTCTCGCCAGCCATCAACCTCAACCAAGCTGCCCGGCAAAAAGAACCAGTACCCTTGCCCGCTCGCCAAGCAGTACAACTGCAACGATTACTTCACCACCTCGGGCCACGCTGCCCGCCACGCCAAGAAGCACACGGGAAAGAAGGACGCCTTCTGCCCCGAGTGCAACAAGGCCTTCACCCGCAAGGACAACATGGAGCAGCATCGTCGCACTCACCAAAACGGCCGCAACTCGTCGGCCGCCTCGTCCAAACCCACCGGCGAGAGCGCGAGCAAGCGCGCCAAAACCTCGCACTCCACTCCTCTGCCCAAATCTCACTCGCGTCCCAAACCGCCGCCCATCCAGCAAGCTCCCACCGCTCAGATGGTCGAGGCAAGTCCCATCAGTCCGGCCTCGAGTTTCGGGTTCGCCGACTCCCACTCTGCTTTGACCATGCAGTCTGTCGTGCCACCGGCTGCCGTTTCACAGTACCCGCCGGAGCTTCTGCAGCAGTCGCCGTATGCTCACAACTCACCGTACCCTGTCGCTGCTCCCTACTATGACCCGGCCAACATGTCCGGCCTCGACAAACTCGCCATGGCTGCGTCCGGCGAAAGTCCTCCGCTGGCGCTCGAGAGTCCTCCTCAGCCTCCAAGCTATTGAGGCATTCGCTTCGGACGCGCGTCCGGCTTGTGTGCCCGTATCTTCCGCGTCACTTTTCTTATTCAGACTCTCAAAGCGAAGGGTGTGGATCCAAGCTACACGCTTGAGTTCCGGTCGTGTTCTGCTAGGAATGAAAGTATTCCTGTCGTCTAAACCTTGCGACCAGCTACAACAACCCTGATTACATGGAAATACGCGAGACGGCACACCGCGGCACACACGATGCAGAATTCCTAATAAGCACGAATTATCTCTTTTCAACACACAACCTGCATGGATGAAGGATTATGGGCTTATTCATGCAATCGATAGACTCTACTCTTGTTGGCATCATAGGCTATGAAATTGAAGGACACAAACGAACGGACGATCGCGGATCGCCAAACAAACTAGGCTCAGGCGTTTCTGAACTTTCCCTTTGAGGAAATTCTTTAGTGCTTTCTGCACGATACGATATACACACGCCGTACGCATCAATGGGTATACTTTTCTGCGCGCGCCGGCTACGGTGCTGCGCGTAAGCTAAGGGGACAGGCGAGCAGGGAAAACGGGACACGGGAAGAGCATGGGAATACATGGGAGGAACGGCAACTTTGCTTGTTGGGCGCTTTGACGTTTTCACGGAAGAGCAGCTAGTCGGCGGATACGCAATTCATCGGATGCAGGTGTAATGCGCCAACGACGGCTGGTCATGTCATTCGATTCCCACCAGGCCTTGCTTTCTTCCCTTTTTGGGCTTCGCACTGGGGTTGACTGTACGTTACGTACATCCCTTCGCCTTTATGTGGCAAGGAGAAGCGACGGGAAGCACATCGAAAGTATCTCCGTATCTTTTTTTCACTCTGGGCAAGATACGACGATGGGTAGGGCAAGTAGCGGAGCAGCGCGGATGCGCCGCTTGAATCCTATCGAATTGCTCTCTGCACTCGTCGATCTCTCACGATGTGAAGTTTAATCAGCACTTTTCCCCCACCGGTTCAGCCCATCCGTGAAGCTAGAATTGCATGCCAGCCTAAAATGTTTAATAAGCGTTGGCTAGACCTCAACCATGCAACTTGGACCCCGCAAACCACCCTCCCTGCATCCGCGTCATTTTTTCTCTCTCCAGAAACTCTGATTCTCAGATATGCACGATGCATGAGCGTTGAAATTGGATATCTGTGGATTCGATGGCTTTCCGGCCCTCTCCGCCGGAACGATGTACCCTCAACGGCCAAAGATAAGAAGCGTTGAGACTCAATGGTGATGACGGCTTCGCAGGCACCATCTTTGGCGCTTTTTACAGCATCGACAGGGGAGTGAGTGGCAAGGATACTTTGTCTGCAGGGTATTCACAAAATCATCACTTATTCTCAACCTGTGTCTCCTCTACCCATGGCGCCGCTCATTGTCAAAGCTCCGTTCCCCGCGATGCATGTTACACCCATACCCCGCCCACAAGATGCTTCGATGGAGCCTTCAAAGCATTTGAAGTGATTAGGCTGTGAGCTGATCGCGGCATTTTTCTTTTTTATCCTGTCAGAAGCACCCGGTCCGTTGATCCTCAAGTCCGCTCTGTCCATTCTCTAGCGCCCGCCGAAGCCATGCCGCTACGAGCGAGAGATACAGATCAGGCTGGGTTTGTTCTGGGTCTCTTCCCAAGGGTTGAGGTTCCACCACAAGAAAAATCTCGCCTTGTGGGGCCAATAGACAGACCCTGCATCAAAACATTCCCTGTTGCTTTCTTTGCGCTGATTCGGTCTTGACATCACCATTGCAAACATTGCCCGCCACACTCCCAATCCGTCTCCTCGACGACACATTCCATTCCGCACCCTCTCACCACCCGACCGTCCGACCGACGATCTCCTCGACGGCACGCCCAGAGCGGCCGAAGATCTGCCTCTCGCCCAGCGCCCGTGGCACCACGAAAAAGGCAGCCCAACGCGCGCCCTGCGGCGGGTCTCGGCAGGTGCATTTCGCCGTCTTTCAGCCACGATCTTCGCCACCGCCCAGCGTCCAGTGGAGGTCGCAGGCACTAACCCGAACGGTCGACGCGAGGGAACGGCGATAGCTCGCCTGGACGACGTGCCGCCGCGTCGTGCCTCCATCGGCCCTTTCCCCACTGCGCGGTGGCGATTAGAACGAGCTGCGTGCTGCCGTTTGCCGCGTCGCTACAAGGCCAGGGCTCGGGCGCGCTCTTTCTGTGGCTGGCTCTCGGGCCGATGCGCGGCGCGCCGGCACCCCGGCTGGCGTCGCTGGCTCTGATGCTCGGGTTCGCCACCGCGGGCGCTGCGACGAGCGAAGCCAGCGTGGGCGCGCCGCGGCTGCTGACGGACCTGACGGCTATGCTGCATGGAGCATCGCACGGAGGCGCACGGCTGGTCGGGCGGGGAGCGCGTCGCTGCGGATTGCGATCTGGAGTTTGGATCGCGGAAGGCGCCTGCACGCCGTTTCAGAGTCGAACATTCCTCGGCTTCCCGTTGCGAGAAGGAGCACGTAATGTAGAGTTCCGCTACGATAAGGATCTCCCTTGCTTTTTTCCGCTTTGCCGGCAATCATATGCCTATTATGGTAAGGAAGATATAGCTGTGGGCTTTTTCGTCAAACTTCAACGCTTTTTTTGACTTCAGGTCATCAAGGTGTAGGATATGGCATAGCCATCGATCGATGTAACTGTGTAAGCGCAGGTGCACGAGAATGCAGGGTGTTTGAAGCCATCCTCTTGCAGATGTTGTGCTGCAAAGTATGTGGACGACGGCTTCGTGTAACTCCAGGAAAGCTGATCGTCTCAGATACGATAAGGGAATTTAGGGTTTGTAGCATGAATACTTGGACGTATTTTCAATCCTATAAGTTCAAAGTCACAAGGAAGCTCCATTGGGCCCACAGTGGTCCCATTAGTGCTCAGTATCCTCATGGCAGCCAACCATGAGAATAACATCGCCTCTATGACCGAATCCAAGGACAATTGTCCCACTATTCCCACGTCGAAGTACGCTACACGTGGCTCCTCCAAAAGCAAAGAAACAATGCAGGGCTGTCGTTTTCTGTGCGTGTATTTGCGTGATATACAATAAACGTGGATCTACGTGTTCAAAGTCGATCCAGACCCCAACTAAGGCTGACGTCTTGGGTCGGAATCACACAAGCGATGAGCGCTACTGCACGAGTTCTCTTTCAGAACACATGAATCAGATTTGTGAGCCTATAGTGTCCGGATAAACGAAAGTGTTGTGCGCTATCGACGGACTCCCCGTCGCCTTTACATGCCTTCTGCGTTTTAGCGACATTGGCTTCTGTGCGAGCAGATTACTAGTTTACTCGGATGTGGAGATAAAATCGTACTTAGTTACGCGCTCGGGAGCTTTCTCTGTACTCCAACTGATTGCCTGTCAGATTTAGACAATTGGGCCTTTAATACCAACAGTTCTGGTGAGAGCGAGCAAAGACCCTCCACGTTAAAGCCATCAATATACCACGCTGCGGAGCACCAGACCATGCCTCACCGTCCCAAACGATTGAGTACATGCTGAAGATAATCCATCATTGGAGATACTTCTTCCAAAAGATTAGCAGCAAGCATAGCGATGCTGGTGTTTCTTGCAAATGGTTACGGGTAACCGTATGCCGGACTAGCCCTCAGATCTCAAGGAGACGGTTTCGGTGCGGCGGTGGGTGAAGCTGTCGATGAACAGTTGCACCTGAACCCAGGATTTTGAAAGTTCGTCAAAAAGACAACTAGTACGGCGCCGTAACTGGCTAAGCTGTTAGTGTCTAGTCCTCTCGACGATTGCCCAATATACGAACGCTGCGGATACTGCAAAGATTTCTAGCTGCCTAGATCTTGTAGAAATAGCCAATAGCATAGGAAAACCAATGACAAATGCGATTGTCATGATGAATTGCGCCTTCTGAGCAGTGCTTAGCTCATAAAGGAGGGCGATTGGGATGACTAGGAAAGACGCTGCCAAAAATACCACAATCACTTTGGAGAGGACCTCGACACGGGCTTTTGAATAGTAATGTGTCGGATCCTCACGCCTATGGCGCATATGCTCAGGCGTGAATATTTTTTCTGAATATGGTATCTTATCCAGCATCTTTTCGACTTGACTATCAAGCCAAGAGTTATCCGATCCGTTCGCGAGTGAGACCATTTGATAAGGATGAAGGAAATATCGTTCTTCTTCAGGACAGATATCTCGCTGCTTGTACAGGTTGTTGATCAGTGACCTATAATTGCGTTTCGATGGACGAGCAAGGGCTGCAAATTCCTGCTCTCTAAGCTCAAGCTCGTCTACGATGGTCAGCTTGCATATCGTGATGCCGAGGAAAACACTGCTACATTGAAGCACTATAGCAATAGTTTACCGACGTACTGGCGCCCAGCGGTCGAAGGCGTAGAGTTCAATGATTTCATCTACTGGGAAAGATGGAAATAGCAATACACTCACCGTGCTCTCGTAGAGCAACATCTAGCTCTTGTATTAGGATGTCCCTCTCACCGTCTTCGCCCTTAATATCCAACTCGATCGAGGTCAGCAGGTCCGGGTCTCGCTCATACTGTCGGTCATCAAGTTCTTTCAGTCGGGCCTTTAGTTCTTCGACTTTATATTGTTTATGCAATCGAACCCGCACTCGAAGGTCAGCGTAGTTTCGACCCATGGCGAAGTTAGGGTCGCTGGCTAGCCACGCGGCGAGACGTCCATAGCCCGGCCGATGGAGGGAGACTTTAAAAGTGTTTGTCAGTGTGAAAGCATTAGACCAGATGAATAAGCAGACCTTCATCATATTTGAAGTTATTTTCTGGCCATTCAGGATCTAGTAGCACGTCGTCTGGTAACGAAGAGTTCAGTCGGGCTAGAGCTCGTCTCCAGCTACTTCGAAGGTATTGTAAGAGGGGAACTACGTTCAGTTTCAGCCACTGTAACGTATGCATCGACATTGTATGTGCGGTTCGGAGTTGAGGACCTTTAGAAGACTTGACCTTCACATTTGGGCCAAACTGGTCGCGTTTAGGGGGGGAATCGTTCGGGCTCTTCTCATCCTCGACGTGGTCGCCCAACGCCCTCAGTGAGGCTGAGTCCATTTCATTCGCGGACAGATCCTATGAACGACACGTACGTGCAGTCGAAAGGCTTCTACCTGTTAAACGATCAGGTTGCAAGCTGGGATGTGATGATAGAGCAACGGTGACACCGGTGAGGAGGTCAAAGAGCCATAGTGTGGTTGGGTGACACGTATCGTCGTGACACGAGAGCCTAGAAATGCAGATTGTGCATAAGGCAGAAGAAAGCTGAACGCTCCAGAAGACGAGGAGTCAAGGAGGATATACGGCCGTCAGAGTCAGGCGATAACCAAGGCAACCCAACCAACTGCATTCGATGCAAAGATCCTTAGCGCATTGGGACAATCCTTGCGGTCCGCAGTGGGGCTCGTAGCTGCGGAAAAGAAAGGCTGACAGAATGCAGAATTCGGCGCTAAAGCAGTCCGAATTTCCATTGGTTTTGGTTGGGTTAAAAGGTGTGTAGGTAGCCAGGGAATAATTCCATTTCGCATATTGGGGTGGTGGATGAGAGAAGCTGAGGCGTGGCCCCGTGAGTGACTGATCGGAGCGTTTAACCAATGAAGCCGGCGACTCCTCCACGTACAAGACCAGCAGCATCCGAAATGGTGTGGACAAACACTTGTAAAAACGAAATGTGCCCAAAGAGCCTCGATAAACGCTTGGCCACGCTTCAGCTGGGTTGATCTGGAGAACAGTAACGTAAGAAAAAGTTCGATGTGAAGGGGGGTTTTTTTTTTAATGAATGATCGAGATATGCGACGTACGCTCTCTCCTTCGAACCAAAGGTTTTTCCTATCAAACGAGCGCTCCCTTTTGTACTTAGAACCCAAAGTTCCTGCACTTTGACTTGCAAGGCCTGCAAAAGCTTCTCCCATCGCAGTTGGAACCCCTAGAGTCTCTACAAGGTTTGCAAGACCTCTTGCAAGACAAATTTTGTCTTGCACAGTTATTGCATGGTGAGTTACCGTCACAACCAGTCGTACAAGCATCGCAGTTGCCTTCGTAAACACAAGCTCCTTGATATCTGCTAACGCATTGGCGGCAAGGTCCCTCGTCGTTACATTCCCCAGGTACCAACTTTCTACAGCATCGACATCGTCGTACTGTCGACGGCGGCTGGTCATGAAGTTTAGATGCGCTTCAAACCTGTTTCCGGCCACGAGGTAAGACTTACTTTCGGGTCTCGTTTTATAACAGGATCCGGCGATACGGAATTGCCATTGTAAGGAATTGCCTGATAGTAGTGGTTTTGCCAGGACTGGTTATCGATGCCTGCCGCGTAGGCCTTTTCCAGTTATCACTGTTCGCCAGTGGATGCGCTAGGTGATTACCTGTTGTTCGTTTCCACCATCCCAAGTAATGCAGCCATTTTCGCCGCAGTATCCATTTGAATCGTGCCAAGAATCTTCCGACATGTTGAGTAGATACGTTTGTGTAACAGGAATAGGACAATTAAGAAATCAAGTGTAATCTAAACTACCGCGTGGGCAACGAGAATGGAGAGAAGGGGTAGTCCAGAGTTCAAGTACATCGTGGACTTTAATTTCCGGTGAGTAATTCTAAGAAGGGAATATAGTTGCGTCAAATGATGGCCTATCGAGCCGCTCCAAATGGCACTTGAGTGCTAACTATCTCGCGCCGATGGATCGGTGCGTGCCGAAGAGCAAGCAGGAAGGCAGTGGTTCGCAATTACTGGTCCACATCCCTGAGTTCAGAGGCAACCAAACGGTGGGACTAGCTGCCGATGTTCACGCGCGGCGTCGAATAGAAGAGAAGCGAAATAGCTTCGCAGTGTACATTCTTTCATGCAGTTCGGACAGTTCTGCATGCAGAATATATGCGATCAACCTGACTCCAATACTTGATTCCAGTATATGGCGGTGAATGCATGACAAATTTTAGCCAGCAGACATCGCAGCTATCAAGGTGCGGGCCAAGCGTAGGCTACCAGCTGCTACCGTTCTGCATACGAACCTTGCAGATGTCTGCCCAAATAATTGTCGACACAGCCTGATGGCACGGACAACTGGGGCACGCCTTCAGCGGAAACCAACGAGGCCGAGCTTCTTGCGATTCGCTCCTGCAAAGACCATTCGCATACCACTGCATATGCGTGTGGACGTGGTCTTTCTCCCAAAGGCCTCGGGGCGTGTGCTATTCATTTACGATTTCGTAGCCTACTGAGACAAGGACGTATCGCCCTGTTAGCGATCGGATCAATTGCTTCCGATCATTGATGGATAAGAGATGGAGTCGGTGATCGCGTGTGGCATTCGCTGATATGTCCAATTGAGTTATCCGATGTTGGCGGTACGAATGTAATTCGCAAAGCCGCTATCTTCTGCCGATGGCTTATCAGCATCATCTTTGAGCGCCTGTTTGTACCGTTTTTTCAGAGTGTTGTCTGCATTGTCGTCGTCATCCTCATCGTCATCCGGAGATATCATGCCCTGGCCTTCACTATCCTCTTCCAGATCTTCCAAATCACTAATTGTCTCTGGTTTTTCGGGTTTAGGTCGTCCCTTCGATGATTCGATGTTGAGGTCTGAGAGAAGTCTGCCCATGTCCTTTTCTTTCTTCAGTTTCTTGGTTTTCTCTCGTTCTTGCTTTCGCTTTTCCAGCTCTGGTTTGTAGTCTCTTTCGAACTCTGCCTTTTTCTCGTTCACTGCTTCAAAAAATTGATCAATTCCGTCACCACGAGCCGCACTGACACCCACAACTTTCAGGTGCTTGTAGAATTCTTCCAGCACCAAGCTCATGCTGTGGAGTAAGCTCGACATGTAGCCGCTGCCTTGGCCCATGCCCTCCACGGTACCAAAGCCTCCGTCGTCTTCTTCATTTTGAAGCGCTGCTTGAAACGATTCGAAATCCGTCATCCATTCCTTCGCAAAGCTCGCATCTTTGACGTCTATCTTGTTAAAGACTAGGATCATGGGTAGTTTCGTTTTGTACAATATGCTGCATGCGTACAGCATATTGCTCATGAAGGTGCTGGTACTTGTGGTCCGTGGCGTGTCGATAATATAGGCAATCACGGTAGGGAAGGACGACGCGAGGGTACCAAGGAGAATATCTCCGCTTGCCGACCAAACAAAGACTTCAATTTGACCTGGCGTATCGATCAAAATGTTCTTGATTTGCTTCTGACTGGGATCTGTAGGCGGAGCCGTTCTCTTCTCCAGAAGTGCCAGGATTTGGTCGATTTTGGTGGCGAACAAGTTCAACGACGTTAGGATGCCACCATTAGGTCCGAGCTTATACTGACGCATAACCTCTTTGTAGTTCACCGAATCACGGATATCTATGTTAGATTCGAATGGGACATTAAGGACCGCAGGATCGAGGTTTATAACATATGGCGGAGTGCGCTTTTGGTGGAGATATGAGTTGATGCGCTGCATGAAAGTAGTCTTGCCGCTACCAGCCATGCCGACACACACGATGCAGACTGGTGAGTCGGCCATCTTGATGGAAGCCGGCAGACGCAGTGTGGAGAGGTGAAAGATTTAGAGGTCTAACACTTGACGTTGAGAAAAATAGGGAGAACCTCACTAGAGAATATTGCATTCGACGGATTTTGCATGGAGGGGTACGAAAGAGGCGTTATCGCTTTCCAGGGTCGAATATCTACCGTACCTCTACAGCCACATTTGTGGCGCGGTTCGCACACCTTTTTCGCAACTCCACCATTCTTCACTCTGCTCCGACTTCCCGGCTACTGACAACATGGCAGAACCTTCTACCCTCAGGGCTGTGCAGGTGGAGGCCTTGGTAGTTATGAAGGTGATCAAGCATAGCACTCAGACCTTTCCTACTACTGCAACCGGCTCGTTGGTGGGCATGGACAAAGACGGTATTCTTGAAGTCACCAACTGTTTTCCCTTCCCGACTGTCGATATCCCTCAAGATGGCCATCAAGAAGTTCGAGACCTTGCGGCGGCAGCTCCGCGAGCGAAGGCAAATACTGGCTATCAGAACGAGATGATCAAGATGCTCCGAGAAGTCAATATCGATGCGGCCAATGTCGGCTGGTATACGAGCACGAGCATGGGCGCGTTCGTGAATCTAAACACCATTGAGAACCAGTTCTTCTACCAGAAAGAGCTGAACGAACGAACTATTGCATTGGTACACGATGTTAGTCGCAGTTCACAAGGCAGCCTAAGCCTTCGCGCATTCCGCTTGTCACCAGCTTTCATGGCCGCATACCGGGAGGGCAAATTCACGGTCGAGTCGTACGTAATCTTACATTACGTTTAAACTGTCTGAAAACTAATAGTATGCAGAATCCAAAAGAGTGGGCTTCGATACCAAGACATCCTAGTCGAACTTCCTCTTGAAATTCACAATTCTCATTTGCTCACTTCTCTGCTCCATCAACTTCCGACCCAGCCTTCAAAGTCCGAAATTCAGTTCCCATCAAATCTCGCGTCTCTCCACTCAGATCCTCAGATTACCCCAGCTCCACTGGACCCGAATTACGACGCCCTGGACCTCAGCATTGACCCATTCTTGGAGAAAACTTGCGACCTCCTCCTCGAGTCCATCGAGAACCACCACACTGAACTCAACAACCACCAATACTACCAACGCTCGCTAGGCCGTGAGCAAGCGAAGATCACAGCCTGGCAACAGAAACGAAAGGCGGAGAATGCCGCACGAGCCGCTGCGAAGCAGCCTCCGTTACCAGAAGACGAGTGGCAACGGCTGTTCAAGTTGCCGACGGAGCCAAGCAGACTGGAGATCCTTTTGAATAGCAGACAAGTAGAGCAGTATTCAAGGCAGGTGGATGGGTTCACGGCGAGCGTTAGCGGAAAGATGTTTGCGGTGAAAAGCAACCTATTGCCTGGCGAAGGTTCTTGAGAGTAGCTCAATCGTTTTTATCATAGATTCCCAAGGGCGTTGCTCAAGGATGTATGCATGACATTGGCGTCGAGGGATAGCCAAATGCGATGAACCTGCTAGTGCTAGACGCTACGAGTATGATTATCCAGATATGGTGGAACGGCGCCAACACATTAAGAAATTCCTCAACCAGCGAAAATTTACGCAATTTGATTTCATTATGTCTATAAAGCTTTGACAATGATGAGCTCTCAATTGATGCTACGGAGGCCTGGAGCGCAAATGATGTCCACAATTCTGTGGTTTCGATTTCCGCAGCCGTGTATTTCGTAGTGTAGTAAGCTGGTGTATGCAAAGGACCGAGCGCACAATATGGAGGGTCACTGGTTGTGAATTGATTTTTGGATGGGCACAGATGAAACACCCAAAGTTTCAATGTGTGGAGTCAACTCTTCAGGCCTGTTTCTGTGACGAAAAGTGTGTTCCTCTTTCGGAGTCCATACAGCGCAAGTGACTCTTCGTTGACAGTAGTGGCATTCCATCACGCGTTCCCTGCTTTGACGTGTGATTTGAGCACGACGATGAGGATTCATAACAGACATTCCTTCCATTTCGAGAGGAATCGACCCAGAAACGCAACGTCGTAGTGATGTTGACCTCCCAAAGCCTTCGAGAATAGGTCGTAATCCACGACGTGGACTTGGTGAAGCCGACTACATCTGCATCTGGCTGCTCCGCTGCTTTTCACCATCCTCAGCAGTCTCCTCCTCCTCCTCTTCTTCCTCTTCCTCATCATATTCCTCCTCGTCCTCTATGAAGCTTGCATCAACCCCAGCATTTCGTAATCGCTGCTGCATTTCTTCCCGCTTGGCACCCTGCCACCGCTGCAATGCCGCCACAGCGTGGACTCTAAACCCAAATACTTTAGGCTCATAATGCCGTACGCTCTTCGCTGGCATGATTGCAGGATAAACTTGGAACAGGATGTTGTGGAATGAGGTTCCAAAGTATGCTCCGTCTATTGAGGCATGGCGTGTAGATTTCGGGTTGTAAAGGTCTTCGCACTTGGCGCAGTAAAGCTTGACAGCTGAAATGTTTGGGCTGTCGTGCTGGCCCATGGGAAGCAGAGGCTGCTGTTCGCACATGACGCGAGGGCACTTGCCGAATTCGGCTTTCTTGTACTTCTCCAGCATCTTCGAAAGTCCTCGTGTTGTGACGATGTACCTTGCGTGTACTAGGCCGTAGAGGTGTCTTGCTGACTTTTCAATCTGTTCCCGCATCTCATCATCGCAGTTGAGGTCGAAGACATCCGTTACCAACTCCAGTGCATACTGGTAGTATTGCACTTCGGTGTTGAGGCCTGTCAAATTGAACCGGTCGGTCAAGTAGTCTTCGTCTACCTCGCAGAAATATTCATTTCCTCGAGAAGATATAAACTGCAGATAACACGTCAGCCGATGTCCTTATCGCACAGCATCTCAAACTATGATACAAAATTTGCAAAGGTGTCTTCGGAGTCTGACATATTCAAGGTTCGTATGGTAAAAACGAGACTCCCTTGAATTTGGTTCAAAATTTTTGTAAATGTTTGAAAGAACGAAAGCACAAGGTGCAGATGACCGTGGATATATCCGAAAGTGCCACGGCAAATACTAACGCTGACTCACGTGGACTTCGGGGAGGCCATGTGACGTCTGAGTACCTTTTGTCGAGATGGAGAAAGCAAATCTAAGACAGGGGAGATTACAATGATAAAGCATAATGAACCTTGCGAAGAAATAGCCTTGAGCCATTGCGGCAACGCGCGCTCTTCTAGCGGAGTATCCGAGTCATGATTCCCAGAGTTCACTTGTGGAAATATGAAAATAATGGATCTAGAGTAGAGCAAAAGAGGAAACGAATGTCTTTAGCACATTTGGAATAAGAGGTAGGCTTACCCAATCGCGCCAATAGCTCGTATAATCACTGTCGGTTTCAGTGTTGAAGTCATCCATGACGACGCAAAGCGAATCCTGAGCCTGGTTGGACACAAAAGGTGCGATAATGGATCGTTCTGTTGCTGATCGGATCCGTTAGAGGTATTTGAAATGGTAAAGGTCCTGTATTCGGAGTTTGTGAGGTTCGTGTGTAGGCTGTTTGATGCGACGTTTGAGGCTTGAGGTGGAAGTGGACACAAAACTTGGGTGGGGCAGCAAGGCAAGAACAATGCCGTTTAGCAATGAACTAAGCATGGAGTATGAAGCACCCTTCCGTTATCTACCTCGTTTCTTAACTACCTCGCTTCATTTTTCGTATAGGAGATGTTATGCAAATGGTCGTGTTGATCAATTGCTTCTATCCGATATAGCTCTCCACCACGTTGAGGCCATTTTAGTTTAGAACAGGCTACCATATCACCCACCGTAGTCATCAGTAAAAACCAGACTCAAGACTGTTCATCCTCTTAATGAATTCCCTACTGTCGCTTTCCAAGAGCTCTCTTCCGCAGCACCGCCACGCCTTCGACGTGTCCAGTTTGTGGAAAGAAGTCAAACCCCCTTAAGCTTTCGATTTCATAAGGCCCTTTCTCTGCGGCATCTTCTTTGGAGCCCATCGGTCTTCCCACAAGCATGCCGACATCTCTTGCCTGTGTATGAACATTGCAACTCACATATACGATTCGCTCTGGTCCAAACTCCAACAATAATTTGAGAAACGTCTTGTCGCATCCTTTGCGCGGCGGATCAATCACTACGGCCGTCTGATCTGCAGCCAAGTCCTTCACGGAGCCAAAGATATCTGAAGCATCCGCAGAAATAAATGTCGCCTGCCCTTCGGGGAGTTTGTTCAGCTCGGCGTTTCGTTTCGCGTACTGAATACTTGACGGTGCGATATCAATTCCCACGCCTCGCTTGAAAAGAGATGAAAGAGTCACTGTGAATAAGCCACTGCCGCAATAAGCGTCGATAAGGTTGACAATTGGCTTCTCTCCTTTCTCATTCTCGGGCGGTAAAATGAGATTCCTGATATATGAGATGAATGTTGGTAGGATAGAGTTGTTGTTTTGGAAGAATGCTCCTGCGGGATTCTCGAAGACGAAGTCGTCCACAAACTCCGTTGACGTCGCGCCGTGCGAGGTAACGAAGGTTCGATCGTACACAAAATCGCCAACCTTCTCAATTACATGGTCCAGAGGGTTGTAGTCTTCGGGAGTGGTAGAAACTTCGAGATTGCTGTCGCGATTTCGCGTACTACTCTCCCTTACTAGAAGCGTTACACCTCGTTGATAATCGTCAATGTGCTTCGTATATCGCTCTCGTTCCTTCTTCATTCCTAGACGCACAGCATCGGTCCCAATTGGACAATCCTCGATATCCATTGTCTTGCGTGTATTCTTTTGCATAAACCCAATCGGTGGAATTTCCTCCCATTTCGGCCTCCTTCCTTGTCGACGTTCTCTACGTCCTCCAGGAGGGCCATCGAAATGAGGGGTGAGCTTTGTCCGGTATCCATACTGAAGTGGTGATCCGATGGTCTCGCCAACAGACGGCACTTCGCTTGGGCTCAGGCCAGAGAAGTTCCGGAATGCTTTCTCGACAATGTTTCGTTTGAAGTCCAACTGCTTCTGGTATGGCATCATCTGAAATTGGCAACCTCCACATTTTGCGAAGTACGAGCATTTCGCGAGTGAATCATCTCGATTTGGCGAAGTCTCGATCACTTCGACGAAGTCGGCCAACGAATACGAGTGCTGCTTGAATGTCTTGAAAACTCTTGCTTTGACCTTGTCCCCTGGGATGGTGAATGGAACAACGCACACGCTAGCGGATCTTTCGTCGTATGCCAGGCCGTCTCCTGTTGAAGAGAGCTCGGAGATGTCTAAGTCCAATACCGATTGGGAAGAAGGCAAAGCTGGTGATTCTTCTGATGCACCTTCGGAGGCTTTCACTTCTTGAGTACCATTGTTTTCTGTTGAGGTTTGACTGGCCGACTTGCTAGCCTCGGTACCGCAATGCTCCTTATGGTGTTTGGCAAGCAATGCCCGAATATCCGCTTGGAGGACGTCTTCATTACTGATTTCTCGAAACTGATTAGAGTCCTTGGTTTGATCATTCTTCACCTTTTTGTAGGGCTGGAAACGATTGGCATGTTGGTGCTTCCGCTTCGACGTATTATTATTTTGGACAGCACAAGAGGAGTTCATCTTAATGAGACTAACTCTCTGTGATAGCCTTATTACAGAATGAGTGCCGCGACAAACGTGCGCTGCAAACATTCAGTTTGATGGAGATGGAAAGTTTCGCGACTGCAGGGTCCGAGCTCTCCAATTGGGAATTTTTCTTGATATTGCCAAGACTTCAACACAGTCGACCTTTGCTACGATCCATCCTTTGCAGCTACTTTCTAGCTCATCACTATGAATTGACTATTTAGATCAATTTCTTCATTATATCTTTGAACAGCGTCGCTCTAGCCTCAATGAGCATCAGCCGTCCTGCGCGATGCCTTTGGAGCGCAGCTAAACCTTCAATTGCTCGACCACCCCCCATCGCCTCTCGAGCGCGCGTATTCCATCAATCTCATAGATGTCGCAACCGCAAACCCAAAGTCCCTTCTATTAAGGTGTCAGACCTAACTATAAGCAATAATGAAACTGTAACAGTCAACGGAGTCCCTCTCGCGGAGGCTGCGGCTCGATGGCGACCATATACGCAAGCCGAGAAAGATGCCATGAAATATCACTACACCCCCTCTCAGATCGCCGCTATCGAAGCCGCTGAATCCGCCGTAGATCCTGTGGATCTCGCTACTCAGGGCATGCTAAGAGACGATCCTTGGAGTATGAACTATTGGGATGACTTGCGGGAGATCGATCCTTTGGTTGACAAGCAACCCAAAGCCGTGGTTACCGATATGCCAGAGACGCCGGATATCCTGAAACAAGAAGGACTTTACGATCCAATCCCGGAATGGGACATGGAAACCACAAAGGCATTTGCGGACAGCTTCATTGAGCACGAGGTCAAGATGCGTGCAGCGAAGGGTTCTGATACGCGGAGTTTTGAGGAATTGTTACAAGATGTCAGGGAATCGGTGCTGCCACAGAATGTGAAGGATCATCTTTGCGGATACGCTGCGCTGATTGGCACGGATGAAGAGCTAGCTGCGAGAAAGCGGCTTGTCACTGTTCTAAACATGGTTGGGAAGGCACCGCGAGACAAGACTTTAAGAGCTCCAGCTGAAAAGCTACTCGATGCTCTCACAGTCGGCGACGTGGAAGTGGTCAAAAACGAACTTCTACAACAAGACAGGTCGCGTTCGGAGTTGATCATGGGAGGAGCAATCTCTCTTGCAGGCAGCGACAACTTAGACTGGTTGGATCCAAAGTACTCGGCTTTGGCACCAGCCATACCCAAATTTGATGATCCAAAGGTGCGGTGGGAGAACGAGGAAGAAGAAGATGGGCCAAATTCTCGAACAGCCTTGCTGACAGGCTTTACTAAACGGGATATGAAGAAGTTGAAGTGGGCGAAGCTTGTTCAGAAGCAGGTCACCAACCAGACTCGTATGGGCAAGATAAATTCGTGTTACACATTGGTTATTGTTGGGAACGGGGACGGTCTCCTAGGAATTGGTGAAGGGAAGTCCGCAGAGGTGCTAGACTCTCAAGACCAAGCCCGGATTAATGCAGTGCGAAACATGAAGCCAATCCTTCGATATGAGAACAGAACAATCTACGGAGAGGTTCACAGCAAAGTTGGTGCCACAGAAGTAAAGTTGATGGCACGTCCTCCAGGTAAGTTAAGATTTTCACCCAGCGCAGGCATATAGTCTAATGAGATTAATTACAGGATTTGGAATGCGCTGTATGCCCATCGTGTTCGAGATGGTTCGCGCCTGTGGTATACACGATCTCGCAGCTCGAGTTGAGCGGGCACGAAATCCCATGAACATCGCCAAGGCAACGTTCGAAGCACTGACGAAGCAGAGGCTACCGGAAGACATTGCTCGAGCAAGAGGTCTTAAGTTGGTCGACTTAAGGAAAGTGTATTACGCAGGTCAAGTGCATTGAGTGTGAGCATGGATTGGAGGATCTTTCGATCAATCAGCGTACAGAGAACGGAGCATAGCGAACGCATTTCATGGAGGCTGTGTACAATATCTTCACTTACTACGTAGAAATCTTGTACACCAGCTTTTCCGCACTCACAGGTTTCATCCAGGCCTCTGTCCGAGATGTCTGTCGATCTACCATATCACCCGGTCCGAGTAGTGCGAAACCGTCATTAACTATCTTTTCAAGCCCTCCAGGCATCTGCCGTACTTTATTAGGCTGTAATTTCCCTCCATCGCATAACCATCGGAAGAAGGCTGCTGCGAATGCCCTAGCACTTGAAGAAGCCGGCACAATAAAACCGGCATATTGAATTTCCTCGCCCAGGCCTTCCCACACAGCTCCATAGATGGGTTCTATTGGCAAGTCTTCGGTTTTCCAGGCTCCACCATGTCTGGACCTCATAATTGCCATCTTCCCGTCTTTTGCGACTGTGCGAGACACGAGCTGTACTGAGTCGCCTTCTGAGATGCAGTCGTAAGCGTACTGCACACCTTTGCCGCCGGTCAAGGCTCGTACTTGCTCTGGCCAGTCTTTATCACGATATTCGACAAGGTGATCATAGTTGTATGGTTCGGAGCGGAGCATATCAAACCTCGCTCGACTGGCTGCCCCGATAAGTTTGATCTTTTGCCCACTTGCCTCCACGCTTCGATGAAGCAGTTGAGCAGCGTATTGCCCAACGGAAGTTGAAGCACCATAAATGAAGAAACTGATTGCATCACCGTTTCCGTCTGTAGAGCTGGTCTCAGGCGTTCCTTTCCAAGAAAACGGTGCCTTCAGACCAAGTCGGTAGAATACCACTTGGGCTGCTGTCAATGCGCAAAGGTTGATGCCCGCAGCCTCACCAGGTGAAATAGACTGCGGGTATTTCCACAGCAGATCCCATGGACTCACGACATACTCTGCGAACGCGCCAGGCCGTTCATTTACACTGCCGGCGCCTTGTACGAACCCTGCCACCCTGTCTCCAATATTCATACAACCCTCTTGGGCAACCGTATGAGAATCTCCCAGAGAAACGACAGTACCGGCAAAATCGCTCCCGACAATACGTCCGGTGGAGCCGAGAGGATGAGCAACGTAGAGAGCGTCTACTGGATTGAGAGCGACAGCATCGACTTTGATCAAAACTTCGCCCGAGCAGGGAACTGGTCGGCATACATCCTTTACGTGAGCCGTTTTGTTCTCGGCGTCGAGGATAAGTGCTTTCATGGTGTCGATTTCGAGTCAGTTGGTGAGTTCTTGAGTGTCCAGGATAAGATTCGAGTCAATACTGGCATCTTGAAGTATCGACATTGACGATCGGATGATAATTTGGGAACATTGGAATCTTTTTGCAATTACTAAGCCATGGTCAGCACACACGTGATAAATATGTTCTTATGTACAGTCTTCGAGGCTGAATACAGCGGTTATGATCCTATTCGTGATAGTTATTTGTTCTGTGGTATTCAAATCGGGTTGGCTTTGCCGCAGGGGAAGACGCAAAGCAGGTTAGCACATGTGAACGAATGCATTGAACGAATGCGCCATTTCATTTTGTACAACCATTAGAGAAGACGCCGAACTCCTCAGGGTATCTTCTTTACTCATGATAACTCGTATGAATGTCGATCTCCCTCGACAATGATGCTGGCCAGAGTATGAATCAACTGTCCAAAATTTCAAACCCCATCCGACCTCGACATCCCGCTGGCACCCATTTCTTCCTCTCCAATCTGTTGCTGTAACACAATGCTGTACACGCTGGCCTTTAGAAGGGTAAATACCAAGCTCGTTTTCCTTTCCAGTCCTCTTAGTGAATCCAGTATCTCGGCACTTGGGTTTGCGGCGAGTTCGGAGACGAGGGAACCTAACTACCGAGGACGGAGACGCCGTGTTAGCCGTATGTAGAGCAGAATAAAGACTGCGATGAAAAAGAGGGGAAGGAGGCGAACATTGTTGAGGTTGCCCAGAAGGCGGGCATATTCATCAAGGACTTCTTGCTCGAGCGGCGAGAGCTCAGCGTGTGTTTGGGTCGAAGAAGATGGTGTGAATTCGGGCGCAGTAGTAGAGGGGGTTGACGCCATTGTGATTGAGTTTAGAGACAGAGTCGATCTGGTTTCAAGACACAGATGTCGATAGTGAAGGATTGGGATTCAATATGATCGTGCACATAATCTGAAGTGAGTTGTTCGATTAATTACCTTGACGCGCAGCGCGTCTTGGCGCCTGAGGCAACAATTGCCTCTCCGTTATGGCCTGTGGGCTTTTCAACTCAACTACACCTCAAGAGACATTGTCGGGAAATTTGCCGCCTAAAATGGAGACCTTTGGCGCCGCTTTTGGAGGTTCTTTTCCCTTCATGCCAGGCACTAGCCCTGCCGCAGAACGCTGTTCATCGTATGCCTAAGCCCCTTTATCATTGGCTGTTCTGCGTCAGTGGCCGAAAAGCAGAAATCCGCGAACACAGCTTCCAGAGCGTAGACAGTTGGGTCCCGAAAACGAACACCTCTGGAAACAGAAATCGTCAAGGTGATAATGGCACCCCAACGATCTCTTTCGGGAACCATACTTTCTCACGTATTTCAGAGATCTCCCCTCCCCTTTCCGCTCTCGTCTGAGCCAGCAGCGCAGCTGTGGTGTACTGGGAGGCTTATAGTAAGAATGGAAGGATTGTCATTGTGTTGTTGTATCTAAGTTATAGCTACGCTGCGACAGAACATGTATGTCACTCCACTAAGCCACATCCTATGCCACAACAGCAGCAAGTATCTCGGACTTATCCATTCACACAGGTAGGGTGTTCGGCCACAGGGTTAGACCACGTAAGGTGACTTTAGACACCTCGCCGCTTCTAGAATTAGAAGCACCAAAGCATCTATCTTAAGGATCCATTTCAGTTGGCTTTCTCCCGGGGCCAAAACATCCAGTGCGTCCCAAACCGCGGTATTCAGAAGGTCCACGCAGCTATCCGGTGCGTTCCGTACTGCACACAAGGTCTTGCAATCCACAATCTGCGCATTGCAAAGTTCCTGGACCTGTGGGATATTGCATATGCAGGCGTCAGCGCAGGTGTTGAACTGGTCGTTATCGTTGCGCCAGTCGGACAAGCACTGGACCGCAGGCCTTCCCAAGTCGGCGAAGGGAATGAGCTCCGACAAGGCGTCCACAAAATACTGCTGGCAGGGGTTGAGGGTGAAGGGCGTGCCAGAGGAAGCCGGTGCGCTGCTGCTGCTAGTGCTATTGGTGCTGCTGGTGCTGCTGGCGCTTGACGACGTGGATGGGGCGTTGGTTGGGCTCGGGGCGGAACTCGAGCTGGAGTTGTTAGAGGCTCTGCCGCCGCATATGGTTTGCGCGGAGCCCGCGGTCACACCTGCGCCGCAAACCTTGCACGCCACGATGCTGGACCTGAGGTTAGCAGGCCGCGCATAGGGCCGGTGAGACTGCCGGCGGAAGCTTACGCAGAGCCCACGCAGACGCAGATTTCCGCATTGTCGGGGCTGTAGGGGACCGAAGTGGGGAGGCCAGCGGAACAGGGAATCGGTGGTCCTGCGGGAGGGGGGGCACCTTGGTAGCATGCCCAGTCACATGGAAGAGAGCTCGGTGCGGCTTGGGCAGACGCCAGCTGAGTAACATCTAGCAAGACCAAGAGGAAAGGTATGGTAATAAACATGTTGACTTGAGCACTAAGTACTACGTAGGAGAAGCATGGATTACGGAGCGAAAGGCTGTTGCTTTTCACCCTGTTATAAAGAAATCGGCTCTCCCAGCCTCGACATGTATCGAGGCTAGAGTTGTGTCTCGAACTGACGCATTCGATGCATGTCTCGGTACTTGCCGACCCCAAAACACCACGGTTCTGAAGAAAGGTAATATTTTCGGTTAAAGTGCATTGCGGCTAGGCTGCTTTCTTACGCCTCTTTACTTTTACAGCCTTGTAGGAGTCTTACGACCTTCAGCCCATATGTGGCGCGCAAGTCCAGACATTGGTTGTAGAAAGTCGACTTGAGAATTCGAGTAATGTAGCTGTTGGAAGTCTCTAGGGGAATGGCTTATACGAATATCACTGCGCGGAATGGGTGAGCAAACGAAGTCCAGAGAGTCTATCCGTGCTGCGATTTCTACAGCCTGTACAGCCTTGTGGGAAGGCGTATGACCGTCAGATCATACACTACGTGGCGCCCAGGTCAGAAACTTATTGGAAAAGGGGACGCGGGAATTGAGCAGTGTGACCATTTTTATTTTTTTCCGGCTTTCAGCTTCAACCACAGCCAGTTATTATTCGCTGGCAGCTTCGGTGTATCATGTACAAGGCACATTGGAGAGCAACTCATATCCCGAAAGGGGTGAGGAAACCAATAAGCCGACGAGCCAACAAACCAGCAAACCAACAAATCAACGAACCCAAACCAAACGGAAGTGTCGGTATGGTCAGTCCTTGTCGATAATTGCGTCCGCTATGATTGGCCGCCTTCGCCGCCAAAATGGGACACACGCTGTAGGCTCAATGGTAACTTACCTGTTCGAGGCGATCTTACACCACGTATGTAGAAGTCGAAAGCTGTATGTGACGAGCGAGGGCGACCATGCCCAAAGAGGGTACCGCCTAAACCGGAGGCGGGTTTCCCGACAACAACATTGCAAAAAGAATATCGCAGTTTGAATGTTGAGTAGGTAGACTCATCGATTCGCAGAATTGAATTCATGCCTTAAGTTTTATACAATATGGAGAAAGTCGCATTTCCACCTTTCAAGCCATAGCGCCGTTCAATGGTAATCATCGCCTGTCGACGCAGCTAGTTTCTGACAGGATGAACCCAAAAGACCCATCTTTGCACAACCAGCGGTAAGGGAAGGATTCAGAAGCGAAGAAAGCAAAGGATTGGAATGCAATGCCTTTATGCCATGCTCCTGCCGCGCCATCAAAACCCAATAACGGATAAGGTACCTTGGGAGAGCAGAAGCTAGAATATCTGCGGGGTTTCATTGACTTCCACCCGCTATATCGTTACAGTACTCCATTTGGTGAGCTTCACGGAAGCTCCATCTTCAATGTCCGTTAACTTCGACACCTTCTTCTTCGTGAACATCATGTAGATCATCTCCATCGTGATGAAGGGTGACACTATTGAACTCTTCAAATGGATCGGGTGCTTCATCGCCCGGTGTCTTGAGACCGGAATCAAGAGGAACACCTTTAGCCTTGGCTGCTGAGATGTCGACCGAGGCACTCTCTTTTACGTTTCGGAAGTTCACAGTGTCAATACCTCGGCCTTGATGAGGAATGATGGGTGGCTTCATGTGTCGAAGAAGTGCCCATTGAGTACTTTTGAAGAACGGATGAGTCTTTACGTCCGATGCACCGGCGCGTGAACCGAGGCGTTTATTCTCTTCTTTGATGAGAAGGCGGCGAATGAGTGACTTGCAAAAGCTGTAGACACAATTAGTAAATAGCTCGTCAGGCATGCAAAGGAAAACCATACTTGGAAACTTGCGGTGTACCGGAGCCTTCTGGGAACTCTACCTCACGGCTAAGAATATTCGCGAACGTCGCATTTCTGTTCTTGCCCTTGAAGGGAGTGGTTCCGTAGAGCATTTCGTAGATCAAAATGCCAAGTGTCCACCAGTCCACGGCGCTAGTGTGGCCGCAGCCTTTTATAACCTCTGGAGCGATATATTCCTCGGTTCCTACAAAGGAGTTGGTACGGAAGTTGGCGATACACGATTTGGTATCAATAGCAGGGAAAGAATTTGAAGAACCGCCATTGCGGCCAAGGATCATGGTCGGTTTGCCGCCACCGTCCGATTGTTTCGACAGATCGAAGTCTGACAACATGATGTGGCCTGACTGATGAAGAAGGATGTCTTTGACATGTTAGCATACTTTAGCGGAGAAGAACGGATTGAACATACTCTCTGGTTTCAAATCACGATAGATAAAGCCCATAAGATGCAAATACTCTAGGGCTGCAGTCACTTCGGCAGCATAGAATCTTGCCGCATCCTCATCCACACACTTATTTGGTCTCGTTTGCAGGGCTATAAGAATCAGTATCAATCTGCAACGACAAAAGTGTAATCCTCGTACCTCTGAAGAATTCTCCTCCACTGCAGTACTCCATGCAAAGATACAGGTGGTCCTCGGATTGGAAGGAATGATACAGCGTGACGATAAAAGGATGATTGCTCGTGGCAAGGATTTCCTGCTCGGCGAGCGCTCGTTTGATCTTGTTGCGCTTGATCATCTCCTTCTTGCTCAACACTAGCTCTAGTTAGCAGTGCTCGCTTATCATGTGGAGAGAATGGACCAACCTTTCATGGCATACAATCGCGTAGATTTCTTTTCTCTCACAAGGTAGACTTTCCCAACATCACCCTTACCAATCAGCTTGATCTTATCGAAACTGCCAGGGCCAACCTCCACGTTGCGGACTTTGATTGAATTGGAACTGTATGTTCTTCGGAAAGCGACCGCATTACGGATTTGACCGGGAGATGGCACACCATCGGTTGCTGGGACTGGAAGAAGATTGCCATTCGCCGTTGCTGGCTCTATCATACTCACGGCCGAGGCGTTTGCGTGTTGTATCAATGGTTCTTTGCCCAATTCGGCTGTTGACGGACGATCATCATTGCCCGACTTGCCAAGGGCTTTGGCGAAGAGATTCTGAGCATTGGGTGCCGAAGCTACCCTGCGCAATTTACGTGCGAGTTCTTCTTTGCCAGCAGTAACAGCCTGGTCGTTGGCACCGCTGACAGCTTCGACATTCTTTGCAGTAATTCTCGGTGTGTCTGGCGGTGAAGGTGGGACACTGCCCTCGTTGTGGTGCCGCAAGGCCGGTGGACCCTGATGAGCAAAGTATGGATTTGCATGAGCGGTCGGTGACAGAGCCGAATCTTCCAAAGGATTACCCTCACTAGCAACGGTGGTCGAGCGATTTCTACCAAGATGTGGTAAGAAACGTGACTGTCGAAAGGCCGACTTATCGGTCTTCACACGAGGTTTTTCATCACCAACATCGGAATTGCTGTTGGAGTTCCTATGTTCTTTTCCATCGCTGTTTATCCGGAAGAAATTCTTGATTTTCTGAGAGACCTGGCTGTTGGAGATCTGTCGGTTGGACGAGAGGGGAATGCCGCTGAAAGCTCGCTTTTCGGACATGATGGGTGCTGTTGAATGGCTTTGGATGGAGTTGAAGAACTGTGTCATGATCTCATCGGAGGCTCACGGCCGTCAGCGGTGTGTTGAAGGCGTTGCTTGACGCTGAAAGGGGAGCAGGTTGAAGCGTGGAGTGAAGGGCAGGAGTTAGATGCTCCTCAACGTCGAACCCATTGCTTGCAGGCGAGCGGATGGACAGTCTCGTACTTCGTAAACAGGCGTTCAGCTGCGTGCTTTCGTCTCGGACGTGTGGACAGTTGACAGGAGATTCGAGAATGTTGATCGCGATGGCGCAAGACGTTCCAAAGGTTCCAGCCGCAGATGAGGGGAGGTGGCGGATTGTGCGTCGCAGCAAAAAGAAAACGAAAGCCCACTTGGGTGAAAGTATCTTATCTCAGTAGCTCAAAGAGCCACGCTGGAAGGCGGATGGGCCAAAGGGATGGAGTATCGCCAGAATTTAAAAGTCCGTATGTTTCTCGGAGAACTGGCGCCAAAAGCTGCGAGACTCCCGACTTTGTTCGACTTGTGGGGCTCGGGATCAGGCACTGGATTGCAAATCAGGTCTGCGCCTCTCCCTTCTAATTACTCTAGTTCCGCGCCGGCTTCGACAATCGCTCTGCAAAGCTTTCCTTCTGGCTCCTCAGGGGTGACTGCGGGATCCACGTGCGACCTGAAAAGATATAGGGAGACGAAAGACGACAGATGTAAAGAGATGGCTATCTTCATCGCACCCAAGACTCCGTCACTGTGATCTCCGCTATCAGCATCCGATGGGGCAGTCCCGGCCTGTACCCTTAGCCTCCGAACTGCCTTCTACTTACGACATGCAACGCAATGTCACTCCGAGGAGCTTCGTTGCAGTCTTTTTGATGATTGGCAAACGAAAATGCCTCCCAGCAGTCCCACTCTATTTGGTCACAAATGCCTCTCCTCACACTCTCCGCCTATGATGAATCTCGGTTGCCACTTTTCTCCCTCACTCTCAGATGCGGTTGATTAGTAAAGAGGCTTACCATTGAGGCACTGCTCGTGGCCACCTCTGCTGATGGAGGATTTGTAGGGTCTATTACGACTGCTTTTTCCTATCAGAGTCAATTGCGCGATGTTGTCACACTTTCAAATTCTAAGGCGGAACTACCAAGGTTTTCCGGAAATAGGCGGTAGAATTTCCACTGGATTTACAACCGAGCGGCAAACTTGATAGTGAGAGAAAACCCTCGAAGACCGTCATAGTTCTCTTTGTTGCCAATGCTGGGTTACGAGTGTGAGCATGCCACCGTTGATGGATTCGGTCGGAAGTTACTGCCATGGGTGCATTTATGGCCCGGATGCTCATATTCCAAACGGAGCGTGCCATAGAACTCCATGAACAATACCGGATGATAACTGGCTACCGGGTTGCTGTGTTACGATAGAGGTAATTCACTCATAGATAAGGTACATAGGTGACATGAAGGACAGAGCAGTTTAGGACAGATGCCACCGTTTTCGCATCTCTCGTCCTGTTGAATTCAGAGCTCATTCTCAGAGAAGCACATATTCTCACGGATTCATCAATGGATTAATGATCGTATTGGGACTGCTTGAGTTGACGCTCCTTTCGGGATGGACTGTGAGGATCCAGCAACCAGCAACCAGCAACCAGCAACCAGCAATGTCAGTGCTGTGGATGGTCCGTATTCGTAATACACAAAGTATGCAAAATCGAAACATGGAATATCGGCGCCAAAAAGTCGCGTGAACTTAGCTGTCACTTGCACCTCAATTGAATCCGATTATACACTGTAGGAAGTGTTCATCTCCATCCACTTACATCAAAGTCCTTGGAGAAGTTGAGCTCCAAATGTACCACGCATCTCACGTGAGTTGGCGCATTGAAGCTATCCGGCTGCTTCTAGGGCAACCATCTTCTCGACGGCCGCGGGTCACAACGCCAGAAGCAAAGAATAAAATAAATAGTCAACGCGTTCAATTGAGCATTAAATAAGGTCAACCCGGGCTCTGGATGAAATTCGATCCCGTTGGCGCTGAGTTTTCGGGCTGCAGAAGGATCGCGCGTGCACATTGGTTGCCGCAGAGCATCGACACTAAAATGTCTTGGCGCGAGGCCCGCGAGTGACCACAACAAACCCTCTTCATTGACCTGTGGCGGCTTTGCTTTGCAGCTTCTTTCCTCGCATCCGCAAAGCACCAGGCCGCAGTCCTCCCATAACAACGCCTTCCACGTCCATTGAAGCTGGGCCTGGTCACTGTTCATCCCCTTTGAGCTGTCTCTTTCACAGTTGGTAATTCGTAGGCATCATCTTGCCGCTCATATACCTCTTACGAAGATTGCATTGGTACTTGGGCATCGTTCCTCTGCATCGTCAATATCACAATCAACAGAGCTCCTTCCGGGCTCACTTGCGCCTCTCACGTCCTCTCACTAGCATATTTTGCCTGTGAACTTGGACTCAACTTCAGATATGGCTCCCGTGAGTGTACCAGGTACCCAAAACACGCACCTGGACCGCGTCCCTCTGCGTGAGCTTGATCCTTCAGAACTAACATTCAGAACACAGAAGACTGCCACGCGGCGAGCCATGGGGAATGAAAATGACGAGAATGTCGGAACGACACGCCTGACGCGCGCCAAAGCTGCTGCCCTTGGAACGTCGGATGCATCAACAGACGGCGTCAAGAGGCCTCTGCAACGATCAAAATCAACTCTTCAAGCATCTACAGGTGGCACTCAGATTCGCAAGCGGGCTGCTCTGGGCGATGTTTCCAACGTTGTTAAGGGCGACGTCGCTGTCGACAAAGAAACCAAGGGATTGAAGAAGCCCGCTGTTGGAAAAGAAGGTCTGATCTCGAAGGCAGCTCAACCGACTCGCGTGGAGAAGATCTCACGAGCAAACTCGACCCGTTCCATCCTCGGTACAAAAGAGAAAAAGCCTCAAGCACAAGAATTGAAACGTCCAGCAAGCGGTTTGGACGTTTCGAGCCACGCGACGAAGAAGCGGCTCACTGGGTCTACGTCAAGTTCAAAGTCGGTCATCGACGTCGATGATGAAGCAGTCGAAAATGTTGCTCCTCCCACAAACCAGCAACAATCTACCAAGGCATCTGTAGAGATCAAGCAATCCGTCAGCGTTACCATCGAAACATCCATCGAAGAATCGGAACCAAAGACTCAAGCCTCAAGCCCTGAGCAAATTATTCCCGACGGTGTTCTGGATCTCGACGCTGAAGATGCTGATGACCCTCTGATGGTCGCTGAATACGTCAATGACATCTTCGATTACCTAAAAGAGCTGGAGATGCAGACAATGGCCAACCCAAGCTACATGGACAGCCAAGCCGAACTCGAATGGAAGATGCGAGGCATCCTCGTCGACTGGCTGCTTGAAGTTCATACACGCTTCCGCCTTCTACCAGAGACTCTCTTCCTCGCCGTCAACATCATCGACCGTTTCCTATCGTGCAAAGTTGTCCAGCTTGATCGGCTGCAACTCGTCGGCGTCACTGCTATGTTCATTGCCTCCAAGTACGAAGAGGTACTTTCGCCTCACGTCACGAACTTCCGCCATGTCGCTGATGACGGCTTCACCGAGGATGAGATTCTGCAAGCCGAGAAGTTCGTTCTTCAAGCTCTCGACTACGATCTCAGCTACCCGAATCCTATGAACTTCCTCCGCCGCGTCTCCAAAGCAGACAATTACGATGTCCAGACCCGAACTCTTGGTAAATACCTACTTGAGATTAGCTGTCTCGACCACCGCTTTATCGCACATCCCCCAAGCCAGATCGCTGCTGCCGCCATGTACCTGGCTCGCCTTGTCTTGGAGAGAGGTGAATGGGATGTAACACTCGCGTATTATGCTGGTTACACTGAGGAAGATCTACAACCGGTTTTCCTCCTTATGCTTGACTACCTTCATGGACCTGTTATTCATGACGCGTTCTTCAAGAAGTACGCAAGCAAGAAGTTCCTCAAAGGTAAGTAATTCCCAAGTAGTTGCACTGATATCATGCTAACAATAATACCTAGCATCTATGGTCGTTCGCAACTGGGTGAAAGTTCATGCCCCCGAGTACCTCAATGCTCTCCCGCGTACTCATCCGCTCGCTCCGAAGAGCAAGGCTCGCTAGACAGAGTAATGTTTTCATGAAGCTGAACGACCTGTAATCGGATACAATCTCGCTTTGATAGAGACGAGGGGCATTCTTTTCCTGATCACAAAACTGGCGTTCCAATGGGAGTTGGGAGCATCACACTGGCTCTGCTACCGGTTGATATTTCTATTCTGTTGCTGCTCGTCGCTCGGGCTCGGCTTTGAAAGACCGTCCAGCGCTAGACATGGTCTGAGTGACAATGTTGCTCATGGCCTACTCGTCCTTGGTGTCATCTACCATTGCTGCCTTGCTTGGTTTACTATGCTCTGCTCTGCCTTGCTTGGTTTACTATGCTCTGCTCTGCCTTGCTTTTGCCGAACCAGCGGAGAAGATGGCGTCGAAGCGCCATGGGCCGACAATGACTGAACTTCTACAAATGACCATTTGTTGCTTGCACGGAAAGGATTGTGAATAGTAGCAATAAATGCCTTGACTGGAAATCTTTCGTAACCTTCAAGTGAACTCTATTGTAGGTCGCAAATTCCATGTCCGACCTTTGCGCTCGCAAGATTCCGTCATAACCCTGTCGAGTAAAGAGTTCCTTGCGTCGCCGACAAAGAAATAGCTAGCATGATACTCGGATTCTGGGATGAGATGTTCTCTGCAGTGACTCGCAAATCGGTTTCAACCCAGACAACTCATTTTCAAACGCAGTCTCGCCCATTGACCACAAAACGGCTTGAAGTGATCAGTTGAGAATGGGTACACAAGTCTTGATTCACCACCATCACCCGCGGACTGAACCTCAAGATCTCGGCTGCCAGATCGGCCTCTGTCAAGCATCTTCTTCCTATCGCGGCGACGTTGCAACGTAGGCTCACGAGTCTTCTTGTTCTGGATCTTCATAATGTCCATGGGCTGTGAGGTCTTGCCTCGGAGGAGGATCTCGGCGTAGGAGCCTTTCGCTGGCCTGTTTGTAGAGCTCGTGGTGGATGCAGTTTGGGGGTTCGGTTTGGACGAAGCGGCTGATTTCGGAGGGATTCGTGAGGGGATTTTCGGTGCATTCAATGTCGACGCCGCTGTGCCCCGGTATTGCTGAAGCTTTGCGGTGCCTAAATTGGCCGTAACGGAAGGAGGGGTAGCCGAAGGAGGTTTGACACCAGCTGGCGAGGTGATGGTCTTGCGAGGCTTGTTGTTACTCTCGGTCAAGTCATTCCCAGCCTTGCGCTTTGGAGGGGCGGTGCCACTGTTTCTGCCATTGAATGTCTTGGAAGTTTCGGAGGTGGAATGTGCTGGAAGCGCTGGCGCAGATTGAGTCTTTGAGCCGTCAATCTGGCCAAGGGTGTTGTCTAGGAACTAAAGCTCTGTTCTGCAGCTGTGATAAGTCACAGATGCCCGCGCGAGATCGCGAACGTGTACTGTAATGTAACTTACGGTATCTTCTGCCGGCTGTTAGCTTTGTAGATTCTTAATACCTGAAATGCAGCTCTCTTTCTCTATGAGCATCGTCGCCCAGGATGTGAGCGAGATGGAGGTATAACATGATTCGGCGCTCAGGTGTTTCGTCCAGAAAGTCGATCGTTTCCTCAAATGTCGCCCTTTTTCATTTCCCGCATGCAAGCTGCGCATCCCATCTCCCCACAAGTAGGACACTGGTACAAGAACTTGTACTGCAGACGCTGACAATGCGAACATACTCGCCGACCCTCAATTTTGTGCCAGAAAACCATGTGCCTACAGGATGACCGGTCCTTTCCGGAGGCTGTATGCTGCTTTTGACGATCGAAAGCGGTGTGAGACCCTGATCTATATGCTTTCGAGTCTTGCCGGGCTCTTGCATTGGCGCTTCGTTGGGACTTGTTCCAGTCGGTGTTTCGGCGCTCCGTTTCTTGCCACTCAGTATCTTGACGTTGACTCCTATGCCGGTCCCGATCATATCCCAAGTGATCCTCTTCCTGCTTACGCAATTTTTCCCATAGCTTCTTCCGGCGCTCTTCCTCTTGCTGCCTTCGCTTTGCCTCTTTCTCTCGGCGCTCTTGCTCCTCCTTCTGGCGAGCTTCCATGGCTGCTTTCTCTTGACGCTCTCTCTCCTGCCTGAGCGTTTCGCTCAGCTCCCTTGCAATACGTTCCTCTTCCCTGCGGCGCTTCAACCACTCCTGGTGCTCTTTGTTCCGCCGGTCCTCTTCCCTGCGCAGGTTCTCGGTGCGGATCCTCTCCTGACGTTCATTTTCTGCTTTCATCTTCTTGTCCTTTTCTTTCTGCAGAACGTCCAGCCGCACGGAGAGTGTCAAAAACTCAATCTCTTTAATTCTCGTGGCCGCCGTCCGCTGGAGGCGTTCCTGCTCCATGGTTTGTTTCTGCTGGTCATTTGGTGCCGCGGTGCCCCAAGGGTTGAGTGTATTCCACCAACTCTTGGATTTTGCAATCGCGTTCTGGTCCTTCTTGTCCGTGTCACTAAGGCTTGCTAGCTCTGACCTGAGTGTTTGCATCTTTGTTTGTACATCGTTGATCTTGATGTTTTGGGCTTTCAGCCATGCCTGGTATTCGCGGCTTTCTTGAACGTCAGATTCTTCTGCTCCACCAGTCGTACCTGCCCCCCGCCCGGAATTTGCTCCATCATTATAGCTTCGTGTGTCTCGAGGGTAACGACTCTCTGGGCTGGAACTTTGAGAGGCATAGAACGCGCGATATTGACGGTCGTAGGAGCTTCTTAGGTCAGGGGTTGAAAGCGTCTCCCAAGCGATGCTTATCTACCTCATGGTCAGTCTACCACAGTGGCACAAGTTCATTGTACAGTAACTGCCTTCTGAAAACGTGCGGTTGCATTTGGGTCCTTGATGTTTTTGTCTGGGTGGTATTTTAATGCTAACCGACGGTAGGACTGCTTGATGTCGTCGATTTCGGCAGTCGATGCAACCTGGAGAAGGAGGTAGTGGTCTTCGAATTGGGTCGGAGCCATCTATTCCATCTGACCGATAATTCCACCAAGATGCTGATAATCTGATATAGCGAGCTGCAAATGTGGGGAAATATGCTAGCCAGTCCGGCCAGCCACAGTTCTGTGATCGTACTCGTGGCTGATGCAAACTGGCAAGCCTCAGGCTGATTGAAGCCTCAGGTCTCAAAAGAGCTCGGGCCTTGACGAGTCTCAGGCCTGAACAAGCCCAGAACTACAGGAGCGCAGCCCGCGAGGCGCGGTTTGCCAGAAGAGCCTTGAGGAACGAAGTCACAGAGGGCAGCCAGAAAACATGGTAGTAGCAAAGAAGTGCTTCAAGGACCGTTATATTGTAAGACTAACTGTGCGGCAGAGCGTGACTCTAGTTGTATCTGTTCGCAACGTGACGCCTCTCGGTGTTGAAGAGAGGTTGTATGAGCACCCCTCATCAATCGCCATTCCTGCATAATAAGTTCCTTACTTAGCACTCTTATTTAAGATTACAGGATAATGTCATATCTAACCTACCCTCTGAAGTATTTGATGGATAATCAAGTAGATGTAGTGTTGTTCAGCTCGTTTACCCTAGAAATTTCTGTATTTGTACGGCTAGGAGGTTCGACCCAGTCATCCATCTCTATAGCCTGGATTGGAAGTTGACTTGCATCCGCTGCCGCAGATGGGCTTGTGCCAGAACTTTGATTTTCGATGTCACCATCTAAAAGAGTTAAAACAGATCTGACACAATATTCGAACGTTCAGGTTCGATAGACATAATTTCCGGTTGTGTTCTCACCTCGCGAGCGTCCCGTTCTCGGTCCAAGCCACCATATGAAAAACATGGTGCTAATTGACAAGGTGCCAAAAATCAAAGGCATGGTGGCTTGCATTGGAAGGTTGGCCATTAGGATCAGTATTCAGTTTCTTTTGGAATGAAGAGAAATTATGGAAGAGCAGAAGAGCGTTACACATCACTCGAGATATATGCATCTGAGGAAGGCTTGTACACTAAAATCAGCTCTATCCCCGGGCCAAAACTCTCATTCTTGCGATTGCTGCGTAATTGGATCTTCGACTTGTGAGGCGGTTCCTTGACTTTAGGCCGCATTAGATTGGCGATGTGACCAGCAGTGCTTGTTTTTGTGAAATGGCTCGTGGTCAGATACGATACGATACGGTGTGTTGTAGAAGAACCTCCAAAGGAGCCTTCAACTGCGACAAGTGCGCTACTTGCTAGATCGATCGTCCTTCCAAGTGAAGGGAGACTGTGACAGTGCGAAAAGTGCGCCATTCGCTGAATTGCCGTCTCAGCTTTCGTATCGGGCCCCAATTTCAGCTTTGAGTGCATGTGGCGGTTTCTGCGCATGCATATTTCAACAGAGCTCGTCGCATTCGTCAATTTGCGCGCCCAATTTCCTAGGAATCCTAGTGCAAGAAGGTGATAGTGAAAGTCCATTTCTATGAAATTGTCGTTGCAGGAATCAGAGCTAACTCAGACCAAGTGCTTCCCTCATTCCGGCGACCGTGTTCAGAATGCCAGCCAAACGGCACTGTGACGACGGCGCTCAGCGCCAGAACCCCTCCAAAAGGCGTTTGAATTACTTCAAGTGCGTCGATTGCCGAAGAGATAAGCAGAAGGTAGGCCGTTCTTCATAGCCCAACCTAAAAATTATCATAATAAAACTGACTTGTTTAATTATTAAGTGTCTGCCGGAGCAGCGCGAATGGCCCCGGAAATGTGACCGGTGTACCGACAAAGGCATGGAGTGTTCTGAAAATAGACGGACAAAGACGGACGTCGAATACAACGACCTAAAGAGACAAAGTAACGAGGATTGGGAAAGTAGATTCCGAGATCTGTGGGCCGCTTCAAATCCATTGTTTTGTCATAGTAGACTAAAGTTCACAGGCTCGACTTACATTATCTGCTACAACAACAAGCACAAGTCGTTCACGATACTGAAAACATCCTGAAAGAGTATGGATTCAGAAAGCCGAAGAAATACATGGACGCATTCTCTGACGCTAAGGACAAGTTTCGATCAAGAATTGCTCAAACATGTCAGTCTCTGAAAAAGGAAGAGAGTTTTACGTATACAAATCTGCTATCTACGCTACTAGACCCTCGCCCTGCGCTTCAAACAACATCATACTTCGACTCTGCATTTGAAGAATGGCGAAATGCAATTTTGCCCAATCTCATTTGTGCGAGTGCCCCTGGGCTTGCGACAAACATGCTCGGACATTTCATGGCGTCGCCCTCAAGTTTGCGAAATTATCGTCTCAAACAGCAATATCTGGACGAAGATATCACTCAATTGGTCCAACTTCAAGAAAGTTATAAGGAAAGGGTCTTGGAAATCCGATCCGACCTTCACTTAAGCTCAAGTCTCGTTCCGACGCCGCTGATATGTCAATCACACTTATATAAGTCTGATCTTCTTTTAGAACAGCTCGTCTCCAGGAATGGCCCTTTGCTAGATCAAACGGACAGCATCGGCCGCACCATATTACATTGCGTCTTTGAAACAGGAAACCCTCCAGTGAACTGGCAGCGATTCGATTGGCAGCCTTTTATCAATAAAAGAGACGTTTTCGGCCGCACGGCCCTTCATATTGCATGTCAAAGGGGTTCGACGATTGAAAACATAGTATTTTTACTAAGTCAGAACGCCGAAGTCGATATGGAAGACGACCTCACGCGGACACCGCTGTCGTGGGCCGCCGAGAATGGGCACGAGGCCGTGGTCAAGCAGCTGCTCGAGGCCGGGGCCGAGATCGACTCGAAAGACGACGACGCGTGGACGCCGCTGTCGTGGGCCGCCGGGAATGGGCGCGAGGCCGTGGTCAAGCAGCTGCTCGAGGCCGGGGCCGAGATCGACTCGGAAGACAACGACGCGCGGACGCCGCTGTCGTGGGCCGCCAGGAACGGGCGCGAGGCCGTGGT